>FUFK010722139.1_pt1 | contig 25747 bp, 37 predicted proteins | sample 1021851 | NCBI WGS metagenome assembly FUFK01 (sample SAMEA51879418, study PRJEB19060) | metagenome | reverse complement strand
TTTAGATACGGTGGCCCTATTAAAGAGGGTATTATGGATGGTATTAAAGAGCCACAGGCTATTAATACTGTCGGTAGTCCACTTGCACCAAAAGACGTTGGTGGTCGTCAAAAATATGCTGTTCCGTTATTAGGTTTTTTAGGAGTAAATGCCCTTAGAGCAGCTGCTATGAGAGCAGCTCCAAGAATTGCAAGTTTATTTAGAACACAAGTAGGAACAAAAGCTGTGCCTAAACAAGGNCCNATAGGATTTGGAACCCCTAAAGTAACAACAGGACCTGGAGGCACTGTAACAAGATCATCTACTAGACTTACACCTGGTATGGGTGAGGCACCTATATTTGCACCTAGTTATCTTGGTAGAGACCCAACTGTTAGAACAATTGGTGCTATTGGAAAAGCTGTAACAAGTCCTACAGCTAAAGGTATAGGAGGAAAAGCAGCACAATTTGTATTCTCTCCAACAGGTATAGTTACTGGTGCTTATTTTGCAGGTGGTAAATTTTTTGATAAAGATGGCAAAGAGATACCAGAAGAAGTTGTTCAACAACAAGGACTAACAACAGGTAGACAATTTACTGGTGATGAAGAAATGGTAGGAGATCCAAGAAGACCATTACCTGATTCTAAACCAAAACCAAATCAAGAAGATTTAGCAAAACGTAGAATTGAAGCATCTAAGAAAAGATATTACGATATTTTTGAATTAGATAAAATGAAAAAAGATTCTGTTTATGATTCGTTAATTGATGCAAGTAAAATTGTTCAAGAGGAAGGTGGAGATCTTAGAGGTGCTATTAAATCTGGAACTTTACAAAATAGAATTATACAAGCTATTGGCAAAAATTTAGATAAAACTGCTGCTCTTAAACGACAGATTGATTCTGCTATAGTTAAAGCAGAAATAGAAAAAGATGTTGCTGGTGCTAAACCTGGTAGTTATTTAAAACAAGCAGAAGATTATGCTGCAATGAAAAATGTATCAGTAAGTCAAGCATACAAAGATTTAGGTTTTGATAAACGAGGAGATTTAAATGAAGGTGTTCAGTCATATTTAAAAACAAATAAAGTTGCACCGGCAGGTAATGATTTAGCAATTTTAGCTCGTAGTTATGAAATAGATATTGTTGGAGTTGAGGACACAACAACAGTTAAAAATAAAATGAAAGAAAAAGGTTATGATGAAGTTGGATATTTAACAGAAATATTATCTAATCCAAACGCTAATGTTAAACCAGGTAATTACGTAATTAATAACAGAGTGTTAAACGTCGACGCAGATAAGAATATAACACCTGTTTTCTAGGAGTTTAAATGTCAATATTCTTACAAGGAGACAATCAATTAGAAAGTCCTAATAATCAAAAAGTTGGAACAATAGAATCTATTTTATCTGGTGTTGCATCAGGTTTAATACAAATACCAAAAGGTTTCTTTTCACTTGGTGCAACTCTTATGGATCTTGGTGTTGATCAAGGCAGAGCTGCCAAAGTAGAATCTTTTTTTGACGATCTTACAGAGTTTGATGAAAAAGCAGAGGCAACTACAGCCGGTAGAATTACAGAAGCGTTAGTTAATATAGGTTTACCTGCAGCAAGAGGTTTTAAAATAGCGTCTAAAATGGCTGATGATGCTATGCGTGCTGGTAGAAATAATAAATATTTCAAAACAACAAACCCTAATCTTAAAGGAGCTGTAGACGAAGCGTTAGAATTAAATGCACGTGGTAAAACAAATAAATTTATTGCAGGTGCATTAGGCGGTGGTTTAGCTGAAGCTGTATTTGTAGGTGACGTAGAAAAAATAGGGTCGTTTGGAGATTTAATTGGTGGACCAACAAAAATAGATAGATCTACAGACGATGACCCTACAAGAGAATTATTAAATAGAATTAAATTTGGTACAGAAGGTGCATTGTTTACCGGACTTATAGGTGGCACTGGTAAATTTGTTAAAAGATTAACTGATCGAAACAAACAATTAGATGTGGCGAACTCTAAATTAGATGCATTTATAGATAAAATTGCATCAGGGTTCAGGGCACGTAGTGGTAAAACACAAGAATTTTTTGATATAGAAAGAACGTCTGTAGGAGAAAGAGCTGCAGATGCAGCAGCTGCAAGAAACATATCTAGAGAATTAGATCAAGCAATTGATAAAGTATTTCCACCTATACGAACTGTGTTAAATCAAGCTGAAGCTGCAAAAAGAAAACAAACGTTAACAAAAGTAAATGATCTATTGTTATCTGGTAAAGCAGAACTTGATGATCAGGGTGTTGCAACATTTGGTAAATTAGATGATGCAAAGAAAAATGCGTTAATTAAAGAATTAAAAGATATGAAAGTAGATGACCAAGTTATTACAGACATACTTGCTAGTCTTTCTACGATAAGAACTAGATGGTCTGATTTATTTTCTAAACTAGGTAGATCATTAGGTCAAAACGAAATTAAAGAATTTAAAAGTTTATTTGGCAATAAGTTTAAAAGTTACATTGGATCTACTTATGATATATTTCAAAATCAAAGTATCTTTCCTTGGGTTAGATATAAACCAACACAAGAGGCAATAAACGAAGCTAAAGAAGTTTTTAAATCTAGTGCAAGAGAAGCTGGTGAAGAAATGACAGATCTTCAAGCAGAGCAGGCTGTAACCAGAGTATTAAGAACTGCAAGACTACCAAAAGGTATGAGAATGGATAGACCATCAGATGCCATCTTTGAAGTGCCTGGTTTTTTTGTAAATAGAACTACACTAGATGAAGTTGTAACAGCTAGAGGATCTGCATTAGTTTCTGCAGGTGCAATTAAAGAGGCTGATAGAGTTGTGTTTGAAAAACTTTTAGGTAAACAAGCTAATCCTATGCAAACAATTATAGGTGGCACAGCTAAACTATCTATGATTACAAGGAGAAATTTATTCTTTGGAGATTTAATTAAAAAATCTAATGAATTAAAAGCTGCTGGGAAAAAACCTTTATTTGCAGAAACAGCAGACGAAGCAAGATTATTATTTGGTGATGATTTTCAACAGATAAGAATTGATCAAGCTAAAACACTTAGTGTTGCAGCCAAAGGTGGATCAGTAAATCCACTTAATGAATTATACACTACACCGGGTATAGCTAAAGCATTAGAAGGGACATCACTTTCTTTTGACAAAGCAGGTATACTTGGACAACTTTATAATAGTTTAGTTTTATATCCAAAAGGTCTATCACAAATTGCAAAAACAATTTTATCACCAGTAACACATGTTAGAAACTTTGTGAGCGCTGGCGCGTTTGCAACTGCAAATGGTATCATACCAAATCCAGAAGCAATTAGAACAGCATATCAGGCGCTACAAACACCACTCAAGGGGACAAGAATGCAAAATGATTTGTATGAAGAATTATTAAAACTAGGTGTTGTAAACTCTAACGTAAGATTAGGAGATCTAACAAGGCTGCTTGAGGACGTAAACTTTGGTGAGACTATGACATCAGACAAAGGTATGAGAATGTTATTAAAACCATTATCAAAATTAAAACAAGTATCACAAGATTTATACACAGCTGAAGATGATTTTTGGAAAATAGCTTCGTGGGCTACAGAAAAAGCAAGAATAGAAAAAGAATTTGCAAATAAAGGTATTACGAGGGGTATGACTATAAAAAGAAATGGAGCAGATGTTGTAGTAGATGAACAATTTTTTAAAGAAGAAGCTGCTGATATTGTAAAAAATAATATACCAAATTATGATTATGTATCTGATTTTGTAAAATCATTAAGAAAATTACCTATTGGTAACTTTGTATCTTTTCCTGCAGAAATAGCTAGAACAGGTACAAATATTGTAAGAAGAGGGTTAAGAGAAATAAATGAAACAATAACATTACCTGATGGAACAGTGGTAAAACCATTTGAAACATTAGGGTATACTAGACTATTTGGTTTTGGTGCTACAGTTGCAGCTGTGCCGTATGCAACACAAAAAGCTTTTCAAGCCATATACGATGTGACTGATGAAGAAAGAGAAGCTATAAGAAGATACGTAGCTGACTGGTCAAAAAACTCAACAATACTGCCAATAAAAGACAAAAATGGTAATTTTAAATACATAGATTTTAGTCACGCTAACGCATACGATACACTAGTAAGACCCGTACAAACAGTTATTAATGCAGTGGCTGATGGTAGAACAGATGAAGATGGGATCATGGATGACTTTCTTGCAGGCACATTTATATCTATGAAAGAATTTGCACAGCCATTTATATCAGAATCTATTTGGACAGAGGCAGTAACAGATTTAATAGCTAGGGGTGGTGAGACAAGAGAAGGCTTTAGAGTATTTAATCCACAAGATCTACCTGGAGATAAAGCAACAAAAATAATGAAACACTTAGTAAGAGCACAAATGCCTTTTTCATTTGAACAATTAAAAAGATTAGATAGGTCCATAGAGTCTGTTGATGTTTTAACTAAAGGTAAGTTTGATGAGTACGGGCAACAGTTTGAATTTGGTGACGAGTTTCAAGGTTTGTTTGGTTTTAGAGAAGTAAAAGTAAATCCTGAACGTGGTCTTGATTTTAAGATTGCAGACTATCAAAGAGGTGTTAGACAATCTAGACAGTTATTTACGAGAGAATCTTTACGTGGCGGTCCAGTAGAACCAAGAGATATTGTTAATGCATACATAAACGCAAACAGAGCTTTGTTTAATGTTAGAAAAGAGTTTAAAGGCGATATTGATGCTGCAAGAATTTTAAATATAAGTGATGATGCATTTAGATCTTCAACAGCTAGACTATCAAACGTAGATGTTGCAACAATAGACAATAATATTTTTAGACCAATTAATATATCAGCAGACATACGGTTAGCATTTAGAGAAAACGCAGACAGACTTGGACTAGCAGATCCTCTTGATACGGCATCAAGTGTTATACAAGATATACAATCTCAAATGAGAGATGTTTCTTTAAGTGATTCGGAGTTTCCATTCTTTGAAAATCCATTATTACCTATTTTACAAGATACACCTGCAACACCAACATCGTTAAATTTACCAGGTATTAACTCAAATATAGTCAATAATCCAGGTGCAGCGGGATCTTTTTCTAACTTGACAACAGCAGATAAACTGCGAATATTGTTTCCACAAGGATAATTATGGCTAGAAAATCAGCATTACAAAAAATAGAATCACATGAAAAGCTTTGCAGAATTATGCAAAAGCAAACTTTCGAACAAATAAAAGAAATGAAAGACCGTATTAAAAGATTGGAGTATTGGATAGTCGGAGGTATGGGAGCTGTTCTCATAACTTTACTCACCGACATCGCACGATGATAACAACTGGCTTTGGTATAGGAATGTTTATTTATGGTATGACATGCATACTTATAGGTGCTATAATTGCTTATTACATAATAAATAAAACTCAAAAAACTNAAGAANAANTAGAACAAGAAGAAAACGAAAAATATTTANAAGAACTACGGGGGAAACTATAATGAAACTATCACGAAANTTTAGCTTATCAGAGCTTATNAAATCAGACACAGCNATCAGGNTGGGTATTGATAATAATCCTAANGCAGATCAAATAGAAAAATTAAAATTACTTTGTGAAAATATTNTACANCCNGTGCGTGACCACTTNGGTAGAGTAACNGTGACNAGCTGCTTTCGTAGCCCTGAGTTATGTGTAAAAATTGGNAGCAGTTTAAATTCGCAACATACCCGTGCGGAGGCGGCGGACTTCGAATGNCTGGGCACTAGCAACGCTGANGTCTTTGATTGGATNAAAGCAAACNTACCGTATGATCAAATGATATTAGAGTTTTTTACTCCNGGTGAACCAAACTCGGGGTGGATNCACTGCAGCTANGTNTCTGATAAACCAAGAAAACAATTNNTAAGAGCATNNANAGANGAAGGNAAAACTAAATACAAACCTGTTATTGGTAACGCTGTAGACTTAAGTTAAAACCATCGTTGACTAATAGATAAGTCAATGGTATGATTATGAAATGTCAAAGAAAGTTATACATTTAATTAATGGTGATATACACATACACCCAGAATTTTTTGAAGATAATTTATATAAACAAATAGTTAAAAAAGCATCTTCAACAAAAACAAAACCAACCTATCAGCCACAAAGAAAAACATACGGTAATCGAATGCAGGCTATGCCATGCCATGAAGCGTTATTTAATTTTAAAAAAGACGTTATCATTAGTAAGTTTGAAGATCTTTTGGGTGTTAAAATTATAGAATATGAATGTCTTTATAGAAAAATTAAAACTGCAGAATTAAAAAAATCACAATGTAATACAAGATATGGATTTATACATAAAGACACTGAAACTTTTGTTGAAGAATCTAGAATATCACAATACAGACTAGCAGGAGTCATGCACTTTGATCAATCTTATGAAGGAGGAACAGCTTTTTTTGAGCATTATTGGGACAAAATTCCAGACATATACATTGGAGCTTATCCAAATAGATTACTCTTATACAGTTCTAATAGATGGCATTGTCCTAGTTTTGATTTTTCTTACAAAGAACGAGATAGCCTAGCATTTTTTTTAACTGTTAAAATTTAAAATGAAATTTAATAAGATAGTGATTGTTGGTGGAGGAAGTGCTGGTTGGATGGCTGCAGCAACCTTAATTAAAGCGTACCCAAAAAACGATATTACACTTATAGAAAGTCCAAACGCTCCAATTTTAGGTGTAGGTGAAAGTACATTAGGACAAATAAATAACTGGCTCCATTATTTAGGAATAGAAGATGACGAGTTTATTAAAGCAACCAATGGGTCATATAAATTAAGTATAAGGTTTCAAGATTTTTATAAAAAGAATTCTGGTGGATTTCACTATCCTTTTGGTGAGCCTGATTTAAAAAACACTAGCGCAGGTTTAAATGATTGGGTGTTTAAAAAAATTTTAGAACCCTCTCTTTCTAGTTCCGATTATGCTGATACATTTTTTTCCAGTATGGCACTAGTTAATGCTAATAAATATACAGAAAATACAGATGGTAAACTACCTGGATTTGAACCTAGAAAACATGTGGCGTATCACTTCGATGCAGTAAAGTTTGGACAGTTTTTAAAAAATAATTATTGTTTAAACAAGGGTGTTAAACATATTGAAGCAGATGTGACTAGCATACAAACTACAGAGAAAGGTATTAGCAAAATTATTTTAAATAAATTAAATCATATATCTGCAGATTTATTTATAGATTGCACTGGTTTTAAGTCTTTGCTTTTAGCAGGTGCTTTAAAAGAACCTTTTGATAGTTATGAAGATATATTACCTAATAATTCAGCAGTGGCTACTCAAATACCTTACAGAAATAAAAAGAAAGAATTAGTTCCTTACACTAATTGTATTGCACAAGGTAATGGATGGATATGGCAAATACCTTTGTGGTCAAGGTTAGGTTCAGGTTATGTTTACTCAGATAAATATTTATCCGATACACAGGCTGTCATAGATTTTAAAAATTTTTTAATTAAGAATAAATACCCTATCAAAGACTGTAGATTTAAAACAATTAAAATGAGAGTTGGTCTTCACAGAAGAACATTTGTTAAAAATGTTTGTGCAATAGGTTTAGCTGCTGGTTTTATAGAACCGCTTGAGAGTAACGGTTTATATACAGTGCATGTATTTTTAATGAATTTATTAAGAACATTAAAAAGAAATCAAATAAATAGGTTTGATAAGGACGCTTATAATTATAATACAAAAATAGAATTTAGAAACTTTGCAGAGTTTGTAGCAATGCACTATTCTCTATCACACAGAACAGATACTAAATATTGGAGAGACATCCAAGAAAGAGAGTTTTGTAAAGATCTAATAGAACCAAAAGCATTTGCTTATAATGGTTTTTCTAGAGCAGTATATGATAAGTATCAAAATTTTAGATTTAGTGATCATGGTGGTTTACACTGTATAGCTATGGGAATGAATTGGTTTCCAACAGATATAGATTCTCTGACTTCAATAAATTTTATAAACAAAGAACAGTATTTTGAAAGCTGGAAACAAACTTTAAAAAATTTAAAACAAAATAAAAAATACAGGGATGATATAGTGAAAAAATCTAAATCATTTTATGATTATTTGAAAGATAGATTCTATAATTAAATCCACTCTTTTAATTCTTCTCCCATTATCTGTGTAGCTATGTCAACTTTTTTACGTAATGCTTTTACAATACGTGTGTCAACGGTATTTTCACATATGATGTCTATGTATGTCATGGGTTTTTCTTGGCCTATACGATCTATTCTAGCTTCTGATTGTTGTCTCTTCTCCAGGTCGTAGCCATTAGAATAATATATCATGGTGCTGGCAGCTGTAAGCGTAATACCATAACCACCCGTCTGGGTCGTTCCTACAAAGAACCGGACTCCAGAATTAGGGTCCTGAAATTTTTTAATATTCTCTTGTCTATCCTCTTGTGGTGTGAGACCATAATAATCTACAAACGTTCCTTCTCCATATTCTTTAGCCAATGCATTTATAATATTATGTACATCTCTTTGAAACTGAGCCCAAATAACAACCTTGCCCTCTACTTCATACAACAGATCTAACAACTCACCAATTCTATTGTTAGGCATTTCTTGTATCGTACCATCATCAGCTGTAAAATGACCACAAGTTATTTGTTGTAGTCTCATTAACTGAGTTAACACGGTTGCTGTTGACATAAGTTTACCATTCATTTGAGCATGAGCTAGCTTTTGCATTTGTAAGTATGCTTTAGTTTGTTCTTCAGTTAACATAACTTCTCTTTTCATAAATGTTTTCTTTGGTAGATCTAAACACTCGTCTTTTAATACACGATAAGAAAATGCTTTTAATTTTTCTGACAGCTCATCTAAATTTCTATAACCAACTACAATCTGTACAGATCTACCACTAAAATTTGCTGTTCTCATAACAGCATACCTAGTCCTAAATGCATAATAAGAATTAAAACCTAACAGCTCATCTTCTAAAAACTCACATTGTTTATACAAATCAAGCGGTGATTTAGTTACCGGTGAGCCCGTAAGTATTCTTCTATAAGTTGCAAGTTTACCAATACCAACAATATTTTTTGTACGTTTTGCATTTGGATTTTTTATAGTAGTAGATTCATCAATAGCCATTAAAGCTCTATGCGAGTTTAAAAATTTTTCTGCAAAGGCTACACCTTTTTTTGTAGATAGTGCCTCTACATTCATGACAAGTATATGAAGATCTTCACCTGTTTCAAACAGAGTATTTAATTTCTTTTGTTGTTTTGCATTAATTAATGATTGCCATAAAACACTTTTATATTCTATGTGATCTACCATGTGTGTAGGTATTTCACCTTCATACCAGTTTTTTACTACACCTTTTGGTGCCACAATTAAGACACCATTAATCTTACCATTATCATAAAGCATAGATATATTGTCTATTAATACCTTAGACTTACCAGTACCCATTTCCATAAAATATGCAAAGTATGGTTTAGTCCATGACATTTCTAATGCCTTAAGCTGGTGAGCGTATGGCTCTGTTTTAAATTTATAGTTCATAAAATTTTTTCTTTCTAGTTGACATTAATATATACATGTTTATATTGTTTGTCAATGTCAGAAAGAATAGTTTATGTAATACAAGAAATACCAGGCACACGTGCAGGCAACCCAAAAATAAATATTATGGGTGCTTCACAATATGGTAAATTTAAATTTTTATTGCCTGAACTTTCACAGATAATTTTTTCTCCAGGTCCTCTTATTTATAAATTAAGGAATGGATTNAAAGATTTTAACAGTGAGGATTATTTATTACTTACAGGTGATCCTGCAATAATAGGTGTTGCATGTTCTATCGCTTCTGATATTACTAACGGAAAATATAACTTGCTCAAATGGGATAGACAAGAAAGAAAGTATTACCCCATATCAATTAACTTATACGAGAAAGGAGAAGTAAATGAGTGATATAAATTTTGAAGCAGATCAAAGAGAAGATCTGAACTCNGTTNNTGATGCAAAGTCATTATCANATCAAGTCNTNAANCTAAAANAATTAGANGANGATCTTGTNNAAAAAGAAAAAGAATTAAAAGAACTGAAGAGACATATCGANTTAGTTTCTGGTGAGGTTATACCTACNATGATGCAAGAGATGAACATCTCTACATTAAAACTAGCAGATGGTTCTTCNGTTGAAGTNAAACCAGTTTATGGTGCTTCTATTACAGTAGCTAATAAAGAAGCAGCNTATACATGGCTTCGAGAAAACGGCCTGGGTGATCTTATTAAAAATGAGATTACAGTTTCCTTTGGTCGTAACGAAGATAACAAGGCGAGCGAATATGCAAACCTTGCAAAGGGTCAAGGGTACGAACCTGTCCAGAAACTAAAGGTCGAACCTATGACTCTTAAAGCATTGGTCAGAGAGCGTCTGGAATCTGGACAAGAGATGCCCTCTGATCTATTTAATGTGTTCGCAGGAAACAGGACCAAAGTAACNAGGAGTAAATAAACATGAACCAAGTANCAGAGAAAAAGTCTGCAGGTNTNCCNTCAAATATGTTTGAAGNTGATGCAGCAAAAGGTTTGGGTACAATAGGTCAAGAAGATCTAGCNCTGCCTTTTTTAAAAATCCTTGGACANCTTTCACCAGAAGTTAACAAACGTGATGGTAAGTATGTCGAAGGTGCAGAACCAGGTATGATATATAATTCAGTATCTGGCGATCTGTATGACGGAGTAAAAGGTATTGATGTAATTCCATGCTTCTATAAGTTGGAGTACATTGAATGGAAAGATAGAGGAGAAGGACCAGGTGCACCAGTTGCAATCTATGATTCTTCATCTGATATCATGTCCAAAACAAAACCTGATGCAAACTATAAAGATAGATTACCGAATGGTAATTATATTGAAAAGACTGCATCTCACTTTGTTATAGTATCGGGNGATAGTCCATCGACAGCACTGATTTCTATGAAGTCTACTCAATTAAAAATTAGTAGAAAATGGAACTCTATGATGTCTGGTATTAAGATGAAGGGTGCAAACGGAATGTTTACACCGGCATCTTTCAGCCATATTTACAAACTAAAAACAACCCAAATGCAGAATGATAAAGGCACTTGGTTTGGTTGGGAAGTAAATAAAGTTGGACCAGTAACTGACAAAGGTCTTTACGATCAAGCCAGAAGTTTTAGTGAAAGCATTTCAAAAGGAAGTGTGAAGGCTAAACATGGTGAAGATAAACCAAAGGACCAAGCTAGCATTATCTAATTCTCTTGGAGAATGAGTGCACAGTGTGGGCCAGGAAGGAGACTGAGTGGCCCACATGGGACAGTTATGGAACAATATATAAAATTTTTTGATGGATACAGAAATGCTTATGGTGTAGCTGACTTCAATCACCAGGACTCAAAGATAGATCCTGAAACAGGTAAAAAGAAACCTGTATACAGATGGAACTTTGAAGAGCTTACTAATGAAATATATAATCAACACCTACAAGGTAAATTATCAATAGGTATACAACCATGCACAGAGGATTCAGAAGTTAAGTTTGGTGTAATAGATATAGATCCAAAAGACTATGCTGACTTTAACAAAAAAGATTACATAGATATTATTCAACAATACGAATTACCTTTATTACCAGTAGAATCTAAAAGCGGTGGTTTACATTTATTTTTATTTATGGATACCTTTACAGACTCTAAAACTGTAAAATCTTTTCTTACAAATTTATTATCTTTGTTTGGATTAAAACAAGACACAGAAATATTTCCAAAGCAAACACAACTAACAAAAGACAGTGAGACAGGTCAACTACGACCAGGACAATTTATAAACCTACCATACTTCGGAGAGGAGCGTAAAGCTTTAAACGTAGATGGCACACCATTTACACTACAACAATTTATGAAAGTAATTAGTACAAACCTGGTTACTAAAGAAAGACTGAAAGGAATTACAGAGGAAATAGAACATAAAAGTATGGAAGGTGTTGATGAAGAATTTACAGAAGGTCCACCATGTTTAGCAGCAATATCTAAATTATCTAAGAACGAAAACTTTGATGGCAAAGATAGATTTATGTACAACTATCACGTCATGGTTAAGATGAAATATCCAGACAACTGGCAACAAAAAGTTATGAATGCACCGGTAAAATATTTTGCAGGTGTGCATGCAAATGCGTGGGATCAAAAGTTTTTAAATCAAAAAGTAAAATCATGGAACAGAAGTTCTAAAGGTTACACCTGTACACAGAGTCCATTAAGTGAAAACTGTAAGAAAGGTATATGTGTTAAGAAAAAGTTTGGAGTCTTAGCAGGATCAAAAGGCTCTTATCCTGTACTAACAAATTTAAAAAAGATAGATCTAGATCCAGAACCAGAGTACGAGTTNGATGTAACAAAACCAGATGGTATCGGTACAGCTACAGTGCATTGTAAGAATGTAGAACATCTAAACGATCAACGTAAAAGACGTAATTCAATATCAAAAGCTGCAGGATTTTTACCACCACTGATTAAGAATGATGAAGAACAAACTGTCATGGATGCACTATACCAAACACAAAAAGTTGTACAGCCACCTGTAGGCACATCACCAAAGGAAAAACTACATGATGTAATACATGCAAAGATAAATGGACCAAAGGCAACAAGCGATGCCGCATTTAAAACTGGATCTGTATTGATAGAAGGTGACTACGCATTCTTTAAGTTTGATAAATTTTACGACAAACTAAAAGCAAAGAATTGGAAGTACAGCGAAGACAAAACTGGGCGTATGATGCAAGTGTTGTATCAGGAGTGTGAGATAGAATTTTTAGAACAAAAAAGATTTCCATCAAAAGAATCTGGTAAATACCACTCATCAACAAAGAATATAATACAAATAAATATAAAAGAATTTGAAGAAGTACCTATACATCACACTAAAACAAAACATAAGACGGATATAATATGATTAGTAGAAAATTATTCGGGCCTCCGGGAACAGGGAAAACAACTAGACTATTAAAGTATGTTAAAACATTTTTAAAATTAGGAACACCCATAGACAAAATAGGATACTTTGCATTTACAACTAAAGCTGCAAACGAAGCTATTGANAGNATGTTAGAGTATCACACAGCTTTTGAAAGAAAAGATCTTAAACATTTTAGAACACTACACTCTCTTGCTTTTAATCAACTTGGTATGAANAANGCACANGTCATGCAGGATGAACACTACGAAGACATAGGTAGAAAACTAGGTATAGAAGTTACAGTATATTCTAANGGAGAAGAATCTACAGGATTTATAAATTCTGATAGTGAGTATTTTAATTTAATAAATGCAGCTAGAATAAAAAATATTACCATAGAGCAAGAATACAATACTGACATGTATTCACAGGACATGGACAAGAGATTATTAAAAATTATTTGTGATGAAGTACAAAACTACAAACAAGCGTTTCAACTGGTAGATTTTACAGATATGATAGAAAAATTTATTGTGTCTAAATTGTGTCCAAAATTTGACGTAGCTTTTGTTGATGAAGCACAGGATNTATCACCTATACAGTGGAAAATGTTCAATATTATCAAGGAAAACAGCAAATATGTTATACTAGCAGGCGATGATGATCAAGCAATTTATGGCTGGGCAGGCGCAGATGTAAAAAAATTTCAGCAAGAAATTTCAAAGAAAGACATAATTTTGCCACAATCTTACAGGGTTCCGCAAGAGGTACAGAACATAGCAGATAAAATATTAAATTTAATTCCAGACGATAGGAGAGTTAAAAAAAATTGGAAAGCTAGAGAAGAAAAAGGCACAGTAAATTATATTTATAGTCTTGAAGATGTGCCAATAGATGAAGGTAATTGGTTAGTGTTAGCAAGATACAACGACAAGTTAAACAGACTCAAACCTTTTTTAAAAGAGCGTGGTATATATTTTGAATACAAAGATAGAAAGAGTTACAAGGTAACATTGTTTAGAACAATTCTAAACTACATAAGATGGCAGAAAGGCGATGACTTATCTTTGTCTGAGGTTAAAGATATATTTGAATACACAAACACAGAAGAAGAATTAACAGAAGAAAGAATGTATAACTTAGAGGAGTTTGGTTATGATAAAAATATACCATGGTATGATGAATTTACATCTGACTATGAAGAGTGTTTATACATAAGAGAAATGTTAAGTAATGGAGAAGAATTGAGAAAGAGCCCAAGAGTAAAATTATCTACAATACATTCTGCAAAAGGTGGTGAAGCAGACAATGTGTTATTAATATTAGATAATACAAAAACAATACGAGATGCATTAGAAAAAAGTTCTGACAAGCAAGATGAAGAACACCGAGTATGGTATGTAGGTGTAACTCGTACAAAACAAAATCTATACATCATGGCAGCAAAAAAGGAGGACCAAGGTTATGACATCGAAAGTTTGGGATAAACAACACGGAGGATCACATTATCAAAAGTATAAGATACAGCCAAGTAAGTTTGTGGTTGAGAATGAATTGCTATATCCGGAGGGTTGTGCTATAAAATATATTATTAGACATCGTGATAAGGGAAAGAAACAGGATCTATTGAAAGCAATACACTTTATAGAAATGATAATGGAAAGGGACTATGGAACCAAATAATTACATACCTCATTACATGGGTTTGTTTACATGTTTATTAATTCTTTGTTATTTAATGTCATGAAGATACCTAAATTTGAAGCACAAACAGAATGGGTAAAACCTACAGAGTTTCCAGACTTACGTAAGGTAGATGAGATTGCAATAGACTTGGAAACAAAAGATCCTGATCTAATTAAAAAAGGATCTGGTTCTGTTATTGGTAATGGTGAAGTTATAGGTATAGCTGTAGCTACAAAACATTACAAAGGATACTTTCCAATAGCACACGANGGTGGTGGTAACATGGATAGATCTAGAGTCTTATTGTGGTTGAAAGATATATTAGAAGCACCATCAACAAAAGTTTTTCACAATGCTATCTATGATGTGTGTTGGTTGCGATCAATGGGATTTAAAATAAATGGTGACATAGCCTGCACTATGATTGCATCAGCATTGACAGATGAGAATAGATTTAGATACGATCTTAATAGTTTATCATGGCACTATCTTGGTTATGGTAAGAACGAAGCTGCACTTGCAGAAGCTGCAGAAGAGTGGGGCATAGATCCTAAATCAGAAATGTACAAACTACCTGCTATGCATGTCGGTGCATACGCAGAACGAGATGCTGAAGTAACATTAGGACTTTGGCAAGAAATGAAAAAAGAAATTATTAGTCAGGACCTTGAAGATATATTTGATTTAGAATCTGATTTGTTTCCTTGCCTGGTTGACATGCGATTCAAAGGTGTACGTGTAGATGCAGAGCGAGCTCACGCAATGAAAAAAGAATTAATCTCACAAGAAAAAGAATTACTACATAAAATAAAAGGTGAAACAAATATTGATACACAGATCTGGGCAGCTAGGTCTATTGCAAATGTATTCGATGTATTAAGATTAGAATACCCACGCACAGAAAAAACAGCAGCACCATCATTTACTAAGAACTTTTTACAAGAACACAAACACCCTGTTGTAAACATGATTGCACAGGCAAGAGAAATAAACAAAGCACACACAACATTCTTAGATTCTATTCTACGTTATGAACACAACGGCAGAATACATGCAGAGATAAATCAATTACGTAACGCTGGGGGTGGCACGGTAACTGGTAGGTTCTCCTACCAGAACCCGAATCTACAGCAGATACCTGCTAGAAACAAAGATCTTGGACCTAAGATAAGGTCATTATTTATACCCGAGGAGGGCCATACATGGGGTTGTTTTGACTATTCTCAGCAAGAGCCTAGGCTGGTAGTGCATTATGCTTCTTTGTACAAATTACCATCTGTATATGACGTTGTAGATTCTTATAGCAATGACTCTAGTGCAGACTTTCACCAGACTGTTGCAGATATGGCTGACATACCTAGATCCCAGGCTAAAACGATTAACTTAGGATTGTTCTACGGCATGGGTAAAGCAAAATTGCAAGCAGAATTAGGGGTAACAAAGGACAAGGCTGCTGACCTATTTAATACATACCATTCTCGTGTACCATTCGTAAAACAACTTATGGACAAAGCATCTAACAGAGCACAGGATCGTGGGCAGATACGAACACTGCTGGGCAGACTATGTAGGTTTCACCTGTGGGAGCCTAACAGTTTCGGTATGCATAAAGCCATGACTCACGAAGATGCACTCAGGGAACATGGACCGGGGATCAAGAGAGCTTACACATACAAAGCATTAAACAAATTGATACAAGGATCTGCTGCTGACATGACTAAAAAAGCAATGTTAGAGCTATACAAAGAAGGTATAATACCACATATACAAATACATGATGAATTAGATATATCTGTAAGAGACGAATCACATGCAAAAAAAATTATTGATGTGATGGAAAATGCTGTTACACTAGAGGTCCCAAATAAAGTCGATTACGAACATGGGGACAACTGGGGTGAAATACATGGGTAAAAATTATGGCTTATTTAAATGCAAACATACCAGTGACTTATGCTCAAATAAGGAGGGAATATTTATATGACTTACAAAAACATCATGGCGAAGTTGAAGACTGTATTATCTTCGGCCTCAGCGCAATTACAGGTCGTTCGATCTTGTTTCATGCCATCATGGAGAACGGTGCAATCTTTTATCGCCTCCCAATTAGCGCGTTTATTCAACGTGGTTTCAAGGCAGAAGAAGTACCGAAAAGAAGACTTGATGAATTACAGCTCTGGAATTGTTTTAGCTATTATCCTTCTGTTCATTCTTTTGATATTCTAGACGGACAGGCAGGTAAATACATAGGCAAAGACAAGAAATGGCATCACGGTAAGTATCTATTTACCGTTGACTTTGCACACCCAGAGTCTAATATACTCGACACTGACCATTCAGAGATACCGCACGAACACAAGTGCGCACACATAATTGCATTAGATGACGGCAATTTTGCAGCACAACCAAACAACAGATGTATATGGGACATACCTTCTTTCACTGTGAAAGATAATATTCCTGATTGGAAAGTGCAGACAAATGAATGGAATGTAGAAGATACAAGTCAGTGGCGAACAGAAGACACAGACAAGTTCTTTTACGAGATTGAGGAAAAGAAAAAATGATAGGAGGTTGTTATGGACTACAGATTCACAGCAATACTGATATTTTTGTTATCATTACTGGCTTTTTGTGTAAGGCCGGTGGACCACACACCATTGAAAATAGAGGCAAAAGATATTATACTGCCTGAACCAAAACCAAAAAATGAGTAAGAAACCATTAAANATATCTGAAGAAGCGGCAGTGCAAATGCCGATGAAGACNGTTGCTAGTCTGATTGTAATCGTAGCACTTGGCACCATGGGCTACTTTCAGATTGTAGAAAGATTAAACATAGCTGACACTCGAATACAGTTAATGGAAAAAGATTTAGAAGAGAANACAGAGTTTAGAATCAAATGGCCACGTGGACAACTAGGTTCATTGCCCGCCGATTCGGAACAATTCATGATGATCGAGGATCTTTATAAGTCGACCGACAAACTAAACAAACATATAGAGTCCATGGCATTAAACAAAGTTAATATTGAGTTTTTACGTAAACAAATGGACAAAGTTTTAGAAGACATTGAAAAATTAAAAGATGCAAACAGAGAATTTAAATATACAAACGGTAACGGACAATGATAGAAACTGTAGTAGCTTTGCTGATGTTTTGGGACGGAGAGATCAAGGAACACAGAATACAAGCAAACATGGCTGAGTGTTTACGTGCACGACGTGTTGCAGAACGTGAGTTTAATCCAAACATATCTTACAAATGCATACGTAGTGAAGCAGAAACAGAGATCTACATGGGTGAAAAGAGTATNAAGAAACTTCACCTTAAATGAACAAGCCTAANAAAAAAAGAAATCCAGTAGCAAAACAATTGAGACATTTTAAAAATAAAGTGATAAAGAATAAAAGAATATATGACAGAAAAAAAATCAATAAAAATTCACACTGAGATAGTCAATGGCATATGTCCGACATGTGAAGAGTACACGATGTTGGTTGGTGTAACCNGAGACTTTTATAGATGTATGACTTGTGGGTCAGACCTGCAACAACATGTTAATGGTTGTATCAAATACATACCAAGATTAGAAAAAACAACACTACAATCTGTAGTTGACGGATACTTTGGCGATGGGCAAGAAAGCTAAGTTTGGTTTAGTTACAGCACCACGTCAACGGCCTAGAAAGCGACCGGGCAGGCACAAGAAGAGCCCTAATAAACATGAAAAAAGAATGGGTAAATTTAGAAGAAAGTAGTTGACAATATTTTATAGGATATTATATTATCATTAAAGAAAGGAAGGAAAAAATGTTTAAAACATTAATAAACGAGTTAAAAAGATATAATGATTTAAAAGAGAAAGAACTAGATCTTAGAATCTTAGGTCCTTTTGAGTATCAAGAAAAATGGGGTGTGTATCCAATACAACCAGTTACATCAATGGTACCGCAAGTAGTAGTGCAACCAACTTATGAACAGGTATCTACTTCACATGTATCTAGTTCGAGTAAGAATCCGTGGGTATCCGGTTACTTCTAATGAAAGATAAAGTAATAACAATAAAACCGAAAGGTATTACACAGAAACAATGGTCCATTCTATTATTAGAGTTAAATCTAATAAAAAAAGCATGGAGACCTTACGGCGTAGATATGCAAATGTCTGCACCAGGTTTGAAAAGAATACTTGATTGGGGTACAAAACGTTATGGAACTGATTCTTCTGAATGACGGAGTATACAGTCTAGTATCTGTTACAAAGAGCATGATGGATGGTGTACAATTATTAAGTGATGCTAATTGTTTTGATCTTTGTGATATACTAAGATTACATTTAACAACTTATTATGAGCATCCTGTTAATGCTCATGTTATGAAGGATGGCACAGGTGATTTATTTGGCTGTATTTGCAAGTAGCATACCACTATTGATAGCTGTTGCTATGCTGTGGATGTGGAATAAAGAGAGTTTGACCGGTGAGTAGGCGTCTATACAAAAGCTTCGCGCTAAGTCACTAACGTTAGCTATGACCTGAAAGGGTAGCGACCAAAGCCGGACGGGGTTCTGCAGAGTTCCTGAACGTGAGGATGCAGGCTCCGTATATGATTAGATAGATTCTGCTGGGGTGCAATAAAATTTAATATACATGCCATACTTATTGACTTCTTCTCTACCAATCTCTTTCATTTTTTTAAGAGATTCCTCATAGCCAAAAGTCAAGCAGTCGTATTTTGTTCTAAATGTTTCTTGCCAATCAAAAGGGGGCATGCATTCACCAACCACACTTGAACATATTATTAAACTTAAAACAAATTTCATTTGACACCTATTGTATATTATGAGATATATCCTATATAAATCTAAGAAAGGAGTATATGGTTTATGACTGATATAAGCAAATATAAAAATGTCTCGTTACCAAAAGAGACATACAATAAAATAGATCTATTGAGACAAGTTATTGTGCCTCAAATGAAAATAAGTAGATCACAAACAATAACATTATTAGTAAATGAGAAAGCGAAGAAGTTAATAAATGGCAGCAAACCTAAAAAAGCGTAAAGTTATCTGTTCTGTTTGTAATGGTAACGGTTTTGTCCGAGTCCCATACGAACAGGTCAAAGAAGAACAATGGGCTGATTGCAATTTTTGCAACAACCAAGGTGAAATAGAGGAGGATATAGACGATGATACTGTTCAAAGGAAGACTAACCATTAATAATAAAAAATGGAAGCAACAGTTTGCAGCGTGGACTTTGTATTACAGAAGTGAAATAGTTTATGCAATTGCAGGATTTGTTGTAGGAATAATAGTAGGGGTAATAATATGATTAGGTCTGAAGACATATCCTACATTGCAGGATTGTTTGATGGCGAAGGTAGTATTTATTACGCTAAGAGAATAGAAAAGAAAAAGAAACACAACGGCAAAGGTTATAGAACTTCCATGTCACAACGTATTAGTATGGAAGTTACCATGACTGATGAGTCTGTAATAAGATGGCTACACGAAGTATTGAAAGTTGGAACTGTTGTACGTAAACCTCGTAAAGGTTTACGTAAAGACGGTACAAAATATTTAATGCAGTGGAAGTGGCGATGTACATTTAGAGACGCGTATTACGTGTGTTGTTTACTTTTTCCCTACGCCCATACTAAACTAGAAAAGATACAGAAAATTATAGATCATTACGATGGTGTAATTATGAACACCAAAGTAGTAGATCTTGATGAGTATAAAAAATCTATGAGTTTAGAATGAGAGATGTAATATACATAGCAATCTTTGCATTAATTATATTATTATTAACAAGCTGTAGTTCTAAATTTGATAGTTTTGATCCTGCTACTTCTACGTTAAGATGGGTACTAACTAATGAAAGATAAAGAAGAAATATTTTATAACTATTATTTTTGGGGACCATTGTTATGGCGAACCAAAGTGTTAGATAAAGATTTAAAAGAGTTAAAAAAACTTTGTCATAAAAATAAAAAGAAAGATTTTAGAAAAAACTTAGCTGGTGTTATTGATAATGAATATAGCATAGATAAAGAAAAATTTAGTGGTATTATTAATAAGTATCTTAACGCTTACCTACATGCCTATAAAATGTATCACGCTAAACTAAATGTAAGTGAACTATTTGTAGAAACAGCGTGGGTTAACTATATGAAAAAAGGTGAAAGTAATCCTATACACTTTCATTTACCGTGTGATTTATCCAGTGTTTTATACATTGATGTACCTAAAAAATTAATACAAGAACAAAAGAATTTTATTGGCAGGGGTGGAGGACCGGGAGCCATAACTTTCCACAATCAAAACTCACCAGATCATTTTGTTGGTTCACATAGTATTGCACCTGAGACAGGTGATTTATTTATATTTCCAGCTATGCTTTGTCATAGTGTTGCAAGTTTTAAATCAAACGTAGAAAGAGTTTCTATTGCTGCTAACTTTTGTTTTAAAGGAGGTAAGTTTGAAACTAAAAGTAATCGATAACTTTTTAACTAAGGAACAACATGAAAATATTTATAAAGAATTACATGGAGAGTCTGGTTACTTTCCATGGTACTATGTCGACCATGTAAATGATAGNAGAGATCCNAAAGATAACTTTCAATTTGTTCATCAGTTNTACAATCTAGCACCTAATTCACAGTATTTTTATCTTATTCAGCCTATAATAGATAAACTACAGATGAGGGCTATTGCTAAAATAAAAGCTAATTTATTGATGAAGACTAATACTATTGTTAAGTTTGGTAATCATAGCGACTTTAGTTGGAAGCATAAATGGTGGACAGCTATATATTATGTAAATTCTAACAATGGTAAAACTATATTTAAACAGAGTAAAAAGGTTATTGCCAGCAAAGCTAATAGATTAGTATTATTTGATGGTAGGTTAAAACATTGTGGTACAAGTTCAACTGATACTAAGAGAAGGATATTGATTAATTTTAATTTTTTTAACGATGATATGGAATAAAAAATTTATATACCCGACATCAACACGGGCATTGATAGATGGTAAACGACACTATTCGATAAGTAACGAGAAGTTACCGAGTGTTACGACTATCTTACAGGCAACACAGTCAGAGGAGAAACGTAAAAGTTTAGAAGCATGGAAGGCCAGAATGGGCGTTCAACGTGCAGATAGAATCAGAGATATATCAGCGATGCGTGGCACGTCTATGCACACNTACCTTGAAGGGTACATCAAGGACGAACGGCATTTGGATCTCACAGCCTTGGGNCAGGANGCAGGGCGCATGGCAGACGTGGTCATTCGATCGGGGCTCGGGGACCTGGAAGANGTATGGGGCACTGANGTAACCTTNTANTATCCTGGATTGTATGCTGGTCAGACTGATGTNGTNGGAATTTATAACGGACGCGAAAGTATAATAGACTTCAANCANACNAACAAGCCTAAACAACGNGAATGGATTGANGANTANTTNACNCAGCTNGCAGCTTANGCTATGGCCCACAACCAAGTATACGATACTAAGATACAATCTGGAGTTATTCTAATGTGTTCGAAAGATGGCTTTTTTCAAAAGTTTGAAGTGTCGGATCAAGAATTTCAAGGCTACATGCACACATTCTTGAAGAAAATAGACCAGTATTATAACAATTGTACCAAGGATAAACAAGGTGACGGTACAAGAAATGATTAAAAAATATGCGAAAACATTGGCTAATTTGATCATGTACCAATTGTATACACTTTTCTATATAAAAATAAAAAAAATTTTTTTGTTTTTTTTAAACCCTGGTACAATTGGTACAATTAAAAAAAGTGTTGTATACCAACGGTTATATGCTCAAATTTGTACCAAAGGTGCTTGGTACAATGAGGTACAATTGGTACAATTGTTAAAAAAGCTAGTAATACCAACGAAATAGGGGGTCGCGCGCATGATTTTTTATATTTATTTATTACTTATACAAAAAGGGGTATACAGGTCCTGATGAGAAGTCCTAAGAAATCTAAATACAAATCTGTTGTTATCAAAAAGAAAAGATATTATTTCTACGAGATCACTTGGGCCGATCCGACTGGTGATTCTGGGCATGCTACATGGCATGACTCGTTAGGTTTAGTTCCTTCTGTAATGATAACTCATGCATACTTGTTTGAAAAAAATAAAAAATATGTTTGGACTTTTGGTACTTATGAGAAAGACGATGAATTGTTTTCAGATAGAAATGTATTTCCAAGAGGATGTATAATTAAGATGGAGAAAGTTATTCTTTAAGAAGTTTAACATCATCCATATCAATCTTCTCAGCCTGTATTTTTTTAAGTCTTTTGATCTCTTCTAATTTTTCTGCCATAGTCATTTTATTTAAATCTCCATGGTAATGAGTCTCAGAGAATAGACCTGCAGCTTTACCAATTAAGTTTTCAAATGGAGCGCATTTATCCTCTTTGCCTTTGTCTTCTAGTTTTGCAGATAACCTAATCTGTTGGTTTAAATAGTTTGTGTGGTTTACAGCCTGAGATCTGTTTATTTGGTTACACTTCCATCTATAATATCTTTGGACCTTTGGGTTCTTCATCAGCTCTGAGCCCTCTCTATTGGCTCTTTTCTCACTATATCCAGCAGCTATTGCAGCAGCGGTAAATGTAGATCTACCCTGACGATATGCTAGAAAATCTACGAATCTACGTTGCATCTCTGTCAAGTCATCTGATGGGTGCCATGCGGGCTTTACCATTGGCTTTGGTCCTGGTTTTTCACTCATACTTGCAATATATATGTTTATAGGATATATATCAACCCACTTATGGTTATAGGTAGAACGTTACAGAAAGCACTAGAGAACTTTTTTAAATCTCCAGTAGTACAAGATGCTCGTTGTCAAGTGTTGTTACCAAACGGAGAATTTTATGATCTTACTGGTGCGAAATTACTTGAAAATAAAATTATTGGTAGTAAAGAAACTCACAGGTTAGTGTTCCTTTGTGAGAAAGAAAAGTCTAGGATGGGCAAAGTCATTAGAATAGTTTAGCTCTGAGGTACCCCAGCTGAAACCAGAGGCTAAATTATATGCAGATCTTAAAAAAAATATTACTACAATTTCGTGGATTAGGCTTGAAAACCGTAGCTTACTCGGCACTCCCGATATACTGGCTTATTCTCCTAACGAGCACTTTTTTACACTTGAATTGAAGGTGACATTGGGTGACAAAATTCGCTTTTCACCCCACCAGATTAGCTTTCACGTGAAACATCCTAAAAATACATTTATTCTTGTTGCTTGCACCCTGGATCGTGGGCTTGTGCGCTTGTACCCTGGTCATCAGATCCTGGAGCTTGTAAACTCTGGCTTGAAGCTTGAACCCTTGGCCTCCGGCTGGGACGCTTGTCGCCTGAAGCTTGAGAGCTTGTAAGCTTGTACCCACGCTTCTTAAGTTCTTTTATTCTTTGAGGTGTCCAGTAATACATTTTAGTGTTTACCGTAACAGACGTTAGGGATGGACCTGTCCCAGCACGCGCGACAGCTGCCGCATTCGTTGTTTTGTTCAGGGGCCGGGCACGTCCTGCCAGCCTGGCTGGTGACTGTGCTTGTCCATGGCCACTGCTTAACTGGTCCCTGGTTGATCATGTGTGAACTCATTCTAATAATTAAATTTGGCGGAACTTTGGCCGGGTCAATATCTTTTAAAAATTGAGCTTCACGGGTTGGCATCCAGTGCCTGGTCCCCGGTGTACGCTTGCACACTTCGAATATATTTTCTAAGTGCTTGAGACTTTGAATATCTCCTGAGTCATGCCACCTGAAGTACTTCTCACCTGTGATCAACACCGTCATGGCGTCGACCCATCGCGGATCTTCTAGAGCTTGCAGCCTNCGGGTGAGNGCGTCTTGTACATTTTTAAATCTATAGCGCCCCTTCAGAGCGTAACAGCCGGCACACACTGAGCCAGGGACCTTCACCAGCTTAGCGCCAGTCTTGCACGCCTGAGCCGGCAGGTTGTGAGCTGGTCCAGGCATCTTNGANGGCTTCGACAGCCCGCCGGTNATNTTTCTTGCTTCTTTCTTTAACATAATTTTCTCCTATAAAATCTTATAGCTTGTAGCTTGTAACCTGTCAAGCTTGTACTCTTGCTTGTGGCCCAGGTTCCAAGATTGAGGCCTGCGTGCTTTATTTTAATAGCCCGGGCGACTGGCCTAACTATGTATCCATAGCTTGAAACCTGGATGTGCTTGGGCGCTGGTGCGCAGGCGAGTCCTGTCCGAAAATCACCCTCGCGGTAGGTATTACCAGGACTAGCAACGCCGTTGCTCGCGACCTGTGCTATAGGGTTTATACTCCCACCTATCGCGCCCAAAGTTTTTGCTAGCCCACCCTTTCGTTTGTTACATAGACGCTTATTAATGCGCCAGCGTGCTAGCAAAATTTTTTTACCAAGAACAATCGTAACCGATATTCCTACCAGCTTTGACCTGTTCTTTAGCCCATTTTAAAAACTTTTCGTCTTGGGCTTTGTATTCGTTGACCTGCTCTTCCTGAAATTGTTGACCCCAGAAAAAACCATCAGAGGCAAAGTGGTCGTAATAACCATTCTTGATTGCCTCTTCCAAGTCCTTGATTAAGTCTTCAGTAATATTCACGCCACCTTGCCCACCATTAAAACCCAGATGTTGCAAGTCGTCGTGTGTGTTATGTTCTTGGTCTTTTTTTTGTTTATTGAACTGCTTGGACATGAACACTTGCAAGCGAGCATGTTTGCGCCAATAAAACTTATCGTGAACTTCGCCTTTACTGTCTCGAAATCCAGCGTATTGGTCTAGTCCCATATTTCTCCTTTTGTTAATAACCCAGAATATCCCAGATTAAATTTTTAATCAAGATAAAAATAAAAATAATTTTCTTGACAGCTTGCAGGCTTCAGGATACTGGGCGGGCCCACCCCAGCTTGAAACTTGTAAACTATGGGCGGGCCCACCCAAAAAAAAAATAAGGGCAGTTTAGAATTATTCTAAACTACCCTTTCATCAAGGACAGATGAAAC
>FUFK010046217.1_pt1 | contig 25766 bp, 20 predicted proteins | sample 1021851 | NCBI WGS metagenome assembly FUFK01 (sample SAMEA51879418, study PRJEB19060) | metagenome | reverse complement strand
AGCGACCTAAAGCAGGTCAGCCCCACTCCACACCTCTCTGGAATCCTGCCGGCCGGCAGAGCCGGCCTTTCGCGGGCAAGGCCCGCTCCCACAAGGCCCGCTCCCACAAGACCCATCCACACAGTCACTCCCACAAGCTCCACTCCCCAAACACCTTTCTTCCCCAGGGCCACCCCAAAACCCCCGATTTTCCCTCACCACCCTTTATCCCATGCCCATGTATCTCTATGCTCAGTAAGTTACGTCGGTGATTGGAGGCTCTATGCAGTGGGTGAAGGCCTTTGTGGCCGGTTTTCTGGCTACCCTGGTGTTCCATCAAGGCCTGCTGGCGCTGCTCCATGCCGCGGCGGTGGTGCCGGTTTCTCCTTATAACTGGGCGCCGTCCGCGCCGTTGGGCGTGCCCGCCGTGTTGTCGCTGGCGTTCTGGGGCGGCGTCTGGGGTCTGCCGTTATGGTGGCTGATCCGCTTTAAGCCGGCCCACCTCTACTGGTCGGTGGCCGTTCTGTTCGGCGCCATCGCGCCCACCGTCGTCGCCATGCTTCTGGTATTCCCCATGAAAGGTATCCCGGTCAGCGCCACCACCTGGGTCGGCGGCTTTATGCTGAACGCGGCCTGGGGTCTCGGGGTCGCGGTGTTCATGGGGCCCGTGTTCCGGGCCTATCCGATGGCCCCGGAAATGATCGTTAAATAAAACAGCGGCCGCGGCGCCGCGCCGGCGCCCGCCGTATTAACTCGTGTTTTTGGTTTGGGAAAAGGTGATCACTATGACGAATGACAATAATGCCGCCATGAAGACCCCCGTCCAGGCGCTGGAAGACCGCCGCCGTCAGCAAGGCGACAGTGTTGCCATGGTCCAGCCGCTGGGTGGCGACCAGGTGCGCCGCTATACCTGGAACGAGGTGGCCGACGAGGCCTACCGCATGGCCGCCTATCTCAAGGCCGAAGGCATTCAGGCCGGCGACCGCGTGGCGCTGGTCTCGAAAAACTGTGCCGAGTGGATCATCGCCGACCTGGCGATCTGGGTCGCCGGCGGCGTCAGCGTGCCGCTGTACCCGACCCTGTTGGCGGATTCCGTGCGGCTTATTCTCGAGCACAGCGAGTCCAAGCTGCTGTTCGTCGGCAAGCTGGATGACTGGGGCATGATGAAGGACGGCGTGCCCGAGGGCGTCAAACAGGTGGCGTTCTCGCTGGCGCCGGACGAAGTGCGCGGCAAGGTGCCGGTATGGACCGACATCGTCGCCAAGCAGGAGCCGCTCGCCGAAGCCGCGTCCCCGGGGCCGGACGATCTCGCCACCATCATCTATACTTCCGGCACCACCGGCGTCCCCAAAGGGGTAATGCACCAGTACAAGAGCATGTCCGCGGTGGGCGCCAAGGTGATCCAGGTCTACAACCTGGAACCTTCGGACCGGATGATTTCCTACCTGCCGCTGTCCCACGTGGCCGAGCGGGCCGCCGTGGAAATGGCGCTGCTGTACGTGGGCAACACCGTCTACTTCGCCGAGTCGCTGGACACCTTCGGCGAGGACATCAAACGCGCCAAGCCCACCCTGTTCTTCGCGGTGCCGCGCATCTGGTCCAAGTTCTACCAGAAAGCCTCCGAGGCGCTGCCGCCCAAGAAGCTCAATACGCTGCTCAAGATTCCCCTGCTCAACAAGGTGATCAAGAAGAAGGTGCTCGGCGCCATGGGCCTGGACGAATGCCGCGTGGCGCTGTCCGGTGCCGCGCCGCTGTCCACGGACATCATTTCCTGGTTCAACAAGATGGATCTGGAAATCCTGGAAGTGTACGGCATGACGGAAAACTTCGGCTGGTCGCACACCACCGAGCAGGGTGATCAGCAGATCGGCTGGGTCGGCACCCCCAACGACGGCGTTGAATGCCGCATCGGCGAGGCCGGCGAGGTGGAAGTGCGCAGCGTCGCCAACATGAGCGGCTACTACAAGCAGGCCGACCTGACCGCCGAGGTGCTGACCGAGGACGGCTGGCTGAAGACCGGCGACGTGGGCGAGATCGACGGCCGCGGCCGTCTTCGCATCACCGGCCGGATCAAGGAGATCTTCAAGACCGAGAAGGGCAAGTACGTGGCGCCGGCGCCGATCGAAAACCGGCTCGCCAGCCAGCCCGGCGTGGAGCTCGCCTGCGTCATCGGCGCCAACATGGCGCAGCCGATCGCGCTGCTCAACCTCACCCCCGAGGAGCAGGAAAAGCTCAGCAAGGGTACTGAGAAAGAGCACTTCACCCAGTCACTGAACGCCTTGCTTGAGAAGGTGAACAGCCAGATCGACGCCCACGAGCGCCTCAACGCCCTGGTGGTCTGCAAGACTCCCTGGACCGTGGAGAACGGCCTGATTACGCCGACCCTCAAGCTCAAGCGCAACGAGATCGAGAAATACTACGAGGCGGACCTGCCCACCTGGGCGGCGTCCCGTGGTGTGATCTGGGAGCAGTAATCGTTGAAGGATTCCGATCCGGACCTGCATCTGATCCGGTTGCTCGCCGACGGCCGCTTCCACTCCGGAGGTGACCTCGGCGAGGCGCTCGGTGTCTCCCGCGCCGCCATCTGGAAACGTCTGCAGCGGGCCGCCGAGGCCTACGGTCTGTCCGTGGAGTCGGTGCGCGGCAAGGGCTACCGTCTTAGCCGGGCGCTGGATCCGCTCGATCCGGCGGCCCTCGAGGAGGCCCTGCGCGGCCGCGCCGAGCTTCACTTTCAACCCGTGACGCAGTCCACCAACGCCGACGCCATGGCCCTGGCGGCGGACGCCGGCGGGCCAGTGGTGGTGACCACGGAGTACCAGAGCGCCGGACGCGGCCGGCGCGGCCGGCAGTGGCAATCGCCGTTCGGCGCCAACCTCTACTTGAGCGTGCTGTACCAGCTGTCCGGAGGCTTCTCGTCGCTGGGCGGGTTGAGTCTCGCCGCCGGGGTGGCCGTAGGCCGGGCCCTGGCGGACACCGTGCCGGAGCTGGGGCTGGGCCTGAAGTGGCCCAACGACCTGCTGGTGGACGGCGCTAAGCTGGGCGGCGTTCTGATTGAGCTGGCCGGCGAGATGGAGGGGCAGGTCCAGGTGGTGGTGGGCGTCGGCATCAACGTGGCCATGAGCGACCACCAGGCCGAGGCCATCGACCAGGACTGGACGGACCTGCGCCGCGCCAGCGCGGCGCCGCCGGACCGCACGCGGCTGGCCACCGCCGTGGCCGGCGAGCTGCTCACCATGCTTGACCGGTTCGCGGTGGACGGCTTCGCGCCGTTCACGGCGGCCTTCGATCAAATGGACGTCTGCCGGGACCGGCCGGTGGTGATTCATACTGGCGCCGGTCAGCGCACCGGGGTGGCCCGGGGCGTGTCCGAGGACGGCGCCCTGCGGGTGGAAATAGACGGAGAGATCCATTACATGCACGGCGGCGAAGTGAGCTTGAGATTACAATGAAGTTGTTCGTGGATGTGGGGAACACCGCCTTGAAATGGCGCCGCCGTGGGGCGGACGGGACCGTGCAGGGCGGCGCCGCCCACGGCCGTGACTGGCCCCGGGCCCTGCAGGCGCCGCTGGACGCCGGCGCGGCCGGATTCGAACAGATCTGGGTGGCGTCGGTGGCCGGCGCGGAAGCGGATGAGCGCATCGGCGCCTTGATCGAGGCGCGTACCGGGGTGCCCCCGCGGTTCTACTACTCCCGGCAGGAGGACTTCGGGGTCAGCAACTGCTACCCGGAGCCGCGCCGGCTGGGCGTGGACCGCTGGGTGGCCCTGGTGGAGTGCTGGCAACGCTTCGGTGCCGGCATCATTATCGATTGCGGCAGCGCCCTGACCATCGACGCGATTGATGGCGAGGGCCGTTTTCTGGGCGGCTACATCGTGCCGGGCCTGGGCATGCTGCGCAGTGCGCTGCTGCGCGACACCGCCGACGTCCATGTGGACCAGGCCCGGCCCCGCCTGACGCTGGGGCGCTCCACCGGGGAGTGCGTCCATAACGGTCTGCTGCGCATGTCTGTGGCGTTCGTCACGGATGTGGTGGTTGAACTGCGTGAACGCCTTCCGGATACTTGCAGGGTATTGGTGACCGGCGGCGACGCGGACGAGCTCAGCTCCGCCTTTTCCTTTGAATTCATGCATTTGCCCGACCTGGTGCTGGACGGTCTGGAGCGGGTGGCGGCACGTCAATAATAAAGCTTGGGGGCGACAGTCGGTGCGATGGGTCTTTTACAGCCTTCTGGTGGTGAACCTGGTCTACCTGGGCTGGCAGCTGGTATCCGACGCCGTTTGGGGTGGCGGATCATCGGCCATTATTGAGCGCGCCGACGCCGGTGAGTCTGCCGACGCTCCCGCTCTGCGGCTGTTGAGCGAGGCGCCGCAGCCGGACCGGGCGCTGCGCCCGGACGCACCGGCGCGCCCGGGGTTGTGCCCGGTGGTCGGGCCCTGGTCGGCCCGCGGCGAGGCGGAGCGCGCCCGCGTGCAGCTGGAAGCGGCCGGGTTGGCGGCAACGATCCGCGCGGTGACGGTTCAGAAAGACCACCTCAACTGGGTTTACCTGCCCCCCTACGACAGCCGCGAGCGGGCCCTGGAAGTGCTCAGCGAGCTGCAGTCCCGGGGCGTGGACAGCTTTATCGTCAAGGCCGGGGAGGACGCCAACGCCATTTCCCTGGGGTATTTCACCAGCGAGGAGTCCGCCGAAGGGCTGCGCGTGAAAATGCATAATGCCGGTTATCCGGCCTTTGTGCGCGAGACCTCGCGGCCGGTGACCGAATACTGGTTGTACATGCCGGAAAGGGCGGACGGCGCCGCGGCGCTGGAGGATTTTCTGGTCGGCAACCCGGCGGTGAGCCGCGATCGGGTGGCCTGCCGGACCCCGGCACGACAAAACGGATAATCGCCGCGGCAATCATTGCACCCCCGATGGGCTTTCTATAGAATGCGCAGCCCTTATGCTGCTGGCGTAGCTCAGTTGGTAGAGCAGCTGATTTGTAATCAGCCGGTCGGGGGTTCGACTCCTCTCGCCAGCTCCACTTTACGCTCGCTAAGAGCTTGAAAATCCCTGAAAAGATGTTGACAAGGGGTTGGGGCGTAAAGAGAATGTAGGCCCTTTTCTGGAGGGGTTCCCGAGTGGCCAAAGGGATCAGACTGTAAATCTGACGCGAAAGCTTCGGAGGTTCGAATCCTCCCCCCTCCACCAGATTTAAGCCGACAGGCTGGCAGGCATAGGAAGGTTCGCGGGCATAGTTCAACGGTAGAACCTCAGCCTTCCAAGCTGATGATGCGGGTTCGATTCCCGCTGCCCGCTCCAGGCTGTGGTGACAATTTGGATGCCTGACAAGGCAATATGAAGTTTACGCTCATGTAGCTCAGTAGGTAGAGCACACCCTTGGTAAGGGTGAGGTCACCGGTTCAAATCCGGTCATGAGCTCCAATTTCCGGGCCCGGGTAGAACCCGGGTCCGGCTTCATGTGTCTTGGTGGTGCCCGGGTGGCCCGCGATATTGCGGTCCGTATTGTGTTTTTCCAGGCAGACGCGCCGTTCAGACGGGGATGCACAACCAAGTTGAGAGGTAGAGAGTCGTGGCAAAGGAAAAGTTTGAACGTAACAAACCGCACGTAAACGTAGGCACCATCGGTCACGTTGACCATGGTAAAACCACGCTGACCGCCGCCCTGACGCGGGTCTGTTTCGAGACCTGGGGCACCGGTTCCGCGAGCGCGTTCGATTCCATCGATAACGCCCCGGAAGAGCGTGAGCGCGGTATTACCATCGCGACCTCCCACGTTGAGTACGACTCTCCGAAGCGTCACTACGCGCACGTTGACTGCCCGGGTCACGCCGACTACGTGAAGAACATGATCACCGGCGCGGCGCAGATGGACGGCGCGATCCTGGTGGTGAGCGCGGCCGACGGCCCGATGCCGCAGACCCGCGAGCACATCCTGCTGTCCCGTCAGGTTGGCGTTCCGTTCATCGTTGTGTTCCTGAACAAAGCGGACATGGTGGACGACGAAGAGCTGCTCGAGCTGGTTGAGATGGAAATCCGCGAGCTGCTCAGCGACTACGACTTCCCGGGCGACGACACCCCGATCATCACCGGTTCCGCGCTGAAGGCGCTGGAAGGTGACACCAGCGACATCGGCATGCCGGCGGTAGCCAAGCTGGTGGAGTGCCTGGACGAGTACATCCCGGAGCCGGAGCGCGCCGTGGACCAGCCGTTCCTGATGCCGATCGAGGACGTGTTCTCCATCTCCGGCCGCGGTACCGTGGTAACCGGTCGTGTGGAGCGCGGTATCATCAAGGTGGGTGACGAGATGGAAATCGTGGGTATCAAAGACACCATGAAGACCACCTGCACCGGCGTTGAGATGTTCCGCAAGCTGCTCGACGAAGGTCGTGCCGGCGAGAACGTGGGCGTGCTGCTGCGCGGCACCAAGCGTGACGAAGTAGAGCGTGGCCAGGTGCTGGCGAAGCCGGGTTCCATCACCCCGCACACCAAGTTCGAGGGTGAGGTGTACGTGCTGAGCAAGGACGAGGGCGGCCGTCACACCCCGTTCTTCAACGGCTACCGTCCGCAGTTCTACTTCCGGACCACCGACGTGACCGGCGCTTGCCAGCTGCCGGAAGGCACCGAGATGGTGATGCCGGGCGATAACGTGCAGATGAGCGTTGAGCTGATCGCGCCGATCGCCATGGAAGAAGGCCTGCGCTTCGCGGTCCGTGAAGGCGGCCGCACCGTTGGCGCCGGCGTGGTGTCCAAGATCATCGAGTAAGAAAGTTAGTGTGTTGATGGCCGGGGCTTTCATGCCCCGGCTGTTGCATTTGTAAAGTTACAGGCCAGTAGTTCAATTGGTAGAGCACCGGTCTCCAAAACCGGCTGTTGGGGGTTCGAGTCCCTCCTGGCCTGCCAAATTTCCCAGAGCTGCCATTCGGGCGGCGGGGTGCATCGGCAGATGACTGAGAAAGCACAAGGGCAGTCTGGCTCCTCCTCCGTTCTGGAGGGCATCAAATGGCTGGTGGTGGCTGCATTGGTGGTCACCGCCGTGGCCGGTAACAGCTATTTCTCCGACATGTCCCCCCTGTATCGGGCGCTGGGCGTCGTGGTGGTGGCNCTGCTGGCGGCCTTCGTGGCCCTGCAGACCGAGCAAGGCAAGGCGTTCAACCAGTTGCGCAAGGATTCCATGGTGGAGCTGCGCAAGGTGGTCTGGCCCACGCGCCAGGAAACGCTGCAAACCACGGCGATTGTTCTGGTGTTCGTATTGATCGTGGCTTTGCTGTTGTTCGTGCTCGACTGGGTGCTCAACGGCGCAATCTCGATGCTCATCGGCTAAGGGGTGCACATGGCAAAGCGTTGGTACGTGGTACACGCTTATTCCGGCTTTGAAAAGCACGTCAAGCGGTCCCTGGAGGAGCGGATCAAGCTCAACTCCATGGAAGAGCTGTTTGGCGAGATTCTCGTGCCCACCGAAGAAGTGGTGGAAATGCGCGCCGGCCAGAAGCGCCGGTCCGAGCGCAAGTTCTTTCCCGGTTATGTGCTGGTGCACATGGAAATGAACGACGACTCCTGGCACATGGTCAAGGAGACGCCCAAGGTGATGGGCTTTATCGGCGAGGATCCGAAGAATCCGGGTCGCGTGTCGCCGATCACCCAGAAAGAGGCGGACGCCATTCTTCGTCGCATGGACGATGCGGTGGAAAAGCCGAAGCCGAAAACCCTGTTCGAGGCGGGCGAAGTGGTCCGCGTCACGGACGGGCCTTTCGCCGACTTCAACGGCGTGGTGGAAGAAGTGAACTACGAAAAGAGCCGCCTGCACGTGGCGGTGTTGATTTTCGGTCGCTCCACCCCCGTGGAACTGGAATTCGGACAGGTCGAGAAGACCTGATCCCTGGTGTCTTCCGCTGTTGTGGCGGAAGGCGGATGACCAACCTCAGGGGAGCCCGTTCCCGGGCGCTTGAACCCAAGGAGTCTTATCATGGCTAAGAAAGTAGAAGCCTACATCAAGCTGCAGGTGGCAGCGGGTCAGGCTAACCCCTCACCGCCGGTGGGNCCCGCTCTGGGCCAGCACGGCGTGAACATCATGGAATTCTGTAAGTCTTTCAACGCCCAGACCCAGCAGATGGATCAGGGTGCGCCGGTGCCGGTGGTGATCACCGTTTACGGTGACCGCTCCTTTACCTTCACCATGAAGACGCCGCCGGCGTCTTACCTGCTGAAGAAAGCGGCCAACATCAAGAGCGGCTCCGGTGAGCCCAACACCAAGAAGGTGGGCACGGTGAGCCGGGCGCAGCTGGAAGAGATCGCCAAGGCCAAGGAGCCTGATCTCACCGCCGCGGATCTGGACGCCGCAGTGCGCACTATCGCGGGCTCCGCCCGTTCCATGGGCCTGGACGTGGAGGACTAACCAATGGCTAAGCTGTCCAAGCGCGCCCGCGCCATCCGTGAAAAGATCGAGCCGGGCAAGTTGTACCCGGTGGAAGAGGCCGTGACTCTGCTGGCCGAGATGTCCACCGTGAAGTTCAAGGAATCCATCGACGTGTCCGTGAATCTGGGCGTCGACCCGCGTAAATCCGACCAGAACGTGCGTGGCGCCTCCGTGCTGCCCCACGGTACCGGTAAGACCGTGCGCGTGGCCGTATTCGCTCAGGGCGCCAAGGCGGAAGAAGCCAAGGAAGCCGGCGCGGACGTGGTCGGTTTCGACGACCTGGCCGAGCAGGTTCAGGGCGGCGAGATCAATTTTGACGTGGTGATCGCTTCTCCGGACGCCATGCGCGTCGTCGGTAAGCTGGGCACCATTCTGGGTCCCCGCGGTCTGATGCCCAACCCCAAGGTGGGCACCGTGACTCCGGACGTGGCCCAGGCGGTTAAGAACGCCAAGGGCGGTCAGGTGCGTTACCGCACCGACAAGGGCGGCATCATCCACTGCACCGTGGGTCAGGTGGGTTTTGACGCCAACGCCATCAAGGAAAACGTGGAAGCGCTGATCAACGACCTGAAGAAGGCCAAGCCGTCTTCCGCGAAAGGGGCGTATTTCAAGAAGGTCACGCTTTCCAGCACCATGGGCCCGGGCCTGGCGATCGATCCCGCCTCCCTGGCCATGTAAGAAAACGGGCCGGCTGATGCCGGTCCAAAGGGCTTTGATCCCGGCGGCGGCCTCGCAAGAGGCGCGGCCGNCGGGGCGTCAAAGACCGCAGGTCCGCTGACGTGAATGGAGTCTGGCTTTATGAGCCAAGTTTCCGTCCGCGATTAAAGGGTAACCGCCTGCGCAGGCGCGGTAGTTACAAATCCTGTGTCAAAGCAGGGGCTGGCTTCCGCGATACCGACCGGGCAACCGGTCATGGCAACCGCCGGGTACATCAGCAAGGCAGTCGATGAATCCGGTTAAGTTTGTGAATCCAGGAGGTAAATCGTGCCTTTGAATCTGGAGGACAAACGGGCGATTGTGGTTTCGGTGAATGCTGCGGCTTCCGAAGCGCTGTCCGCCGTGGTTGCCGACTATCGTGGTCTCTCTGTGGCGGAAATGACCAATCTCCGTCTCAAGGCCCGCGAAACCGGCGTGTATCTGAAAGTTGTTCGGAACACGTTGGCCAAGCGCGCCGTTGCAGGTACTGANTATGAGTGCCTCACCGATGCGCTGGTCGGCCCCACGGTTCTGGCTTTTTCCCAAGAAGATCCGGGCGCAGCTGCCCGTCTCATCAAGGATTTCGCCAAGGACCACGACGCGCTCGAAGTTAAAGCATTGGCGATAGGCGGTGTGGCNTACGACGCTAAGGATATCGACATCCTGGCGAAGCTGCCCACCCGTGATGAAGCCATTGCTCAGCTTATGTCCGTCATGCAGGCCCCGGTGGCCAAGTTTGTCCGCACCCTCAACGAGGTACCGGGCAAGTTTGTTCGCACGATGGCCGCNGTGAAGGACAAGAAACAGCAGGAAGCTGCCTGAGCCTCAGGCCGGCAGCGTAACTACCCGATNCANTCGGGATCGCCCGTACGGTGATTTTAGGAGATTGAAAATGGCCGTTTCCAAAGAAGATATCCTCAGCGCAGTNGCTGATATGAGTGTTATGGACCTCGTTGAACTGATCGAGGCCATGGAAGAGAAGTTCGGCGTAACCGCCGCTGCCGCCGTTGCCGCTGCTCCCGCAGCCGCTGGTGGTGACGCTGGTGCCGCCGCCGAAGAACAGACCGAGTTCGACGTGGTTCTGACCGGTTTCGGCGACAAGAAAGTCGGCGTGATCAAGGCAGTNCGCGAAGTNACCGGNCTGGGTCTGAAAGAAGCGAAAGAACTGGTTGAGAGCGCTCCCGCTCCGGTCAAGGAAGGCGCTTCCAAGGACGAAGCCGAAGAGATCAAGAAAAAGATCGAAGAGGCCGGCGGTACTGCTGAGCTCAAGTAAGCGCGAGAGCGTTATGTCTTTCCACATTNTGNCGGAAAGACGCCGGCTGGCAGCTTAAGGGCTGCCAGCCTTTTGTCGTTTCTGTATGAAGGGTTTCGTACAGAAGTATCACCCAGGGGTGATAGGTCAACAGCCGAGGAACGCAGATGGCATACTCATTCACTGAGAAAAAGCGGATCCGCAAAGATTTCGGCAAGCTTCCAAAGGTCATGGAGGTTCCGTACCTTCTGGCCATACAGCTCGATTCTTACCGCAAGTTCCTGCAACACGACAAAAGCGCCGATGAGCGCTTTGAAGAAGGCCTGGAAGCGGCCTTCCGGTCCGTATTCCCGATATCAAGCTACTCCGGGAACGCGGCACTCGAGTATGCCGGCTATGAGTTCGGCAAACCCGTTTTCGATGTCAAGGAATGCATCATTCGTGGCACCACCTATGCCGCGCCTTTGCGCGTGCGTATCCGGTTGGTGATCTACGACAAAGAGTCCAATGGCGCCATCAAGGACATCCGTGAGCAGCAGGTCTACATGGGTGAAATCCCCCTGATGACCGAAAACGGTACCTTCGTGATCAACGGTACCGAGCGGGTCATCGTGTCCCAGCTGCACCGTTCTCCCGGCGTGTTCTTCGACCACGACAAGGGCAAGACGCACTCCTCCGGGAAGCTGCTGTATTCCGCCCGGGTGATTCCCTACCGTGGTTCCTGGCTGGACTTCGAGTTCGATCCCAAGGACATGGTGTACGTGCGTATCGACCGCCGCCGCAAATTGCCGGCGACGATCCTGCTGCGCGCGCTGGGCTACACCTCCGATGAAATTCTCGACATCTTCTTCGAGACCAACGAGATTCTGGTCGAAGACGGTGTGTATCGCATGCGCCTGGTGCCGGAACGTCTGCGTGGTGAAACCGCGACGTTCGATATCCTGGCCGGCGATGAAGTGGTGGTGGAGCGTGGCCGCCGGGTAACCGCGCGTCACATCCGCCAGCTCGAAAAAGCCAATATCGAATACCTGGAAATTCCCGCCGAATACCTCCAGGGCCGCTACCTCGCCAAGTCCATCATCGACGAGGAAACCGGCGAGGTATTGCTGGAGTGTAATACCGAGCTGGGCGCCGACGCGCTGGAGAAACTGGAGAAGGGCGGCATCAAGCGGTTCGAGACGTTGTACACCAACGATCTCGACAACGGGCCGTTCATGTCCGACACCCTGCGTGCCGATCCCACCCGCAGCCCCCTTGAGGCGCTGGTGGAAATCTATCGCATGATGCGCCCCGGCGAGCCGCCCACCAAGGAAGCGGCGGAGAACCTGTTCCGCAACCTGTTCTTCACCGACGAGCGCTACGACCTGTCCGGCGTGGGCCGGATGAAGTTCAACCGTCGTCTGGGCCGTGAGGACGTTACCGGCCCGGGTATCATCTACGACGGTCGCTACTTCAGTAACCGCACCGANGACGAAGGCAAGCAGTACTACGAGCAGATCGGCGGCGAGACCTCCGACATCATCGACGTACTGAAGACGCTGGTGGACATCCGCAACGGCAACGGCGTGACCGATGACATCGATCACCTGGGCAACCGCCGCATCCGTTCCGTNGGCGANATGGCCGAGAACCAGTTCCGCGTCGGCCTGGTCCGNGTCGAGCGCGCCGTGAAAGAGCGCCTGAGCCTGGCCGAGTCCGAGGGCCTGATGCCCCAGGACCTGATCAACGCCAAGCCGGTGGCGGCGGCGGTGAAGGAGTTCTTCGGCTCCTCCCAGCTGTCCCAGTTCATGGACCAGAACAACCCGCTGTCCGAGATCACGCACAAGCGTCGTGTCTCCGCGTTGGGCCCGGGCGGNCTGACCCGTGAGCGCGCCGGCTTCGAAGTGCGNGACGTGCACCCGACCCACTACGGCCGGGTATGTCCGATCGAGACGCCGGAAGGTCCGAACATCGGCCTGATCAACTCNNTGGCCAGCTACGCGCGCACCAACGAGTACGGTTTCCTGGAGTCCCCCTACCGCAAGGTGNTCGACGGCAAGGTGACCGANGAGATCGAGTATCTCTCCGCCATCGAGGAAGCCGAGTGCGTGATCGCNCAGGTGGACGCCAAGATGACCGACGACGGCGGCTTCGTTGAAGACTTCGTCACCGTGCGTCACCGCTACGAATTCACCGTCATGGAGCGGGACACCATTACCCATATGGATGTCTCCCCGCGCCAGGTGGTGTCCGTGGCCGCGTCCCTGATNCCGTTCCTGGAGCACGATGACGCCAACCGCGCCTTGATGGGNTCCAACATGCAGCGNCAGGCGGTNCCGACCCTGCGTGCCGAGAAGCCCCTGGTGGGCACCGGCATGGAGCGTCACGTGGCCCGNGATTCCGGNGTCTGCGTGGTGGCCCAGCGTGGCGGCGTGGTGAACAAGGTGGATGCCTCCCGGATCATCGTNAAAGTGAACGACGATGAGGTGGTGGAAGGCGAAGCCGGTGTGGATATCTACAACCTCACCAAGTACACCCGCTCCAACCAGAACACCTGCATCAACCAGCGTCCGCTGGTGAAAGTGGGTGACCGGGTCTCCGCCCGCGACATCATGGCCGACGGTCCGTCCGTGGACATGGGCGAGCTGGCCCTGGGCCAGAACATGCGCGTCGCGTTCATGCCCTGGAACGGCTACAACTTCGAGGATTCCATCCTCATCTCCGAGCGTGTGGTGAAAGAGGACCGCTTTACCTCCATCCACATTCAGGAACTGACCGCCATCGCCCGGGACACCAAGCTGGGCGCCGAGGAAATCACCGCCGACATCCCCAACGTGGGCGAGGCGGCGCTGGGCAAGCTGGATGAGTCCGGTATTGTCTACATCGGTGCGGAAGTGGAAGCCGGCGACATTCTGGTGGGCAAGGTCACGCCGAAGGGCGAGACCCAGCTGACCCCGGAAGAGAAGCTGCTGCGTGCCATCTTCGGCGAGAAGGCGTCCGACGTGAAGGACACCTCCCTGCGTGTGTCCTCCGGCGTGAAAGGCACGGTGATCGACGTTCAGGTGTTCACCCGCGACGGCGTCGAGAAAGACGAGCGCGCCAAGCAGATCGAACAGGACGCGCTGGACAAGTTCCGCAAGGACCTGAAGGACGAGTACCGCATTCTCGAGCGGGACAGCCTGGACCGTCTGCGCACCGTGATGGTGGGCAAGAAGGTCAACGGCGGCGCCGGCCTCAAGCGTGGCACCGAACTGACCGACGCGATCCTGGACGATCTGGACGCGGCCCAGTGGTTCGAACTGCGCCCCGCCGACGACGACGTGGCCGAGCAGCTCGAGCGTACCCATCAGTACCTGGAGCAGCACAAGAAAGAGCAGGACGAGCGCTACAAGGACAAGCAGTCCAAGATCTCCGGCGGCGACGACCTGTCCCACGGCGTGCTCAAGGTGGTCAAGGTCTACCTGGCGATCAAGCGTCGCATCCAGCCCGGTGACAAGATGGCCGGCCGTCACGGTAACAAAGGTGTGATCTCCGTGATCATGCCCGAGGAAGACATGCCGTACGACGAGCATGGCGTGCCGGTGGACGTGGTGCTCAACCCGCTGGGTGTACCGTCGCGGATGAACGTGGGTCAGATTCTCGAGACCCACCTCGGCTGGGCGGCCAAAGGCCTGGGCGAGCGCATCGGCGAGATGCTGGATCAGGAAAAGAAAGCCACCGAGGTGCGCGACTTCCTGGATCAGATCTACAACCAGACCGGCGCCGGCGGCACCGACGAGGAGTGGAGCAGCTTCAGCGAAGCCGACATCATGGAGCTGGCCGAGAACCTGCGCGCCGGCGTCCCCATGGCCACCGCCGTATTCGACGGTGCCAAGGAGTTCGAGATCAAGGCGCTGCTGGAGCTGGCCGGTTACGACCGCTCCGGTCAGATCCAGCTCTGGGACGGCCGNAGCGGTGAACCGTTCGACCGCAAGGTGACCGTCGGTTACATGTACATGCTGAAGCTGAACCACCTGGTGGACGACAAGATGCACGCCCGCTCCACCGGTTCGTACAGCCTGGTGACCCAGCAGCCGCTGGGTGGTAAGGCGCAGTTCGGTGGTCAGCGCTTCGGTGAGATGGAAGTCTGGGCGTTGGAGGCGTACGGCGCCGCCTACACCCTGCAGGAAATGCTCACCGTGAAGTCCGACGACGTAAATGGCCGTACTCGCATTTACAAGAACATCGTCGACGGCGACCACCGGATGGATCCGGGCATGCCGGAATCCTTCAACGTACTGCTGAAGGAAATCCGGTCTCTCGGTATCAATATCGAGCTGGAAAACGACTGAGTGCGTGACGCCGCCTTCGGGCGGCGCGCCACCCGGGCGGCGCTGCCGCCCGACCCGGATTTAGGAAAGAATCGCGAGCGAAAGCTCCATACGGAGGACTGGCCTTGAAAGACTTGCTGAATCTGCTCAAAAGTCAGGGACAAGTCACGGAATTCGACAAACTGAAGATCGGTCTGGCGCCGCCGGACCTGATCCGTTCCTGGTCTTTTGGCGAAGTGAAAAAGCCGGAGACCATCAACTACCGTACGTTCAAGCCGGAGCGTGATGGCCTGTTCTGCGCGCGTATTTTCGGTCCTATCAAGGACTACGAATGCCTGTGCGGTAAATACAAGCGGCTCAAGCACCGGGGCGTGATCTGTGAGAAGTGTGGCGTTGAAGTCACCCTCTCCAAGGTCCGNCGTGAGCGCATGGGCCACATCGAGCTGGCCAGCCCGGTNGCGCACATCTGGTTCCTCAAGTCGCTGCCCTCGCGCATCGGCCTGATGCTGGACATGACCCTGCGCGACATCGAGCGGGTGCTGTACTTCGAGTCCTTCGTGGTGACCGAGCCGGGTATGACCACTCTGGAGCGCGGNCAGCTGCTGACCGACGAAGAGTACTTCGACGCGCTCGAGCAGTTCGGTGATGAGTTCGAAGCCAAGATGGGCGCCGAGGCGGTCCAGCAGCTGCTGCTGGAGCTCGACNTGCAGGAAGAGATCAACACCCTGCGCGAGGACATCGAGGCGACCAACTCCGACACCAAGCTGAAGAAGCTGTCCAAGCGTCTCAAGCTGATGGAAGGCTTCCACGCCTCCGGCAACGCGCCGGAGTGGATGATCATGACGGTGCTGCCGGTGCTGCCGCCGGACCTGCGTCCGCTGGTGCCCCTGGACGGCGGCCGNTTCGCGACCTCCGANCTGAANGATCTGTACCGTCGGGTGATCAACCGTAACAACCGTCTCAAGCGGCTGCTGGATCTGAACGCCCCGGACATCATCGTGCGTAACGAAAAGCGCATGCTGCAGGAGTCCGTGGACGCGCTGCTGGATAACGGCCGCCGTGGCCGCGCCATCACCGGTTCCAACAAGCGCCCGCTGAAGTCCCTGGCCGATATGATCAAGGGCAAGCAGGGTCGTTTCCGTCAGAACCTGCTCGGTAAGCGGGTGGATTACTCCGGCCGTTCCGTGATCGTGGTGGGCCCGACCCTCAAGCTGCACGAAACCGGTCTGCCGAAGAAGATGGCTCTNGANCTGTTCAAGCCGTTCATCTTCGCCAAGCTGGANGCCCGCGGCCTGGCCACCACCATCAAGGCGGCCAAGAAGATGGTCGAGCGCGAGACCGCCGAGGTGTGGGACATNCTCGCCGAGGTGATCCGCGAGCACCCGGTGATGCTGAACCGGGCGCCGACGCTCCACCGTCTGGGCATCCAGGCGTTCGAGCCGGTGCTGATTGAAGGTAAGGCGATCCAGCTGCACCCGCTGGTGTGCGCGGCCTTCAACGCCGACTTCGACGGGGACCAGATGGCGGTGCACGTGCCGCTGACCCTGGAAGCCCAGCTCGAAGCCCGGGCGCTGATGATGTCCACCAACAACATCCTCTCGCCCGCCAGCGGCGAGCCGATCATCGTNCCCACCCAGGACGTGGTTCTGGGTCTGTACTACATCAGCCGTGAGAAGGTGAACGTCAAAGGCGAAGGCCGGGTGTTCGCNGANATCGCCGAAGTNCTGCGNGCCCTGGGCACGCGGGAAGTGGCGCTGCACGCNCGGGTNAAGGTGCGNATCCACGANGTGGTCNNNGANCAGGAAGGCCGCATCGAGGAAGCCACCCGTCTGGTGGAGACCACNCCGGGCCGCTGTAAGATCTGGGACATCGTCCCCGANGGCATCGGCTTCGANATGGTCAACCAGAACATGACCAAGAAGGCGATCTCCAAGCTGCTGAACACCTGCTACCGGATTCTCGGTACCAAGGAAACCTGCATCTTCGCCGACCAGATCATGTACATGGGCTTCCGCGAAGCGACGCTGTCCGGCTCCTCCATCGGTGTCGAGGACATGGTGATNCCGGAAGCCAAGGTGAAGCTGATCGCCGCCGCCGAGGAAGAAGTCCGCGAGATCGAGGAGCAGTTCGCTTCCGGTCTGGTGACCCGCGGTGAGCGCTACAACAAGGTGGTCGACATCTGGGCGCGCACCAACGACCAGATCGCCAAGGCGATGATGGACAACCTGAACAAGGAAATCGTCGTNAACCGTGACGGTGAAGACGAGACCCAGGCGTCCTTCAACTCCATCTACATGATGGCCGACTCCGGCGCCCGGGGCTCCCCGGCGCAGATNCGTCAGCTGGCCGGCATGCGNGGCCTGATGGCCAAGCCGGACGGCTCGATCATCGAGACGCCGATCACCAGTAACTTCCGTGAGGGTCTGAACGTACTTCAGTACTTCATCTCCACCCACGGNGCCCGTAAGGGTCTCGCGGACACGGCACTGAAGACCGCCAACTCCGGTTACCTGACCCGCCGTCTGGTGGACGTGGCCCAGGATCTGGTGGTCACCGAGGAAGACTGNGGCACCGAGGAAGGCCTGCTGATGACGCCGCTGATCGAAGGCGGNGANATCGTCGAGCCCCTGCGNGAGCGGGTGCTGGGCCGGACCGTGGCCCGNGACCTGGTGCGCCCGGGTACCGACGAGGTGGTNTTCACCGCCGGCACGGTGCTGGACGAAGTCTGGGTNGAGAAGCTCGAGGCGATGGGTATCGACGAGATGATCGTCCGNTCCCCGATCACCTGTAAGACCAAGTGGGGCATGTGNTCCCGCTGTTACGGCCGTGATCTGGCCCGCGGTCACCGGGTGAACATCGGTGAGGCGGTCGGCGTGATCGCCGCCCAGTCCATCGGTGAGCCGGGTACCCAGCTGACCATGCGGACCTTCCACATCGGTGGCGCGGCGAGCCGGGCNTCCGCGGTGTCCAGCATTCAGGTCAAGCACGGCGGNAAGATCCGCTTCCACAACGCCAAGCACGTGCAGCACAAGGACGGNTTCGTNATCGTGTCCCGCTCCGCGGAGCTGGCGGTGGTGGACGACCTGGGNCGTGAGCGCGAGCGNTACAAGATGCCCTACGGCGCCATGGTCACCGTGGGCGAGGACGACCAGGCCGAAGCCGGCCAGGTGGTCGCCACCTGGGACCCGCACACCCACCCGATNATCGCCGAGGTGGAAGGTAAGGTTCAGTTCGGGGACATGGAAGAAGGTATTTCGGTGAACTACCAGACCGATGAGCTCACCGGTCTGACCAACATCGAAGTGCTCTCCACCCAGGACCGNCCCTCCGCGGGTAAGGANCTGCGNCCGGTGGTTCGCGTGGTGGATGCCAAGGGNAACCCCGTGGCGCTGCCCAACACCGACGCGCCGGCGGCGTACTTCCTGCCCGGTGGCGCGCTGTCCGGTCTCAAGAACGGCGCCAAGATCGGCATGGGTGACGTGATCGCGCGGATTCCGCAGGAATCCTCCAAGACCCGTGACATCACCGGTGGTCTGCCCCGCGTGGCCGACCTGTTCGAGGCGCGTAACCCGAAAGAGGCCGCGATCCTCGCCGAGAAGAGCGGTGTCGTTTCCTTCGGTAAGGAAACGAAGGGCAAGGTACGCCTGGTGATCACCCCGGACGACGGCGGTGCGCCGTACGAAGAGCTGATCCACAAATGGCGTCTGCTCAACGTGTTCGAAGGTGAGCACGTGGAGAAGGGCGAAGTGGTCTCCGACGGGCCGCTCAACCCCCACGACATCCTGCGTCTGATGGGTGAAGTGGAGCTGGCGCGTTATATCGTCAACGAGGTGCAGGAGGTCTACCGCCTGCAGGGTGTGAAGATCAACGACAAGCACATCGAGACGATCATCCGCCAGATGCTGCGCAAGGTGGAAATCACCGAGCTGGGCGATTCCTCCTTCATCAAGGGCGAGCAGATCGAATACGCCCGCCTGATGGAAGAGAACGAGCGCCTCAACGNNGANGACAAGATGCCGGCACGCGGCTCNCGCCTGCTGCTGGGNATCACCAAGGCGTCCCTGGCCACCGAATCGTTCATCTCCGCGGCGTCCTTCCAGGAAACCACNCGGGTGTTGACCGAAGCGGCGGTGACCGGCAAGGAAGACGACCTGCGCGGTCTGAAGGAAAACGTGGTGGTGGGTCGTCTGATCCCCGCCGGTACCGGNTACGCCTACCATATGGAACGGCGCCGCCAGCGCGAGGAAGCGCACGGCGACGGCCCGACCATGGACGAGGTGGAAGCNGCGCTTTCCGAAGCACTCAGCTCCTCCGACGAGGAGTAGTCGGCTCCGGGGGCGTCTTGACTTGNCGCCCCCGGNTCCCTAGAATCCGTCGCCCCTGTCTATAGCCCGNAAAAGGCCNTGGACGGANCAAAGGGTGGCGAAACGAAGCGAAGTTCGTCACAGAACTGTAAGCGTGGAGCAGTAGTTTCATGGCAACTGTAAACCAGCTTGTGCGCAACCCGCGCAAGAGGAAGGTTGAAAAAAGCGACTCGGTCGCCCTGCAGGGCTGCCCGCAGCGTCGCGGCGTTTGCACCCGGGTGTACACCACTACCCCGAAAAAGCCGAACTCCGCGTTGCGTAAAGTGTGCCGTGTGCGCCTGACCAACGGTTATGAAGTGTCTTCCTACATNCCCGGGGAAGGTCATAACCTGCAGGAGCACTCCGTGGTGCTGATCCGTGGCGGTCGTGTAAAAGACCTGCCCGGCGTGCGCTACCACACCGTGCGTGGCACNCTGGACACCGCNGGTGTTCAGGACCGTAAGCAGCGCCGTTCCAAGTACGGTGCCAAGCGGCCGAAGAAGTAAATCGAACCCCTTTTCTGACGGTCGGGCCGGTTGGCCCGATGGGATGAGTAAGGCCGGGCTCCGTCCCGGGTAACCCTGAAGCTTTCCCCGCCCCGGCGGGGTGAAAACGAGGAACACATCCGATGCCTAGAAGACGCGTCGTCGCTAAACGCGAGATCCTGCCGGATCCGAAGTTCGGGAGCCAGTTGCTGGCCAAGTTCATGAACCATGTGATGGTCGACGGCAAGAAGTCCGTGGCCGAGCACATCGTTTATGGCGCCCTGGACATCGTCGCGGATCGCAAGAACGGCGAGCCCCTGGAACTGTTCGAGAAAGCGCTCGACAATATCCGTCCGATGGTGGAAGTGAAGAGCCGTCGGGTCGGTGGCGCCACCTATCAGGTGCCGGTCGAAGTGCGTCCCAGTCGTCGTACCGCCCTGGCCATGCGCTGGCTGGTGGATTCCGCGCGTAAGCGTGGTGAGAAAAGCATGGCCCAGCGCCTCGCCGGTGAAGTGGCGGACGCCGCNGAAGGCAAGGGCGCGGCCATGAAGAAGCGGGAAGACGTGCACCGCATGGCCGAGGCCAACAAGGCCTTCTCCCACTTCCGCTTCTAAGCAAGAAGGTAGGATGAGTAAACCGGCCTGCTCAAGTTCAGGCCGGTTTTTGTATTGGATTCAGTGAATCGAGGTTAGCAGCGTGGCACGTAAGACTCCTCTCAACCGCTATCGCAACATTGGTATCTGCGCCCACGTGGACGCGGGCAAGACTACCACCACCGAGCGCGTCCTCTTTTACACCGGTGTGTCTCACAAAATCGGTGAGGTNCACGACGGTGCCGCGGTCATGGACTGGATGGAGCAGGAGCAGGAGCGTGGTATTACCATTACCTCCGCTGCCACCACTACCTTCTGGCAGGGCATGGACCAGCAGTACGACCAGCACCGGATCAACATCATTGATACCCCGGGGCACGTGGANTTCACCATTGAGGTGGAGCGTTCCCTGCGTGTACTCGACGGTGCCGTGGTGGTGTTCTGNGGTACTTCCGGCGTGGAGCCGCAGTCCGAGACCGTATGGCGTCAGGCCAACAAGTACGAAGTACCCCGCGTGGTGTTCGTCAACAAGATGGACCGCGCCGGCGCCNACTTCGAGCGCGTNGTCGANCAGATCCGCAAGCGTCTGGGNGCCAAGGTGGTTCCCATTCAGCTGAACATCGGTTCCGANGATAACTTCAAGGGCGTGGTCGACCTGATCCGCATGAAGGCGATCTACTGGAACGAAGACGACATGGGCATGACCTACGAGCAGAAGGACATCCCCGAAGAGCTCCAGGCCCGTTGCAACGAGCTGCGCGAGCAGATGGTCGAGTCCGCCGCCGAGGCCTCCGAAGAACTGATGGAGACCTATCTCGAGAACGGCGAGCTGACCAACGAGCAGATCAAGGCCGGTCTGCGTCAGCAGGTCATCGCCAACGAGATCGTTCTGGCTCTGTGCGGCTCCGCCTTTAAGAACAAGGGCGTGCAGGCGCTGCTGGACGCGGTGATCGAATACCTGCCGGCGCCGGACGAAGTGAAGGCGATCCAGGGTGTACTGGAAGACGGTGAAACCGTTGAGGCCCGTAAGTCCAGCGACGACGAGCCGTTCTCCGCCCTGGCATTCAAGATCGCCACCGACCCGTTCGTGGGCTCGCTGACCTTCATCCGCGTTTACTCCGGCGTGCTGAACTCCGGTGACAGCGTGATGAACTCCGTTCGCGACAAGAAAGAGCGCGTCGGCCGTCTGCTGCAGATGCACTCCAACTCCCGCGAGGAGATCAAGGAAGTGCGCGCCGGCGACATCGCCGCCTGCGTGGGTCTCAAGGACGTCACCACCGGTGACACCCTCTGCGACCTGAACAAGGTGATCATCCTNGAGCGCATGGAATTCCCGGATCCGGTGATTTCCGTGGCGGTGGAGCCGAAGTCCAAGGCCGACCAGGAGAAGATGGGCATGGCGCTGGGTCGTCTGGCACAGGAGGATCCGTCCTTCCGTGTGAAGACCGACGAAGAGTCCGGCCAGACCATCATTTCCGGCATGGGCGAGCTGCACCTGGACATCCTTGTCGACCGCATGAAGCGGGAGTTCAAGGTGGAAGCGAACATCGGCGCGCCGCAGGTGGCTTACCGCGAAACCTTCACCAAGCCGGTGGACGTGGAAGGTAAGTTCGTCAAGCAGTCCGGTGGTCGTGGTCAGTACGGCCACGTCAAAATCAAGTTCGAGCCTATCGATCGCGATGCGGACTTCGAGTTTGAAGAGCAGATTCACGGCGGTGTGGTTCCGAAAGAGTACTTCGGTGCTGTTCAGAAAGGTATCGATGAGCAGCTGAAGTCCGGTGTACTGGCCGGCTACCCGGTGCTGGGCGTGAAAGCGATTCTCTACGATGGTTCCTACCACGAGGTGGATTCCAACGAGAACGCCTTCCGCATGGCCGGCGGCCTGGCGGTGAAGAACGCCGCGAAAGAGGGTGGTGCCGTTCTGCTCGAGCCGATCATGAAGGTCGAAGCGGTTACCCCCGAGGAGTACATGGGCGACGTCATGGGTGACCTGAGCCGTCGTCGTGGCACCGTGCAGGGCATGGAAGACACTCTGTCCGGCAAGGTGATTCGTGCCGAAGTGCCGCTCTCCGAGATGTTTGGCTACGCGACCGATCTGCGTTCCATGTCTCAGGGTCGCGCCAGCTACTCCATGGAGTTCCTGAAGTACTCCGAGGCACCGCGCAATATCGCCGATGACGTCATCAGCGGTAAGAAATCTTAAATTTACGGATAATTTGTTAAGGGTATTGAGCCGTGGCAAAGGAAAAGTTTGAACGTAACAAACCGCACGTAAACGTAGGCACCATCGGTCACGTTGACCATGGTAAAACCACGCTGACCGCCGCCCTGACGCGGGTCTGTTTCGAGACCTGGGGCACCGGTTCCGCGAGCGCGTTCGATTCCATCGATAACGCCCCGGAAGAGCGTGAGCGCGGTATTACCATCGCGACCTCCCACGTTGAGTACGACTCTCCGAAGCGTCACTACGCGCACGTTGACTGCCCGGGTCACGCCGACTACGTGAAGAACATGATCACCGGCGCGGCGCAGATGGACGGCGCGATCCTGGTAGTGAGCGCGGCCGACGGCCCGATGCCGCAGACCCGCGAGCACATCCTGCTGTCCCGTCAGGTTGGCGTTCCGTTCATCGTCGTGTTCCTGAACAAAGCGGACATGGTGGACGACGAAGAGCTGCTCGAGCTGGTCGAGATGGAAATCCGCGAGCTGCTGAGCGACTACGACTTCCCGGGTGACGACACCCCGATCATCACCGGTTCCGCGCTGAAGGCGCTGGAAGGTGACACCAGCGACATCGGCATGCCGGCGGTAGCCAAGCTGGTNGAGTGCCTGGACGAGTACATCCCGGAGCCGGAGCGCGCCGTGGACCAGCCGTTCCTGATGCCGATCGAGGACGTGTTCTCCATCTCCGGCCGCGGTACCGTGGTAACCGGTCGTGTGGAGCGCGGTATCATCAAGGTGGGTGACGAGATGGAAATCGTGGGTATCAANGANACCATGAAGACCACCTGCACCGGCGTTGAGATGTTCCGCAAGCTGCTCGACGAAGGTCGTGCCGGCGAGAACGTGGGCGTGCTGCTGCGCGGCACCAAGCGTGACGAAGTAGAGCGTGGCCAGGTGCTGGCGAAGCCGGGNTCCATCACCCCGCACACCAAGTTCGAGGGTGAGGTGTACGTGCTGAGCAAGGACGAGGGCGGCCGTCACACCCCGTTCTTCAACGGCTACCGTCCGCAGTTCTACTTCCGGACCACCGACGTGACCGGCGCTTGCCAGCTGCCGGAAGGCACCGAGATGGTGATGCCGGGCGATAACGTGCAGATGAGCGTNGAGCTGATCGCGCCGATCGCCATGGAAGAAGGCCTGCGCTTCGCGGTCCGTGAAGGCGGCCGCACCGTTGGCGCCGGCGTGGTGTCCAAGATTATCGAGTAAAGGGTAAATAAAAAGGTCGGGGCTCTTGCCCTGGCCTTTTTTTATCCCTATAATTTGCGCCCTCTTAACCGGTAAACGAAACACCGGCTAAAGAGCGCGATCAACCGGGGCATCGTTCCCGGGCTTGTTTTGACACCCACCACCTTCCGGACGGACAGGTTGGGCGGGCTTTTTGCCATCTAAAGAATGGTACGAAACAGTCTGGAGTTTGTTAGCTATGGCTAACCAAAGAATCCGCATCCGTCTCAAGGCCTTTGATCATCGTCTCATTGATCAGTCCGCCCAGGAGATCGTGGATACGGCAAAACGGACGGGTGCGCAGGTACAGGGTCCAATCCCTCTGCCGACGCGTAAAGAACGGTTTACTGTGCTGATCTCTCCGCATGTGAATAAAGATGCGCGTGATCAGTACGAGATCCGCACCCACAAGCGGCTGGTCGACATCGTTGAGCCCACGGATAAAACCGTGGATGCGCTCATGAAGCTCGACCTGGCGGCTGGTGTGGACGTGCAGATTAGCCTGGGATAACTGGCCTGAGATTGCTCAGACCGACAACTACGGGCGGTTCAACCGCGACAGGTTGTGAAGAGGTAGACAATGGCGATTGGTGTAATCGGTCGGAAGTGCGGGATGACCCGGGTGTTCACTGAGGAAGGTATCAGTGTTCCGGTGACCGTCATTGAGGTGACCCCGAATCGGGTGAGTCAGGTCAAGACCGAAGAAACAGATGGCTACGAAGCCGTGCAAGTGACGGTGGGCGAGCGCCGGGCCAGCCGGGTGACCAAGCCGCAGGCCGGTCACTTCGCGAAAGCCGGTGTTGAAGCCGGCCGCAGCGCGGGCGAGTTCCGCGGCGAAGTGGGCGAACTGCAGGCAGGCTCCGAGATCACTCTGGAAGTGTTCGAGGCAGGTCAGTCCGTGGACGTGACCGGCACTTCCAAGGGTAAGGGCTTCGCGGGCACCGTGAAGCGTTGGAATTTCCGTACTCAGGACGCTACCCACGGCAACTCCTTGTCACACCGTGCACCGGGTTCCATTGGTCAGAACCAGACCCCGGGCCGAGTGTTCAAAGGCAAGAAGATGTCTGGTCATCTGGGTGCCGAGCGCGTAACGGTTCAGAACCTTGAAATCGTGCGTGTGGATGCGGAAAAGAATCTGTTGCTGGTAAAGGGTGCCATCCCCGGTGCGGCCGGTGGTGATGTTATCGTGCGCCCGGCAGTGAAGGCGAAGGCCTGAAAGAGGAATAGAGGATGAATCTCAATACTGCCTCTGGAGGTACCGTAACCGTTTCTGAAGTCGCCTTCGGCAAAGACTTCAACGAGCCTCTGGTTCATCAGGTTGTGACCGCGTTTCTGGCCGGTGCCCGTCAGGGTTCCAAGGCTCAGAAGAATCGCGCGGCGGTAAGCGGTGGTGGCCGTAAGCCCTGGCGTCAGAAAGGTACTGGCCGGGCCCGTGCCGGCACTATCCGCAGCCCGCTGTGGCGTGGCGGCGGCAAGACGTTTGCCGCGGAGCCCCGCGATTTTTCCCAGAAGGTGAATCGCAAGATGTACCGCGGCGCGTTGCGTTGCATTTTTTCCGAGCTGGTACGTCAGGAGCGTTTGGTGGTGGTCGACGAGTTCAATATCGACTCACCGAAAACCAAGCAGGTGGCATCCAAGCTAAAGGATCTGGAATTGAGCAGTGTGCTGATCGTGACCAGCGAGGTGGATGAAAATCTCTACCTGGCGGCACGCAACCTGCCCAAAGTGGATATTCGCGACGCCAGTGGCGTGGATCCGGTCAGTCTCATCGCCTTCGAGAAGGTGCTGGTGACGGTTCCGGCTCTGAAGCAGCTTGAGGAGGCGCTGGCATGAACAAAGAGCGCATTTTTAACGTACTTCTCGCGCCGCACGTTTCGGAGAAAGCCACGCTGGTGGCCGATCAGGGCAACGCCTTCGTTTTCAAGGTGGCGAAAGACGCCAACAAACTTGAAATCAAGAAGGCCGTGGAAGCGCTGTTCGACGTGAAAGTGGAGTCCGTGCGGACTCTCAGCGTCAAAGGCAAGCAGAAATTCTTCGGGCGTGTCGCCGGTAAGCGCGCGGGCTGGAAGAAGGCTTATGTGTCTCTGGCTGAAGGCCAGGACATCGACTTCCTGGGCGCAGAGTAAGGTAAGGGAGTAAGTAATCATGGCGATTGTTAAAGCTAAGCCGACTTCCCCGGGCCGCCGCTTTGTGGTCAAGGTGGTTAATGAGGATCTGCACAAAGGTGCGCCTTATGAGCCGCTGCTGGAAGCGAAGAGTAAAAGTGGCGG
>FUFK010073906.1_pt1 | contig 25767 bp, 37 predicted proteins | sample 1021851 | NCBI WGS metagenome assembly FUFK01 (sample SAMEA51879418, study PRJEB19060) | metagenome | reverse complement strand
CAACTGGTTTTTCATTTTCTTCCAAATATGTTTTTCCATCTTTATTAATTGTCGCCATCTATTTCTCCTCTTTCATATAAGTTAATTGTTAAAGAATAATATTGTTTTGATTGTCTATCCCATTTTAATAAATTATATTTTCCATTTGTAATATCTGATACTAAGGAACACGCGATACCCACAATTGCAGGATCACCCGTGCATAATATATAATCATCCTTTTTAAAATTTTTTAATTTTTTTCTTAATTCAAAAATTAAAGGACCTGGTGAAAAAATTATTTGTGAATCTTCTTTCATCAAAAATTTTAATTTTCCAAACTCTTCTGCATCTAAAACATTTATTCTAGGCGCATTATATTTGGTACCAGGTATTTCCTGAATTACATACACTATTCTTTCTGACATTATGCCTTGACATATAGTTTATCCTGGATTATATGTCAACCCAGAAAGAAAAAAATATGAAATATAAATTTAAGACAAAGCCATACGCGCATCAGTTGACTGCTTTAGAAAAGTCATGGAATAAAGAAACCTACGCATACTTTATGGAGATGGGTACAGGTAAAACAAAAGTATTAATTGATAATATGTCTATGCTTTATGATAAAGGCAAGATAGATGGTGCTTTGATTGTTGCACCAAAAGGTGTTATAAAAACTTGGTATGAACAAGAACTTCCTACACACTTAGCAAACCATATAGAAAATGTGTCAGTATTGTGGCAACCAAACATTACAAAGAAACAACAAGAAAAACTAGAAAGTTTGTTTGAAATAGAAACAGCTTTACACATTTTAGTTATGAATGTTGAAGCGTTTAGCACAGATAAAGGTATGAAATTTGCTAGTAAATTTTTAAATTCACACAAAGTATTAATGGCAATTGATGAGTCTACTACTATTAAAACACCCACGGCTAAAAGAACTAAAAATATTATAGGCCTTGGTAAATATGCAAAATATAGAAGAGTGATGACAGGCTCCCCTATTACAAAAAATCCTTTAGATTTATACACGCAGTGCGAGTTTCTTGATCCGTATCTATTAAATCATGCTTCGTATTATTCCTTTCGTAACAGATACGCAGAAATGAAAACTATGCATATACGTGGCCGATCAATACAAGTGGTGCATGCTTTTCAAAATCTTGCAGAACTATCAGATAAAGTAAAAAATTTTTCCTACAGAGTGTTAAAAGAAGATTGTTTAGATTTGCCTCCTAAAAATTTTATTAAACGTTATATAACATTAACGCCAGATCAAAAAAAGATATACGAACAAATGAAAAAACAGGCAATAGCCACATTAAATGGTAAAGTTACATCTACTATGACTGTTCTTACACAATTAATGAGATTGCATCAAATAACTTGTGGTCATTTTACTGCTGATGATGGTTCAATACAATCTATTGAAAGTAATAGATTAAATGAACTTATGTCTGTGCTTCAAGAGACAGAAGGTAAAGCTATTATATGGGCTAACTATCAGTTAAGTGTTGGAGAAATTATACAAAGAATAGTAAAAGAATATGGTAAAGATTCTTATGTTCATTACTATGGTTTAACATCACAAGAAGATAGACAAGATTTTATCCGTAGGTTTCAAAATGATCCTAAATGTAGATTTTTAGTAGGCACACCGCAAACAGGTGGCTATGGTATTACACTTACACAGGCTAACACGGTTATTTATTATTCTAATGGATATGACTTAGAAAAGAGATTACAATCAGAAGACCGAGCACACAGAATAGGGCAAAAGAAGACAGTGACGTACGTTGATTTGATTTGTGAGGACACTGTTGATGAGAAGATTGTGAAGGCTTTAAGAGATAAAATAAATATTGCATCTGAAGTATTAGGTGAAGAGTTAAAAACTTGGATTTAAACAAATATATCTTTTGCTTTTCCTAGTATTGGTTTGTATTTTGTTTTGCCGCCCTCTTTAAACGCATGCAAGAATGATGCTCTTGGTGTCCCCTCTACCCAACTTGCATGAATCCATCCACTATTAGGTTCACCCGGAACATAAAATTCAAGAATTAGCTGATCTGGAGAAAGATTAGATTTAATCCAATCAAAAAGTTCAACGTTATCTACACCTGGACATTCGAAGTCTGCGGCCTCAGCCTTAGCGTGCTGCGAATTGCTTGAGCTGCCAATAGCAAGACATAATTCTACGCTACGAAAACCGCTAGTCACCTTTACCCTGCCAAAGTGATCACGCACTGGTTGAAGAATATTTTCACACAATGCTTTTAATTTTTCTATTTGTTCTGCATTAGGATTGTTATTAATCCCTTTTCTGATCGCAGTGTCAGATTTAGTAAGCTCTAATAAGCTAAAATTACGTGTAAGATTCATATGTTAAAAGATATAGATATCCTCTCCTCCTTGTTTAAATTTGGATTAACTGAATGTGGTAAAAAACTTGGAAATAATATTAATAAACCAGATTTAGGTTTTATTTCAGTTTCTACATTATTCATTAAATTAAAATTTTTTATATGTTCTTCCCATTCTCTAGATATATCATTAATGTAAGGATGAAAAAACTTTAAATTTCCTGATTTTTCATTTGCATCTACATAAAAAACACCAGAAATAACAGATTTTGGGTGAGTGTGCCACGTATTAGTATCTTTATATCCATTTATGTTAGCCCAACACGTTTCTATTTTATTAGATTTTGATAAACCTAACTCATCTAAATATTTTAAAGAGTGGTCTTCTATATGTTTTTTTACTTCACCAATGTCATTTAAAAAATTAGATTGCCATCCTCCTTGATTACTAACTAATCTTCCTTTTGGATCTTTTTTTCTTATGTCTAATATATTATTTTTTAATTGTTCTAAATTTATTTTTAAATCACAACAATATATATTAGTTTTAAAGAGCTCTGTAATGCCTTGATTCATTAATTAAATAATATACCTAGTGCAAAGAGTACAGCAGATCCCGCTGCTGCTAAGAGAACCCAATAGACTTTATCTATCTTACCGCCCAACTTCTCGACGTCTTCGTGTACATGTTTTAAATTTTTTTTGACACCTGATATGTGTCCGTACAAAGATAAAATATGTTCTCTAGTATTTTTTGGTTGCATTGCCATTATGTTCTTCTTAACCTCTCTCGAATAACTTGTTCTTCTGGTGATAATAAGGCTTGCTCTGTACGTGTCAAGTTAGTTGTTGGATTAATTTGTTGCACATTTGCTTGTGTATTTATAGCTGGTTGTGGTGTAGTCGGTAATGGTGGTGTATCTATGTCACCAAAAGAAAAATCACGTAAATCTATATCAAAGATATCATCTAAAGTTAAAAATCTCATTTGTGATCTCATAGCTCTTAAAGTAGGTAATGCTATTCTAAATGCATCAGGTGATCCTAAATTTCTAGCTATCTCTCTAAACCTATCTTGTATATCTTTTGATGGAAAATAAGGTTCGTATCTACCAAATCTTAAATTATTAAATGTTTGTGGTGATAGTTGTCTATCTTGAAACTCTTTTCTTAAAGAACTAGCGCCTGTTCCTAATATTTGAGCCGCTTCAATATTTTTATACATCTCTTTCATAACATTAAATCTTGCTCTATTTGATTCATAATATCTAGAAATTACATCATCAGGATCAATAGGCCCACCTCTTAACAATCCAAAGAAACCTCCTGTAAATTCTCTTCGTGCATTTCTAATACCTCGTTGATACTCTGCAATTTTAAATCCCATTGCATCTAATGGTTCTACTTTGATTGGTCTGAAACCAACAAAACCTAATAATTGATCATCTAATTCTAAAATTTTACCAGACTTATTTGGTTTCTCCATAGCGGCTAAACCAATTCTTACAGCCTGTTTGTAAGATGGTAATAACGCCTCCATTAAATGTCTAAATTTTATGTATGCTCTATCACCGACAGATGTTTGATCTGTATATAAAACTCTACCATCTCTAGTTCTACCGCCTCTACCTGGTAATAATGGATAAAGATCTATGTCTGCAGCTGCCTCTGTCCAGATAGATTCATCGATAAATGGTGCAGCTATTTCTGTCATCGCTTCTTCTACACCTTGTGTAAATCCTCTTAATATTGTGTCACCATCTTTTGTAGACGCCATGATCTCATTAGCCATTGTTCTAAATGGTCTAGCAATTACATCGTATGCATTGCTGTGACTAAAATCTATGTATTTTAACTCACCTGTTTTTTCATCTCTAACAGGCACAATTGTAGAATTTCTTGACCAGTCAGGTACAAATCTACGTAAAGCTTGTATTTCGTCTTCTGTAACATCGTATAATGCTTTCGCTCCTTCAACAAACATTGTAGGCACAGCTGTTAGTGTAAACGCCATACCCGTTGCTCTAGTTGCACCTATTCTGTACATAGGATTATTATTTTTAACAAGACCTTTGCCTTCTATAAAAACATAAGGTGCTATATCAGTTCCTCTGATTACTTCGCCTGGTGCTGGCACGTGTCTCATTTCTTTCATGGCTTGCTCTGCAATATTAGTTGTGGTTCTGATCATTTCAGATGGGAACGACATGAAGTTACCAACTGGTAATACTCGGGCTGTTCTTACAACATCTCCAACAAAATTGTAGTTTGGTACTGTATTTTTAACTATATCTGCGGCTTCTTTTTTTAATTCATCGATAGGTTTCTTTATACCTGCTGTCCTGTAAGCTGCGTCTCTTCTATTTAATTCTACAAAATAATTTGTAATCTTCCAAAAATCGTCCTCTGCAACATACTTACCCTGGAGATATTCTGGTATTTTTTTAAGTTTAGATAACATTGGATTAACAACCTTATCTAAGTCTAATATACTATCACCAAAATTTACATCTCTTAAAAGATTTCGTAGATCTCCTATCTGCACCTGTGAGTTTACAACACCTAATTCTAATAATTCTCTGTAAGCTTTTTCAAAATCAGCATCCTTAAATCTTGTATTTTTTAAATTAGCAACACCAGATATTTGCCAACCTCTTCTAAAAGATTCTCCTAATAATTTTGGGTTTAAGAAACCTTCAAATAATACACCGTTAGCTGCAGCAAACGCACCAGCACTTATTAAATTACGCAAGTGTGTTGGTATGGATAAAACTGTTTTTGCTAATTGTGCTGTGGCTTTTGGGAACAATAAAAGATTTCTATATAAAAATGATGCACCTCTTTCTGCTGCTGTTGCACCTTCTCTACCTCTGACCGCTCTTACAAAATATCCTTCTGTTAAACCATTTGCTTTTGCAAGACCCTCTGCGATAGCCTCTGTTGTATATTTTGTACCTAAAGGATTACTAATTCTACCTGCTCTAAAATCTGCAAGTCCAGATAATTTATTATCTAGTTTTACTATTTTAACAGTGTTGTTTGTTGCATCTCTAGCCTCTTGTCTTGAATTCCAAAATGATCCTTTACCACCTTGTGCTTGTATCTGAGCGTTGGTATCAAACATTTCTTTATACATAGCACTAACTCTGGCCATGCCAGATAATTCTGTAATAGCGTTAAACATAGAATACCTTGGGTCTTGCATTTCACCCATTAATCTTCTTATAACATCTGGTGGTGCACCTGTGTCTTCTATAACTTGTTTTACAAATTTTTCTCCAGGTAAATCCTCTAATGTTTTTGCAACATAATTTGGATCTGCCAAACCTTTTTTAGATTTACCAGCTTTAATACCATCTTCTACTATTCTATCTACAATATCTTTTGCATCTTCATAATATTTTATACTATTTGGATCGTAAGTTGCATCCTTATTTGCTTCTGAAATTTGTTTTCTAAAAAATGCTATAGCACCTTGCATAGCTTCATCTGTTGGTTTGTATCTCCCTAACATCCCTAATAATGGTTTAGTCTCAAATATCTTATACGTATTTTGTACTAATCCTTTTATTCTACCCTGTAATATATCTTTTAATTCTGGTGTATTAAAACGATTTGTTGTTTCAATAAGATTACCTATCGTTGATCTAGCCTCATCAACAGTGCTAGTAATTTCATCAATAACTGTTTTATCAACATTTTTTTTCTGTAATGATTTAACAAATGCTTCTGTTTTACCAGGATCAGATATTTTAGTTAGATCTCCATCTAACATAAGATCAGTAATTTCTTTGTAAAATGCATCTTTATCTTTTTGTGTTAATGACCTATCTAATCCGTCTTGCATATATGGAAATGCTCTAGATATTGCTTTGTCTAAATTTTTTACAAGTTCGGTTGCTCTGTTTAAATCTGCAGATCTAAAACCCTCCATAACTTTTTGTGATCCAAATACAGCTTTAGTCAGTGGTCCTTCAGGCGTAAACGCTTCTGCAACTTTATTTAAAAATCTATCAACCCTAGAGTTACTGTATGCAAGTTCTTTACCTCGTGTTGCAAGAGCTTTTGCACCTTTACCAATACCAGCAGCAAAAGGTGTTAATAATACAGCCTCACTACCAAATTTTAATCTGTTCATGAGTTTTCTAGTGGCATCCTGTCTGCCACCATCTAATCCAAATACATCTAATTGTGTTGGACCTCTATCAAATAAATCTCCAAAACTACCTATCTCTTCAACATCAGCAACAAATGCTTCTCCTGCTGCACCACCTACAGCTGCAACAGCAAATCTTGGCACTTTTGCTGCTTCATTTAATTTATCTGCTATCTCTTTTTGTTTTGCTAAATTTTTAGATCCAGCACTTACAAGTTTGCCAGCTTTTTTTGCCTCAAAATATTTATTATATAATTTTGTACCTAGTTTAAAACCTGCTGTTCCTGGCACACCAATCTGCACGAGAGCCTGTGTCAGTTTACCAACACCAGTCTGTTCTGCTATTTCTTCTAATGGATTAAGTTTATCAAAAAATATTTCAACCTGTGCGGCTGTGTTTGTATCTAAACCTAAATCAATTAATTCTGCACCTAGTGAAAAAGCTCCTTCAACTACTTTAATACCACCAGATACAATACCTGCTAGTCCAGATGTGTACCATGATGCCTCGTTATTCTGTTCGGCTGGAATGAGCGGTTGTAGTGCCATTTACGCTCCTATGCTTGTGGATCATCCATATCTAGACCAAACATCATATTTGATCTATCTGTCTTTTCTTTTGGTGTTGTGGTTGTTAGATCAGGAAATCTTATATCTGCAATTGAATCAAACTCATCAAAAAATACCTCACCGTCTCTAACAACTATGTATTTATAATTATCCTCAATAGGGTCGTAAACAACTTTACCATTTAGATTTTTACGTACTTGTTTCTGATTGTTTGGATCTCTGATATCAAAATTTAAAACTCCACCATATTTATTTTTAGTAGCATTTCTTAGCTCATCAGCCAGTGTTGTTGCAAAATTTGCAGCTCTTTCTGCTGCTAATGGTGGTAGGCCATCCTCAAGATAACTTTCTAAACTTACCTGATACAAAGCATTGCCTTTAGTCATAGATGCAATATCTTTATCTGATTGTAATTTTATTTTTAATCTTTCCATAGCAGCTTTATCACCAGCTTCTCTTTCACTTCTTAAAAATTCTCTTTCTGCTGCTGTCTTACCAGCTTCCGCTTGTTGTGCTTGTAAAACTTCAAATGGTTCTTTAGCTGCTGTTGCAGCTGTTGCAAATATATTACCTCGTGGTGGTGTTGATAAAAGATTTAAACCAAAACTAGTTAAAAAACCTGGTATACCACTTGGTTGAAAATTAGGCATTTGTCTAACAGTTCCTGCTGTTGAATAATTTTGTCTTGGTTTATCTAATCCTGATGTAATACCAGTCCCTGATGAACCTCCCATTCTAAACATTGGTCTTTTTAATATTCTATTCATGTTATCCTATGTTACGTTTTGAAATCTTTGCACTGGTGGATTAAATCCTGTGTATATACCTGCTAACGTTGAACCTATACCAAGAGCTGTTTGAATTGGTGTAGGATTAGGTACGTTTGTTGTTGCAAATTGTGCAGGGTATCCACCCATGATCCCTGTAACCTGACTTGCAAATCTATCTAATTGTTCCTGTGGTAGGAATGTAGCCTGTCTTGCTGCCTCTCTTGTAGCATCTGCCTGTGCCTGTGCTAGACTTCTATCTATTCCACCAAGAGCCCCTTGTTGAGCGATATCTGCTCTTTGTAATTGAGGTAATAATTGTGCTAGACCTAATTGATCTCTAAAAGCCTGATCTCTTCTTGCAACAGCCTGACCAAATCCTTGTTGTAGTAATCCTGCCTGTAATGCCGCCCTATTTCTATCAGATGCTGCTCCAAACTCTGCTAACTGCACACCCTCTCTGCCTCCACCAAAAGCTCCTGATTGAACAGCTTGATCCCTGATCCGTTGTTCTTGGGCCTTCGCCTGCCTGTCAAACTCTGCTAATGATGTATCAATAACCTGTTGTTGGTATGGTGACATAAAATCTGCCACTGTCCCTGTCCCTGTTCCAGCACCAGCTCCTGTCAGCTGTTGTGCTGATGTCAGAAAAGGTTGAAAAGAACCAATCCCTGCATCTGCTAGTGTTCTTGCTCTCTGTTCTCTTGTGGTTAAACCTTCAACAGTTGGTGCAAGTCCTGCTAGACTCTGTTGTCTTGTTGTAAATGCTCTTGCAGCATCCTGTCTTGCTGCAAAGTCGGCAGCAGATTCACCCGGTTGTTGTGATATACCAGCCAGACCTGTTGCTACTACTGGTACACCCGATTGGGCTACAACCTGTTTTGCTAGATCTACACCTAGATCTTCTACAAACTGTGCGGGTAAATTTCTTGTAGTTGTAACTGCCATTATAATACTTCCTCTAATCTCTTCGATGTTTGAAACATTGCTCTTGCGCCTTCTAATCCTTGCGATTCCTCAGATACGTTACCCCCGGATTCGAGGTTCTTCATCATGTTATACATAACTTCTGCGCCTTTGTCTACATCTCCGTCACCTGCATTTCTAACAGCATCTGCTGTAAATACAAACTCATTCTTTGATAATCTTGCAGGTACATCGTCTGCTTTTTCCATACGTCCAATAGGCACAAAACCACCCTCAGCTCTTAGATCCATCTCTTTGCCATCCAGATCTAATAGTGGCATTGTTTTCTTTGCTACTGGCTCTTTCATAGATCCACCCTCAGCTCTAAATCTTCTTCCAAGATATTGATCAGGGTTGTCTCTAATAGCTTGTAAATCTAAACCCTCACCTCTTAATATCTCTTGTGCTTCTTCTTCAGTTTCATCACCTGTGCCAAGACCTAATAATGGTAATAGTGATACTGCTGTAATTGCTGCACCTACACCACCGCCTGGAAAATTACTTATTAAACTAGCAAATGGTCCTGCTCTAGTTGCAGCTGCCCCAGCATCTGAAACTGATTTCATAATACCTAATTTTTTAAGAGCAGAGGTTGGTCCAAAAGTTCCAAATAAACCTTGTCTTGCTCCAAACATAGAGCCTGCACTACTTCCAAGCAAACCACCAAAAGATGTTCCAGGTATACCAAAAGCCCCTGCATATAATAGTGCAGCTTTACCTATTGGTGACTTTGCGATCTTCTTGACTGTTCTTGTAGCTTTCTTAACTAGTTTACCCAGACCATACATCTGTCTTGCTGATTCAAAATCAAACTCACCACCTACGACATCAGCGTTCATAATACCACCTTCAGCTCTAAATCTTCTTGATAATTGAAAAGGCTCCTCTGTTTCCGATTCATCTACCACTGGGTCCGTGGTCATTGGTGCTTGAGTAAATGTCGTATCCATAGGAAGAATTATATTGTTATCATCATCATCTTGATTAAGTGGATTACCAGCAGCATCTATTGTGCCTGCTAGTCTAGCTGACATATAATTTTTATAACCTTGTGCAGTTAAACCATATCTTTCTCTCGCTTTTCTTGTTTTTGGACTAAATCTGTAAAAATCTACATTACGATCTAAAAGTTTTTGTCTAGGTTTTTTTAATGCATCAAGTCCCGTACCAATAAAGCCAGGAAAATTACTATCTTTAATCATTAAAGTTTCAAATGGTTCTTGTGCTTTATCTTCTGCTTGTCTTGTAGCAAGATCTCTTAAATCTTGTCTTCTTTTACGTTCTGCTACATCCATTATTCTATCTGTGTATTGTGTATTTTGGTTGCCTCCGCCGCCTCCGCCGTTTCCGCCGCCTCCGCCGCCTTTATTATCACTACCTTTGTCTTCAGAGCCAAAATCACCCCCTTGTAAGCTAGGGAGTCCTGCAGGTCCAATATTAGGTTTACCTTTTAATGATCCATATAAGTTTTTATCTATTAAAATTTGTTCTTCTTCATCAGTTATGTAAGCTAATTTTGCTTTAACGTGATCTGGTTCAGATAACCAAAATTTAGGAGCCGTGACCATTTCTTGTTTACCAAGATAATTGGTTACACCTGCTTGTTTAACAGGTTTTTTAGTGCCTTCTTTTAACATCTGTCTTGCTTGTTGTGCTCTTGTTATCGCCATCGTACCAGTATATTATAAATTTGAGTCACTACCAAGTGGTAAAGACTCAACTGTTAATTTTACACTACGAGAGATATGTTCTCTCTTAGTAGCTGTCTCAGGGTTGTTTACATCATTATCTGCTTCTTCATCAGACATATATTCTTGCCCTGTTTCTAAATTTTTTAAAGTAACTTCACATTCTGGTGTAATCACCAGTGTTCTTTTACCGTTAATGTCTTTGTATTCTGCTTTTGCTTTTTGTTCTATAAATGGCATTAGTCTCTATTTATCTCCAATATTGATGCAATAACGTGTAATTCATTTGCATCTGTTGCTTGTGCCTTTAATACCTCATTTTCTTGTAAAATTAAAGGGTGAGTTAACAGCTCAGTTGTTGATTTTGAGGATATTGTCTTATCTTTAAATAGGTTAAATACTGCAGATGCAGCGTCTGTTATGGTAAAAGTTATATCACATCCTGACCCAGCATCCTCTGTTACCAATATACTTTTAATAATAGCTCTAGAATCGGACGGTGTCGTATATATCGTTGTATTATCTGTAGTAGTTAGATCTACCTTTGCATTTTTATATATATTAGCCACTTATAAACCAAGAAAATCTTTCTTGCTCCTGTTTTGTTTCACTTAAATATGTTGAGTTTAATTGTTCTACAACCAAAGATAAAGTTCTATTTATTTGTTTTTGGTTTGAGAAATCGTATTCTTCTTTTGGTTCTGGTATTCTTACATTAATTTTTGGCATTATCTTCTTCCATCCGGTTGTAAATCTAATCTTAATGTTCCAAATCTCCAAGACTCATTAACTGCATCATTTTCTATTTTAATGCTTACAAATCTACCTCTTGCTCTAGTATCTTTTTTATCTGTTGTTGAGTCTATTGTAAAAGGACTTAAACCTGTTTGTGTTTCTGATTGTTGTGGATATCTTTTTACATTAAGACTCACTTTAGCATTACCTATTAGTGTTTTAAAATCAGGAACAAATCTTCTCATTGCAAGAAAAACTTCACCTGCAACTTTAGGACCACTTGCTCTACCTCTTGCATCTCTACCTCTTGATTCTAAATCTATGTCATAAGATTGTATAAAAGAAGGGACAACGGTTGTTGAACCATCAGGATTAACCTGATCATTTCCAACTTCATGTTCAAATAATATACTCTGACCTAAACCAGACTCACCTATAATTTCTGGAAAAGTTCCTGTTGCAGAACTATTAAATTTTGTTGCAAAAGGATTTTTATATATAGTTGCATCCATCCAACTTGTTCTTGCTTCTGTTCCTGTATACCAAACACCACCCGGTACACCTGCTGATTCTGCATAATTAAATACAACATACTTATCATTAAATGTAGAACCTTGTGCTGGATAAGACCACGTTATTTCTGTAAATAAATTATTTAATCCTGCAGATACTTGTTGTCCTTTTGTAGTATCAAAGTTATCATAAACAAAATCTTCAACCGTGCATGGTATTGATTTAACTGTACCATCAAACAAAAAGAAACCTTTTGGACTTAACCAGAAAGCAGCACCATCTATTTCTACAACTGCATTCTTACCTATCAATCCACAGTTTGTTCCTACTTGTTCAAAACCAAATGTAAAAGGTGATCCTATAAATTTCATTGTATATAATGCATTGTCTGTCCACACCAGAATAACTTCTTTTGCTTTTATAGCACCCATAATTTTTGTACCGTCTTGAAGCCTTTGTGTTCCTGCAGTGTTTGTTGCAGAAGGTGTATAAGTATTTATATCTTCTTGGTCTGAAAATCTTATAAACATATCATCTTGTGTCGTTGCTGTTCCAATAGTTGTTTCTGTTCCAAGATGAATTAAGTGTCTTGTTGTTGGTGACACTAGCGTTACTCTTGATGCTGTTGGATTGTTTGTAGTTGCAAATCCAGAAGTGGATGTTGATGCTCTTGTAGTAAAGCTTGCTGCAATAGATGCATCCCAAGTAAATGTTTTACCGTTTGCAATCGTTGCAATAAGAACCTGTCCAAAATTATCTAGTGACCATAATCCTGGTTCTAGTGTTACTGTTGCGGCGTTAACCGCATTACCAAAACTTGTAAAGTCTGTTGCGTTAGACACCGTTGCACCACTGCTGTGTGCTTGTCCGTTAGATGTTCCAAATGTTGCTGTACCTAAAGCTCCTCTGGTAATACCAGTTAAATCATTTGAACTTATACCTGTATATGAAATTAACTCACTACCAACAGCTATGGTTCCACCACCTGTTGGAAAACCAGTTGTAGATGTTAATGTAACGGTAGACCCTCCGCCCGTTCCTGTAGTGTTTGCGCCCAACGATCCATTTAAAGTTGTCGTGGTAACACCAGTTACAGTTCCTCCATAATTACCAATACCAAATCCATAACCATAAGACTGAGCGGAGGGCCCTACCTTTTCATATGGTTTTAGATCTATACTTCCACCAGACGCAGAGTTTACTGTGCTGCTAAAAGTTATAGTAAATGTTTTAGAGGTTGGAACTGTAATAACCTGAAAAACTTTGTCTTCAAAATCAGAATTAGATTTACCTGTACCTGATGGTAAGGTTACGTTATCAAATAAAACTATATCGCCTATCTCTAAACCATGATCGGCAGATGTTGTAATAGTGACAGTTGTACTTCCTGTAGATGTAAAAGTTGCACTTGATATAGTAGACGCTAATGGTGAAACATCATAAAATCTACCTTCAAAATATATAAGTAAAAATTTATCTGTTCCTATCGCAACATATCTATTACCCTCAAGATCAACAAACGAGTGTAGTTTTCTAGCGACACCAACAATAGATTCATTAACAAGAGAAGACCAACCACCAACTTTTTCTGGTAGTCCATATCTAAATCTAACATTATCAGAGTCAACCCAACGTTGCTCTGCACCTGCCTCTGTGCTTTGCTTGTCGATCCCTGGTTTAAATTTAAAATCAATTAGAGCCATGGTCCGTGCTCCTTATGCCGTGTTTGTCTTGAATGACCAGCCTCTTGTTGAATCTATGAATACCAAAGTGACAGCCTGACCGTTAGTTGTCAATTCAAGATTGGCTGCTGATGAATTTATGTTAGAACCGTTTCTGGCAACTGTGACTTTGTTAGATCCAAAAGTGCCTCGTGCATCTATAATAACAATTTCTTGTCCAACACTTGGAGACGCTGGTAAAGTTACTGTTATAGGATTTGTTGTTGTATTTGCAAATATCTGATCACCGTCTGTTGATGTATACGCTGTGATTGTTCCAGAATCTAAAGTCACATAACCTTTTTTTTGTAAACCAAGACTAACATTTGTTCCGTCAGAATATATCAAAGATGTTGATCCTATTGGTAATACGACTCCACTTCCTGACACAGTTTTAACTGTTATTGTATATAACGCAGAGGTGCCTCTAGTTGTGGCATCTTGAAAAATAATAATTCTTTCAGAACTATCAGGTATAGTTATATTTCTATTTGCACCTAATGTACCAGTAAGTTTGATATATAAATTTTTACCATTAGACGTTGCTCCTTGGTCTAATGCTAGTGCTAAATCACCAGATGCTAAAGCTGCAGAGCTTAAATAACCAGTAGATAATTGTTCTAATATCTGTAGATTTGTATTAGTTATAGTGCCCCATAAACCAGATTTTTCACCTGTTGTAATAAGTTCTAGTTTTGAGTTTGTTGAAAAAGTAGATGCCATATTAATAAGGTTTTATCTCGACCCAAGTCTGAGTTGCTCCTGGATCAATTTCACTCCATGTTATTGCTGAAGCATCATTAACTGTTAATGTTAAAGGTGATGCATCAGGCGTTATATTTGCGTCAGCAATTATACTAACAGACCCTGTAGCCATCGTCAATGCGTTTCCGGTTACAGAAGTTACTGCAGAAGCCTCGACTGTTACCGTTCCAGCACCCAACGTGAAAGGTATGCCACCAGGAGTTACGTTAGCATCTGCCTCGATGGTTACAGTTCCAGCACTGATTGTAAGCGCATTTCCTGTTACTTCAAATACAGAACCCGCAAGGGCTGATGCAGCTCCAACAGATACTGTAAGTGCATTACCTGAAACAGTGACATTTACATTTGGGTCGAATATAGATGTTGCTATTGCATTAGCTGATATTGCACTGTGACCAAGCATTTATTATACTCCTACGTGTCACCTAATCTATAAACAATAAATCTCATAAAATCCATTGTCACACTTGTATTATTTGTATTAACACTCATTCTAAATTTTACTTGTGATGTATCTGTAACATCTAAAATTGTTTCTGCTGCTTGAAAATCTCTACGATTACTTCCACTATTCATACCACCAGAACTAGATGCAGCAGTGCTATAACTTGAATTATCTGTAGTTGCTTGAATTGAACCAAAACAACTACCACTTGCTTGATTATTTCCTGCCCAAGTAACCATAGCATAAACTCTATAAATACCTGTTGTGGGGAAAGAAAAAACTCCTGATGATTCTGTTAAAGCAGAACCAATCTGTCCATATCTTGCATTCGTTAATCTACTCCATCCTGCTGTAACAACTTCTTCAGTAAATGCAGAACTAAAAGTGTGATCTGTACTTGTTGACCATTGATCTGCTTGTTCAATTCCAGCTATAAAACTAGTTGCACCTGTACCACCATTCGCTAATGGTATTACTCCTGTTATTGCGTTTGCTCCACCTAATCTAGTTAATGCCATAATTTATACTCCTAACTTATTAATTTAAAGGCTGTAAAAAAACTTCCAACTCGAAATTTTGCTGTTCCACTTGCAACATGTGGCTGTCCATATATCTCATAATAATCGCTTCCATTTCCTGTTACGATTTTACTTAAACTTGGAGACATACTATTAGAATTATTACTGTAAGTATCGTTTCTTGTATCAAAAACTTCTGAACCATTTTTATAAAGTTTTATTCTAGCTTCTTGTAAAATGGTATTTGAACTTCCTCCCATTATTAAAACAGAGTGTATTAGATATGTATTTCCGTTAGCTGGAACAAATCTATAATTAGAAGAATTATCATATTCGCTACCTGTATCAAAATCCTCTGTTTGAAAAGTTACTTTAGTGTTTGCACTAGCTGTAAGACCTGTTTGCTCACTTGATAATCTTGCATAAAAATATGGAGTGTTAGCTCCACCAACAGCTGCGCCGTCATTCTGTAAAGTTCCTATAATATTTGTCGTGTCACCAGATGCACCGATGGTAATCGTGTTACCACTTTCGTTGATAATGTTATTACCGTCTGTGTCCTGTATCGTGTCTACTTTTAATATACTTGTCATAATTTTCCTATTCTATTAATCTAAATCCACTAAATTCAACAAGTTGAGCATTTTGAGTGCTTCCTGCAGTGTGTCTAAAATAAATTTCAAAATAATCGCTAGCACTTACATTTTCAATATTAGAATGTAAATGAACTTGATAATCTTCATGAACATGAGAAGTATTTGCTACCACACCTCCATTTTTATATAAACTTACTTGTGCATAATCTGTGCTTACAGTATTAGGAAAATAAACTCTTGCAGTAAAAATATATTTTCCACCTTTACCTGATGGAACTGTAAATTTATCAGAGGCAAATCCACTATCACTATCAAAAGTTACAGTGTCAGCACTTAATTTAACAAATGTATTATTAGCACAAGAAGTATTACCACTGTTGCTAGCTTTAAAATTTGGAGTATTAGTTCCACCAACACCTGTTTGTGTTGCACCTGAAGGAATAGTAATAGTCTCTCCAGATTGACCAATAGTAATAGTCCCTGATCCGCTGCTTGTTTGTATATTCGATACTTTTAATGTTCCGTTTGCCATAATTTTTAACTACTACTTATTTTAAATCCACTCATTCTAGAAATAAATGATTTTGCTATATTTGTATTTGCATTAGCTGAAGAATTTATAAGAATATATGTTTCTATATAATCTCCTTCAGACAAATCTTCTATGGTGTAAACTGTTTTACCTATTCTTTGCGCATCACTAGTGTTACTTGTTCCAAATTCATTTCTTGCAATTGAAGATCCATTTTTATATATCACTACATGGGTATCTCTATTATCATTAGCTGATGCAGTATCTCCTCTACCAGTCGCAAGTAAAAGATATTTTCCTGCATCTCCACTTTGAACAGTATATCTATGATTTGTTGTAACATCAACGCCACCACCACTATCTAAGTCTGAAGTATCAAATTGAATTTTGGTATATGTATTATCGGCTATTCCTGTTTGATCACTAGCTAACCTCATTTCAAAATATGGTGTATTACTTTCTCCAAACCCTGTAGCTGTTCCAGAGTTAGCGATTGTAACGCCTGAGGGAATACTTATTGTATCTCCTGATGTGCCTAGCGTTAGCGTAGTGCCTGTAGCTGGATCGACTTGATTTGTTTCTAATTTACTCATTATAAAATTACAAATGTACTCCCTGATGGAATCGTGATTGTACCACTAATAGTCACTGGTCCAACCATCGCTCCGTTTGTTGAGCTCGCCATTGACAATGATGACAATGTCTGAGCGTTCTTTACAAAAAATGTAGAGGCTAAACTTCCGGCTGTTACTGTCGAGTCGGTTGGTGTACCGATGTCAAAAGTATTACCGAGAACGACACCAAAAAAAGTATCAGAGCTAGCAGGATTTCCTGTAAAAGTTATCTGGCTACCGGATATCGTAAATGCGCTCACGGGTTCTTGTACGACTCCTGAAATAGAGATAATACAACTAGCTTCGTTTCCTGGAAGCACAGCAGTACCCCCGACCGTTAAGTTGAACGGCCCTGCAGTTGATCCAGTGAACGACGATGATATGTCGTCTAATATTTGATACGCACCCGTTTGGGGAGCTTTGCCAACGTAAGCCATATATTTTTATCCTTTACTCTGTTGGGATTGGATTGTCAGTCTTAACTTTTGCCACATGATCTTTCCATGTAGAAGTGCCGTCCACAGAATCGTGGTACTGCATGTCAAGCTGGTCACCCAAATCACCATAGGCCGCTCTTCTTGCAGCTCTTGCAGCGTTTTGTCTTTCAGACAAATCAGCAGCAGAGTCTAAAGCGTTCAGTTGCTCGTCAGTAGGTTTTGCTACACTAGAAATATTCCATTCCTTGATGTAGGGACCCTGACCGTTCGAGTCATCCTGAAGTAGAACGTCTGTTCCAAAATCAACATTTGCTACGCCGTTGTTAGCGCAATATTGTTGAACTTTAGTTGATAGTTGTGCCATAGTTTTCCTCCTTATTCTCCGTTATCTATAACAGTGTTTCCTTCAGAAATCCACTGTTGAATTGCTTGATAGTCTTTGTTTGCTTCGTCATTTGGTACATAAATGATATTATCATTTTCTAATGTAACTTTTAAAACATCAGTTGTTAATGGTCCTATTGATGGTTGTGTTTCTACTTTTTTAATAATCATAATTATAACTCCGCATCAAATGAAATAGTTGCAGTTGATTGTGTATGTAGTCCAGTAGCATTTCCTGCTGATAGTGATCCTTGACTTGATCTTGTAAATATAAACCCATTTTGAGTAGTTGCAGCTGAATACAAAGCTATAGAACCTATAGCATTATCAGTAGCTGGAGCTGTCCAACAATTAAAAGTTCCTGTAGTAGAAAGACTTGGTAAAGCTCTAAATTTAGTTATAGCAGGCAAACAACCAATGGCAGTCTCTGAACCATAAGCCTGTAAGACAGTCAATACAGTATTAGAACTTTCTTTTTCAATTTTTTGAAAATATCTCTGACATCTTAATAAATTTGCATCAACAGGCAAAAACTCAAAATCAGATGCTGATGTTCCAGCCTCTAATTGTACTCCTGTGACATACCATTCGTTTGATGTGCTATCTGCAAGGTTGACTTGTGATGATGAAACTCTTGTGTTTGTCGTTGTACTCCAAGTTCCATTATTAAATGTGCCTCCTGTAAAATCACTTCCAGCGCCCAACCAAAAATGAAGATTTAAAGATTCAGCATTGTCATTATCTAAAGCACCAGTTGTGTCACCATCAAAAGTAATAGTTTTCTTTTCCCAAGTATCAGCAGATGAAATAGAATATGTTTTACTCACAAATCTTGTATTATCATTATCATATAATTCACAGGTATAAGTTCCTGTTTTATTAGACCTAACAAAAAAAGACACTGTTGTACTTTTTGCACTTGAAGTACCTTTTTTAAGATACTGTAAATTTTGACCTTCAAATTTAGTAATTAAAACATTTACATCATTGGAAGCAGGAGAAGCATCAGCAGTTGTGCAGTCGTATTTTAAAGAAGTTGCAAAACCTTGACCAGTTGGAACTGTTGTTGATTGTGAGACAGTCCAAGTTCCTAATGAAGAAATATAATTCTGCCATCTGTCAACTGTATTATAAGATGCTGAAGTAATAGAAGAAGCAGAAGTTGCTCTTTGTGCTATGCTCATGTCACCATTGATGACGATGTTTCTAAAATTTGGTTGGTTTGTGCTTGTCTCTAGTCCTGCTGATTCTATTTTATCTATTGCCATATTATGCTCCCATTAATGCTTTTATTTCCTCTTCTGTAAGACCTAAATCTAACAATTTTTGTTTTCCTGATGTTTTGTTAGCTTCATCATTTGTTTCTTTTTTTTTATTATCAATTTCAATTTTTTTTGTTTCATCAATAGTAATCATTCTCCAACTCCATCTGTTAAATCTGAATCTGATACAGTCCAAGCATCTCTATATGTTCTATCGCTTGATATTTCAGATACGTCTACAATTTTATATTTAAATCCAGTTGGAACATCTTTTTTAGCAATTTCTTCAATGGTTAAACCACAATTAGCAGGAACAATTATTGCTACTGTTCCATCTGTTTTTTTATATATTATTCTTTTATCCATATTTAACTTCCAAAAAATACTGCTTGGTTTGTATCTCTGTCATAACTGTTACCATTTATATCTCTTGAGAGAAAAATTGCTGCTGATGTAGAACTTGGTTGACAAGTTGGAACACTATTACCCGTTATTGTTTGTGCAGTACAAACATAATTGGTGTCTGAAAAAGCATTTGTAAAATTAATAGCATAACTTCCTGTTCCATTGTCAGTAATACTGCTCACATTAAAACTACTACTAATACTTGGAGTTCCAGTTCCATCAAAATTTACCCATGCTTTTGCTAATTGACTTGAATTAACTATTAAACTTACATCAATTCTTTTTAAAACTCCTGCATCACTAATTAAAAGTTCATCTGTAGAAGCAGGGGCAACAGCAAGTTCTGTTTGACCAGAAATAATATCATCATTAAGTTTTGCAGCAGTAACTGAATCTGCAGCTAATTGTGATGCAGCAACAGACCCTGCAGGAGCATTTACTGTTCCTACTGCTCTACCTAGAAATACACAGTACATCTCATCAGTGCCATTTGTTAATGCCGCTGATAATGTAAGAGTTGTGCCTGATGCAGTGTATGCTTTACCAGATCCTGGTTCTTGCACTACATTATTGATTACAAGTCTGATATCGTTTTCGTTAGTAACACTATGTGATAACGTGTACGCGGTCTGAGAATTTACAATTGTAAATACCTGTCTCTCGAAACTTATAAAACTTCTTGCTGGAACGTTTCCCAAATAAGCCATGAATCTCCTTACGTACTAATTGCATCGACAACAGACATCCAAACACTTAATGAACTTGCAGTGTCAGACTGTGCTTTTACCACGTCTCCCGATTCAATTACTATTTTACTTCCGCCATCGATAAGCTCGAGCGATCCACCCGGAACGATTGGCGCATTTTTAATTAAGTAGTGGTCCTGAGAACCACCTGTTACAGAAGATGTGATAAACACATCTGCATTTATTGTTGATGTTGTAATATTAGCTAAACGAACAGAGATAATTGCATCATCAGAATTACTTGTATGTACTGCTGTTGCTGATGTCCCTACTGCGTTTAAACCATATCTTTCAAAATCTTGTGCCATATTACTCCTTTACTATAAGGCGATTGCCATTGCAACCGCAAATCCTGCTGATACTCCTGCAGATCCACTGGAAGCAGCGGTAACCCTACCTTTAGCGTCTACCGTGATTGATGAATTTGTATAACTAGCTGCTGATACACCAGAATTAGCTAGTGTCAATGCCCCGCCAGATGCTATCGTTGCATCTCCAGACATGTCTACTTCTTCAAATGATGTGCCATCAGCTACTAAAATTTTATTAGCCGTATTTGTCGGCATCTTTAATTTAGATCCAACAACAATATCACCAATTGTAGTTAAATTAGAATTAACTTTGTTAGATACAACATTAACAAAATTACCCATATATGCATGAGATGAACACTGATAATATAAAATATTAGGTGTGTTTTCATCTACGGCTATTTGTGTGTACGCACCAGAACTACCAGGAGTTCCGTTTGTAGTTACGTTGGTTGTGTATGCTGTAGATTTATCTGCTTCTAAATAAAATCTTAAAGGGTGTGAACTGTTTGATGAATCAGATTGATCAAATCTATAATAATANGGNTATGATGANTCTGCNCCAGATAATGTTATTGCTGGAGATTCTAATCCATCAAAANAATANGCNTTAGCTGATGCTCCNCCTGCACTTTGATAAGGATGATTACCTGATTTAGAAGCAACTGTAACTGTAATAACTTTTGGTGCTGAAGATGAACCATATTCTTCTGGTGTAGGTAAACCTATTTTTGCACCGGGAACTGTACAAAATACTTCTTTAGTCCCTGCAGAAAAATCTACAGCAGCATCACTATTAGAACTGGAGATAATATAAGTTCTAGTTAATGTGCTTGCTCCTGAATTTAAAGTTCCAAAACCAACTTCAAACTCTGCTGTTCCAGTAAGAAATATACAATAGTAAGTAGTGTTGTTTCCACCAATACCTGCAGAAAAAGTTTCAAAACCTGTTACTGCACCGGCAAGTGTAAACGCACCTGTTCCTGTAGTCGTGCTTGTTTCTTTTACTCTGTCGTTTAATTTAAACGCCATTTATTTTTTCTCCTATTACGATGCTAAACTTATAATAGCATTAGCTGGTGTTCCAGTAGCCGGAAATACAATTTTAAAATCTCCGTTTGTAGCTGTCTTTGTTCCACCAAAATCTAAAACTACAACTAACTTATCACTGTTGGTATCATTGTATATCGCACCAAAAGCAGCTGAGAATGTTGCACTAGAAAATGTTAAATCATCAAAATCAACAAAAGATGTTGCACCTGTAGTAACCGATTGGTTTTGTAAAACAAGACCAGTTGTTGTGTAACCACTGCCACCACCTGAGCTTACCTCGTTAGTTGTGTCGTATGCAGTGCTTGATGTCGTATATGGATTAGACGTGTACAGAGCTAATTTAAAACTATTTCCACCACTCGCAAAATTGTGCGTGCCTGAAAGTAATTCAGCTTTAAATGAATTAGGTATTACGTTTGCCATTTATTATCTCCTTAATTATGGTGATGGTGATTGTAAAGGAGTACGAATAACACCATCTTGATATTCGTCTCGGCGTCTTCGACCCATTTGTTCGATCGAGTACGATTGAAGAGCTCTTCTATATGAAGCTTCGTAGTATTGTAACATATCTGCTGGACCTTTCAAGTACCCATATGCCTCTACAAGACATGCATATAAAAGCAGATCCTGATACTTATTAGACACATAAGTCCCGTTTGTTGCTGCCGCAGCTCCAGTTGGTTGTGTTGTATCTGTAATACTAAAAGGTTGTTTTACATAAGCTAATGTTATTTCATAATTAGCATTTGGTGTGGGTGCCACTACCCAGAAATTAGCATCCCAATTAGCATAATATTTAGGAATCCCAGATGCCGTATCGGGTGTATCATAAAAAGTTGCCATATAACTAGCTTCTTTTTTTTCTAAAAAAGTTTGTACGTTTGGCGTAACATTTGTATCTTTTAATTGAACGTATCTTATACTTCTAAGGTCCGATGGTATTGTAACATATCTATTTCCTGTAACCAATGTTGAGGTTGCATAGAATCTATTATCATCTGAATCAGACTCTCTATATATTCTGTTTTCTGCATTTTTTATTATAGGATCAAGGACGGAATCAGAAAAAACAGAGCTATCCACCTCTGTGTAATTTCTTATATCTTCTTGCAAATTAGCTAAAGTGTATGCCATTATGCAACTATCTCCTGACAAATAGGACAAGATTTTCTAAATCTTTTATGACCGGAACAATGTTTTGGTTTAACAGAATTTTCGTTTTCATAAACAGGCACCTCTGGTTCCGGAGATGTTAAATATAATTCTGCATGTTCGTCTATATCTTCTGGACATGCACATTGTTTTATTCCAAATAATTTACAAAAGAAATTTTTAATTTTTTTAATCATGCTGTTACCGTTACTGGTCCCGCTGATGCAGAACCACCTCCTCCTGTCTCACTTATACTAGATGTCGTAGCTGTTGCAAAGGTATAATTATCATCATCTACTTTTGTGATTGTGTAGCCTGTAGCTAGATTTATAGTGGCTGCAGCAACACCCCCAACCACACTTGCATCTCTAAATCTAACGGTATCACTAGTTGATCTACCATGATCTGGTTCATTCACAGATATAGTTGCAGATCCACTTGTTGTTGTAAATGGATTTAAAGGTAATATTTTTGGAACAGCAGTCTCTATCCTATCTGGTCTCACGTGTCTCAAAGATATTGAATCACCGTTCATGGGTTTTGGTTCTAATTGTGGCTGCTTTGGTTCAAACTCTGAAACATGAACAAATGATCCATTCCATTCTCTGACCATCTCTTTATATGGGAACTCCATACCAGATCTATCTGATATTGCTCTTGCGTATTTACCTGTTGCGTACTTTGCCATTATGTTCCCGGATAATAAGCTTTAGGCGTAATGTGTGTGCTTGAAGCTGATCCGTCCTCCTGTAATGCTCTTTGAAATTCATCTTCATAAACTAATTTCATTCCTTGCATTAGTTGTGGTGCATATTTCATTGATAAATAATATGCTAAACCTGAAACCATACAAGGCACAAACCTAAATGGAATATCAGTTGCATTAGTGTATGCTCCTATATCTTGAATTCTTTTTATAAAAAATATGTGCATATCCTTTGATGCATTAGTTGAATCTGGTGTAGGGTAAACATGAATTCTAACTTTATCAATAAATCTTTCTACCCAGTATTGATTAGGTGTGCCTTTTGACAATTTGTTTGAAAATCCTGCATACGTAGATCTATCTACTTTAGTCATTGGACTATCAGATTGTGTTGTTTGAGTTCTATTAGATCTTAATTGTGCTTCAAGAACATCGGACATACCTGTGATACCATTAGTAGGTGTTGTAACTGCACTTGTTCCATCAGTTGTTGATCTAAAAAAATCGTAGTCTGATTGTCCCTCTATAAGATCAATATTTGTATCTCCTATTTCCCAATAGTGAATACCTCTGTTACCCCACTCTTGAAACATTATGTTAAGAGATCTTCTAGATGTTTTTAATTGATAACCAGACACATTTTGAATGCCTAATCTTTCAAAAGCCTCTTCTATTATTTCATCAATAGAAAAATTTTTATCAAAAATTGTTGTGCCCGAGGTAGTGTTAGCCATTTACCCTCCTAGCCAGTATAGCCAATAGTAACAGATGTAGTATTTGTTATTGTAGCATGTAAAGTTGATTCAAATCTAATACCATTTCCAGGCATATAAATATCTAAACCCTCTGTACCAAAATCAGCTTCAAAAACTTTTGCTCCACTACCGTCACTACTATCTCTTAAAATTAATTTAGAACCACTTACTCCTTCACACTGAATGTAAGTAACTCTACATGGACCCATATTAGTAGATCCACCAGAAATAGTTTTAACCTGTCCTGTGCTGGTTATTGTAGTAAACTTCTGATCTGAACTCATATTTTTCTCCTTAAAATTTAAGCATGGGGCCGAAGCCCCACACTAAATTAATTATTAACTTACTGCTGCACTAAATGGTGTAGCTAAGTCTCCAGTTCCTCCAGATGTAACTTGAACGCCCCATCTGTTGGCACCGATTGCTTTGCAAGTTATGATTGTTCCAGCTAATCCTCCAGTTGTACTACCGTTTAAAGTAATAGTGTCAGACGCTGCTGCAGTCATAAAACCTTCAGCATTATCGTTTGTATCCGTATCAACAATGATTGCATTACCAGTCATTGTATCATTAGCGTTAGCAACTTGTAAAATAAAGTCACCAGTTTTAGTTGTTCCAATGTATATCTCAAAAGAAGCACCTAAATTGTTTGCTGAGTTTGGATCGTTACCTGGTCCTGCAACACCTGAATCAGCTGTTGAATTAATCGCAGGTAAAGTCAAAGTAGCTGCACCAGCAACATTGTGGTACAACATTCTACCAGCATGTGTATCAACAGTTAAAGAAGTTGCACCTGCTCCGATACTTACAGAGTTTCCAGTTCCAACACCTTGAAAACCATTAATAGATTTTACTGGTCCTTGAAATGTAGTTTTTGCCATGATTATATCCTCCTAGTTTTCCGAACATAGTCTCTAGGCCGTCGACTATACGCGTCTATGTTCTAATTAATTGTATAGTGATTAATTTATATACTAGATTTTTATAAAGCGCAAGAGAGCCTGTGATGTGGATTAAATTTTTCCAACGATGTAGCTTTTTATTAAGTAGCTACAGAAACTTGAGGAGCCGCATCATCTATCTTATTTTGTGCACTAGCTTTTTCTGCTTCTGCAAGTTTGATTTGGCTAATTACTTCTCTGACTTTTCTGTCAATCTTAACCATATCGAGAGTATATTTACCCTCTTTCAGATGCTCCTGCTCCCATTGAAGATCTAATCCCTTCTTTTTCGTGTAAAGGGTCTCCAGTTGTTGCATTATCGCCTCCATCTATAACCTCCTCATAGGTTATTCTGTTTACTCTTGGATCATGCATTTCTCCAAGATGTTCCCATTTTATATCATTTTTTCCTAACTTGTCAATGATAGCGTTTTCTATGTCTATGGGGCCGTCTAAAGATTGAATTATAAAATCTGCGTGCATTTTATAAGCAAATATTTGAACTCTGAATTTTTTCATACTCTCACCAATTTCTTATATAAATGGGGCCGAATTGTGTCGGCCCCATAAATTTTAGTTATTACGCACCTTCTACACCGAAGATACCTCTAGGGTCAGATACACCAAATGAGTATCTTTCTCTAGCTTTGTATCTTACGTTGCCAGTGTCGAAAT
>FUFK010043349.1_pt1 | contig 25767 bp, 29 predicted proteins | sample 1021851 | NCBI WGS metagenome assembly FUFK01 (sample SAMEA51879418, study PRJEB19060) | metagenome | reverse complement strand
CGTTTAAAAAATGCCAAGACAAAGTATTTAGTGTGTATGAAAATCTGTTTTCATCTAATAAAGAGGACGCAATCATTGTATCTACTATTAAACCATTGATATTTAAGCCTAAACTACGTATCCAACATACGTCGTACATGGCGTTATGAAATATTTTTGTAGCTGGACATTCAAGAACATCTTTAAACCACTCTAAAGTACGTTTACGATCCATGTTAGGACCCTCTCCATGAGCTATTGGAAAATACCATTTATCATTATAAGTAGCTACAGATACACCAACAACCTCTCCATTACCTATAACTGCACCTGATCCTTTAGATTTTAAATCCGGATCTCTTGTTTCTAAGTCAATTGCAATCTCATCATAAGATCTTAAATCAGGATATTCTGTAGGTTGAACCCATTCTGTTTGAGGTAAGATCATTTATTATCTTTCATTTTTTTTATTTCTAACTCACAATAATGAATTATTTTTTCTAAATCTTTTATCCCATCTTTCATTTTATATCGGCAGGCGTATTTTATTACATTACCTTGAAAAAAATTTAATTCATTTTTTGATATAAATTCAAAGGGTTGAATTTTATATTTCTTATAATGCTTTGGTCCTTTGTATTGTGGAAAAGCTACATTAAAATCCTCTTTCATCATAGTTCATACTCCTTTAATTTCTTTTTAGCTTTTAATTTATATAGATTATTTCGTGCTCTCGTAATACCCACATACCACACTCTATGCTCCTCATCTTGTTTGTCAACACTTAATCTTATTCCTTGTTGAACTTTACGACCTTGATGTAAAGAAAGTATTACGTTGTCTTCTTCACCACCTTTTATAGCATGAATTGTTGATAACCATATACGTGCTTTTTCTTTTAAATTTTCTTTTGATGCTATTAAATTTCTTAAATATAAAATTTCTTTTTGATCTGCTACAAACTTATCATACCAAGGGACTTTAATATCCCAGTTACCTGTAGGTATATAATCTTTAACTGCATTTATTTCTTTTTCATTTAATATTTCATCCATTGTCCATTTTGTATAAGCTGCTGCAGCTTCGTACATACCTACTTTAAAACTTTTACCTTTATTACTTTGATAATAAAAATTTTTATTTTTTAAATCTTTCATAATATCTAATAAATTACTTTTAGTTCTTGTAAGAATTAACCACTTACCTACAGATAAATCTACTTGATGCAAATCCGAAATGTATTTGGATTCTCCTCTTACTTTTCTAGGTAAATAATTTTTATGTTTCCTGATGCCTGATATACGACTCACTGGTATAGTCGACTGTTCTTGAACAGCTTTTGATATACGTTTTGAGTATCTTAAAACTATTTCTTTTGCAGGTTCTTTTATAAATCTGTTAACATCAGCTCCTGCCCAGGCATAAATAGCTTGGTCATCATCACCAGCTAAATAAATTTGATCACAGTGTTCTTTTAATTTATCGTAAAGTTTCCATTGCAAAGGAGATAAATCCTGTGCTTCATCAATAAATATAGCTTTAAATTTTGGTATTTTATCAGACTTTAATACTTCCATTATTATATCATTAAAATCTAAAAGATTATTTTTAGCTTTATATANTAATAAATTTCTATTAATATGATTTAACGTATCAAATTCTATTTCTCTTTTATCATGCTCGTTAAGATCAAATTCNTGTCGTATACTAATATCTTTATTAATAGCTCTTTGTATCATTTGAAAATATGGATTATTACAAGTTAAAAAATGTGTTTCTTCTTCATTATATTTATCCGTAAATGAAACACGTACATTTAATTTTTTACCAAGATCTTCGTAATGATAGGGTTGTATAATATCCTCCTCGTTTAATCCTAATAAGTGATAACAAAACGCATGTATAGTTTGAAAATATGGAACTCTTTTTTCTGAAACACCTATTCTTTCTCTAGCTTCTTGTGCAGCTTTTTTAGTNAAAGCAAANTANCCTATTTTATGTAGTGGCACACCTTTGCGTTGATATGCCTTTACACGTCTAATTAATCTAAACGTTTTACCTGTCCCAGGTGGACCATAAATTTTATTGATCTTTTCCATTTAATTTTTTAAATCCATCTGCTAATGATCCAGTCCAACCAAAATATCCATGATGCGTAGTTTGCCCATCTACAATACCATAAAATTTAAAACCAGATTTTTTAATTAAATTACAAAAATTAACATCTTCACCCCACCATGTTCCATCTTTACCAAGAGTTGTATCCCAAAAATTATAAAAATATGAATTTGCTTTTTCAGATATAATTTCTTTTTGTTTTATTTTAAGATTAGGATTATCTTTAATTAATTTTTCGTAAACACTTCTGTGAATTAAAGTTAAACCTGCAGGTCCCATTTTTAACTCTACNATTCCTTTTTCATCTATTTGAATATTTAAAGGATCATCNAATTCTACAGAAAATTTTACCACTTGATCTTGTGTTTTTTTTCTNTANGGCACACAAATAGCATCTTTTTTTGCTAGTATCATACGCCCAACTACATCAGGTTCAAATTCTAAATCAGCATCTATAAATAATTGATAATCAAAACCTGATTCTAAAAATAATGCTGTTAATACATTTCGTCCATAACTTACATAAGGACACTTAAATGTACCTATCTCTGCTTTTATTTTTGCTAACGTAAATTTGTTAAATAATTTTACTAGCGATAAACATGTTGGTACTTGCATTGTATCATAAGCAGGTAAAGATACAAATACACTTGGAACTTTTTCCGTCATACTATATTCTCCTTATCTTCTATTTCTATTATTTCTTCTGGTACTTCTTCTTTTTCTAAATCTTCCTTAGGAAGTTTTAAAACTCGTAATGGTGGAAATGATTCTTCGTTATCACCTTTTGGAAATCTTTTTTGACAATCAAACTCACCTTTAAAATATTGTTTGACCATTGTAGCTGTTCGTGCTCGCTCTTGATTCCAATCACCTCGTTTTAATTCATCATAAAATTTATCGTATATAAAATAAAAATATTGATCTTCATGCAAAACAGAGCCACTTTTAAATGCAGCGTATGTCCCAGCTTTAGGTCCATTAACATAATTAAATAATTCTTTTTTCAACATATCAATAGGATTTGTCCCTGCTGGTGGTTGTATTGTTTCCATTGTTGCCCACAATCCATTTAATATGTTTTGATATTCTTTTTCTTTTATACTTGGTGGATATGTAGTTGTATGATCTGCAATCAAACTACGCATCTGTTTCATTTCATTAAATTGTTTTATACTTTTTGCATGCACTTGAACTATCTTATCTGCAGCTACCTCTACGTTAAAAAAATATTCATGATCAGGTTTATACATTATTCTAATTAAACCTGATACTGATGGCCACTGCGAATCAAAGTGACCACCAATACCAAATTTTCTCTTAAGACATGTTCCCCTCGCGCAATAAGATGAAATAGGTAAATCATTGCATTTAAAACCGGCAGTATCTTTTTTCCAATATTTAATTTTTTCTTCTACTTTAGAATCTCCCCATACGTCATCATAAACAATATATGCCCTCGCTGCTTCTAAAACTTTTTTACCCCAGTTTTCACTAAATTTTTTTTTAGCAAACACCATGTAGTTATATAAAAATCTGTCCCTTTCATCCTTTAGTTTGTTGCCTGATTCCTGTATCTCTTTGCATATCATCTGTAAACAAGGAGGGCCATCAGCAAACTCCTCAGGTCCGCCTGTTAAAACTTCTTTTATTTTTTTATTACTAACATCTTGTAAACTATCTTTTGTTTGTAAATTTAAACTGACGACTTTTAAAAAATATTCTAAATCCATTTTAGTTCCATCAGGTTTATAAGCTTTTCTTTCATCACCATTAAAATAAGGAAGATTAATAAAACTACCGGTGGTTCTTTCACCGTTTTGATTTTTACCTAACGTTGTTTGTTTTGGAAATATCTCTGTCTTAGCTGGTAATCCAAATAAAAATAATAAGTTAGATAGAAACTCTCTAATTAAAGATGCAGGTACTTTTTCTTTTGTAAATACATAAATATGAAGTCCACCACTTTTAGATTCAATAGGAATTACGGGTAAACTTTTTTTGTCAATAACTTTTAAATATTTTTGTAAATCAAATTTTTCATAATCATCAGGGTCAATATCAATGGCCCCAAAGCTAGCCATACTTTCATCGTCACATGCTTGTAAACCTATTGATTTTCTTCCTTGTAAATGATCTTCGTAATCTTTTGTAGTAATTGGACGTTTAGCCCAACCATAATCTCCAGGGTCAAATTTTAGTTTATTTGTTTTAGGATCTAAATATCCATTCTTAACATTACAGAAACCAAAGTCTCTTTTTAATCCGCTAAAATATTTTTCAAAATCTTTCATAATAAATCAGGGCGCTTCTACTCTCGCTTCGGCGCCCTGCTCGCAAGTGTACTTAACAAGTACTCGGTTATACAATGTCTCCAGTATTTTTTGGTGCTTCGTATTTTGGTTTAGCTGCACCTTTAGATACTGATTGTTGAAGTTGTTGTGCTACTTCATATAGTTCAGCATCTTCTTTTTTACTGACATCAAGATTTCTAACTCTTGATGGTTTGTAGACATGCCAGCTTTTACTACCGGCTGTTTTACCCACAGTTTTTAAATTATAAACTGCTGAGTATGCAGCTGGATTAAAAGAACCCTCTGCATCTGAGAATCTAAGATTCTTAATCAGATTGTTTAGTTCTCTTGCTGGTGTAAGATTAGAAGATCTCATAGCAATTACTGCAGGTCTTGTTTCTCCATCTACTAATGCTAGTACATAGAAGTATGCAGTTTTTTCTACATAGTTACCATTTGGTAATCTGTATCTTCCATTTCTTTCTTCAACAGCATCTGCTGGAATATCTAAATGCGTTCCAACTGGAGCAGAAGCACTATCGCCTCTCTCCTGCCATTCTGGATATCTGGTTTGTGAATGTGCTATAATAACATTCATACCTTGATTACCATCAATAAGTTGCGTGAAGCCTGCTGCATATATCATGCCTGGTTTAGCTCCTTCAACATATTTAGGATCTCTTTCATTACATTCTGGTGAAAGTTGATGAAGAATTTTTAAGATCGGAGTTGATACATCATCCGATTTAATTTCTTCAGTTCCTTTACCACCATCTGCTCTGAGATTAATAGTTGCAAGTGATCCTGCACTATTCTTTTTTACTACTTCTTTTTCCATATATATTTACTCCTTTAATGTTTAGTAGTTTGTTAGTTTAATTTTTGGTTTTTATTTCCGTTTGATTTCCTTCAAACGTGTTAAACAACTCTGCAGGTATGCTCCCACCTCTTTGATGAAAGTCCCGCAAAGTTGTTCTAAGGGTTCCAGCATGAACTGCAATTTTCCGATCGGGTTCATAGCCTTGTCCTCTTGCAAGTAGAGCATATTGCTCTGCCTTGTTATCTTCGTTAAGACCAAACTTAACTGTAATTTCATTTTTTACAATCGCGCCCAGTCCTTGTCTCCGAAGCCAGTCATGTGCCTCTTGTTTTTTAGCTGCAATAATTGAGACACCAAATACGTCTTTAACAGATATTTCTGATCCGTCTTTTAATTTTAATGTTTTAAGATTTAACTGATTCATAAGATCAGGAATAATAATATTAGAATAATATTTTTCTCTTTCTTTTAATTCTTTTAATTTTAACTCTTGATTAATAACTTCTTGTTTTATTTCTTGAAGAGTATTAATTTCGTTTGAGAGTTCGTCCGGGTTTAAGTTTGACACCTGATTCGGTGCATCTTTTCTTAAGTCGATGGTCATGTCTTTCTCCATATATGTTTGTTAGTTTAATCATTAATAATAATATCGCACTTACCTATATAAAGATTTAAAAAGTTGTGTCAACTTATTTTTGATAAATATTTATTTCTATTGGATAATAAGTTTTTTCTTGACGGTCCCATTTTAATAATTTGTATTTACCATTAGTTGTGTCTGAAACTAAAGAACATACTACACCTATGATAGCAGGGTCACCTGATAATAAAAGATAATCGTCTGGAGTGTAATTCTTTAGAAGCGTTCTAAGTTTCATAACTAAAGGACCTGGTGAATGAATCATTTGTGAAAACTCTGGAAGTAATGACACAATTTCACCATATTTTTGTGCGCCTACAATATTATATTTAGGCTCACCTTTGCTGGTTCCTGGTATGTCTTGTATTAAATAAACTTTGCTCATTGACTTTTTAACTTTCAAGTAATATATAACAATTAGAAAGTAAAAGTAAACATGAATTATAAATTTAAAACTAAGCCTTACGCGCATCAGTTAAGGGCTTTAGAACGTTCTTGGGATAGAGAATACTTTGCTTATTTCATGGAAATGGGTACAGGTAAATCTAAAGTATTAATTGATAATGCATCTATGCTTTACGATAAAGGTGAAATAAATGGCCTGTTATTAATAGCTCCTAAAGGTGTTTATAAAAATTGGTATAAGAATGAAATACCTACACATATGGTAGATCATATAGAAAAAAAGGTTGTTCTTTGGGAAACTTCTAATAACAGCGCTGAACAAATTAAAAAATTAAATAGTTTATTTTCAACCGGAACTGATTTTCATATTTTAATTATGAACGTAGAAGCTCTTTCATACCCAAAAGCTACAGAGTTTGCTAGACGTTTTTTAGATTCTCATAAAGCTATGATGGCAATCGATGAATCTACAACAATAAAAACACCTACAGCAAATAGAACTAAAAATATTTTAAAATTAAAATCTTTAACTAAATATAGAAGAATATTAACAGGGTCACCGATAACTAATTCACCACTAGATTTATATACCCAGGCTGCTTTTTTAGATAGTTATCTTTTAGGTTTTGACTCTTTCTGGGCGTATCGTGCTCACTATTGTGTAATGAAAACTATGAATTTAGGATCTAGAACTGTGTCCGTACCTGTGGGTCCTAATAAAAGAAATTTACCTGAACTAGAAGAAAAAATAAAAAAGTTTAGTGAACGTGTTTTAAAAGACGATTGTTTAGATCTTCCTAAAAAAACTTATGTTACTAGAGAAATAGATCTTACAGGTATTCAAAGAAAATTATATAATGAAATGAGAAAATATGCTTTATCACAATTAGATGGAAAAGTTTGTTCAACTTCTACAGTAATGGTGCAGCTGTTAAGATTGCATCAAATATCTTGTGGTTATCATGCAAATGATGATGGAACAGTACAAGAGTTACCATGTAATAGACTTACAGAGTTAATGGATATTTTATGGGAGCTATCAGGTAAAGCCGTTATATGGTCTTATTATCAAAAAGATGTTGAAAGAATTATACAAGAAATAAAAAAACAATTTGGAGAAGAATCTGTTGTTGATTATTATGGTTTAACTCCTCAAGATGAGAGACAACAAAATATAGAAAAATTTCAAAATAATCCTAAATGTAGATTTTTTGTGGGTACAACTCAAACAGGTGGTTATGGTATTACTCTTACCTCTGCTAGCACTATGATATATTATTCTAATGGTTATGATTTAGAAAAAAGATTACAATCAGAAGCTCGTATTGATCGTATTGGTCAAACTAAACCCATGACTTACATTGATCTAGTTGCAGAAGATACAATAGATAATAAAGTTCAAAAAGCTTTACGAACTAAAATGAATATAGCTAGTGATGTTATGGGTGAAGAACTTAAACAATGGATATAAGCCATTCAATTAAAACTAGTGACACAGCCCCCACCGTGCCCAATAATACCCAATAGATCTTGTCTATCTTGCCGCCCAATTCATGAATTCCTTTGTGCATATGCACAATATCTTTTTTAACACCTTTAATGTGTCCATAAAGCGATACAATATGTTCTCTAGTAGTTTTAGGTTCTATTGCCATTATGTTATCAATCCTCTTTGACGTAATCTTATTAATTGTTCTTCGGGTGATAATAAAGATTGTTCTATTGGTGTCAATCCTTGTTGTGTCATAGAATTACCCGCATCTTTTATTTGTGCCATTTGTATTACGTCTGGATTAGGGTTAGCATTTGTTACTATTTGAGGCAAAGGTGGTGTTGGTATATCAGGTATTAAATAATTTTCTAAATTTAAAGGAGCTGATGATTCTACGATTCCTCCATCTTCAAAATTAGGTATTTCTTGTGTAAATAATAATGGTGAGTCCAATGATACATTTCTCATATCAGATACCATTCTTCTTAAAATAGGTCGTGCTACTACATAGGGATTTACTCCACCAAGATTTCTAGCTATTTCTCTAAATCTTTCTTCAATATCCTCTGATGGAAAGTATGGATTAAATCTACCTGTTCTTAAATCGTAAAAACTTCTGTCTGAAATTTGTCTTTCAGTAAATTGAGTATATAACTCATTAGTTCCTACACCTAAAGTTTCTGCTGCATTAATATCTTTTTTAATGTTTTGCATAACATTAAATCTTGAATTATTAGATTTTGCAAATCTAGTTATGATGTCGTTTACCTCTACCGGTCCACCTTTTAACAATCCAAAAAAACCACCTGTAAATTCTCTTCTAGCCTCCCTAATACCTCTTTGATAATTAGCTATTTTAAATCCCATTGATTTTAATGGATCTACTTTGATAGGACGTAATCCCATAAACCCTGCTATTTCAGGACCAACATCTAATATATCTCCTCTTTTTGTTGGAGTCTCTGTAGCTGCTTGAACTAATCTAATGTATTGTTTGTATGATGGCGCCAGTGCATTTCCTAAATGCAAAAATCTAATTGCAGCTTTATCGCCTGCTGATGTTTGCTCCGTATATAATTGTCTACCATCTGCAGTTCTACCACCTCTTATAATTAAATCTGCTGTTGCCTCTGTCCAAATAGATTCAGCAATAAATGGATTCATTATTTCTGCGCTAGCTTCTGTAACACCATTTACAAAACCTGTAAGCAGTTGTTCTTCTGTTTGTTCACCTTCTTGTATTTGATTAACCACAGTTCTTAATGGTCTACTAATAATGTCATACGCATTACTGTGACTAAAGTCTATGTATCTTAATTCACCATCCTCATCTTTGATAGGTATCAATGTAGAATTTTTTGACCACTCAGGTACGAATCTTCTTAATGCATCCATTTCATCTTGTGTTACATCATATAAAGCCATGGCTCCTTCAGTTAAAGCTACTGGTATGCCCGTAGTAAATGTAGCCATACCTAATAATCTTGTAAGACCTGTTTTATATGTGCCTGTATTTCTAGCATTATTTGCAACTACTCTTTCTGTTCCATCTTCTAATACTTCTGTAACAGTTAAGCCTATATTACTTCCTTTAATTCTAACACCTGGAGCTGGTATATGTTTCATTTCCTTTAGACCTTGTTCAACAATGTTTGTAGTTGTTCTAATCATTTCAGATGGAAACGACATAAAATTACCAATAGGTAATAGTCTTGCTGTTCTTACGGCAGAACCAACAAAAGCATAATTAGGTACAGTATTTTTAACTATATTAGCTGCTTCTGTTTTTAATGCAAAGTCATCTAAAAACTCATCGTAAGTTCCTTTAAATCCATTTTGTCTTGCTCTTTGAAATTTTATATTTAACTCTGACTCTGGTAATTTAATTACACTTCGATCAATGGGTCTACCATTAGCTCTATAATTTTTTAATCTTTTTAATTCTACCACATAGTTTGCAATCTTAAATGTATCATCTTCTGCAACATATTTACCTTGAAAAAAGTCTCTTAGCTTTCTCATTTTATTCATAAAAGGACTGACTGTAGTATCTATGTTTGCAACTTGTTGACCTAATCGCACATCTGTTAATAAAGCTTTTAAATCTGATATTTGTACCTGTGAGTTTACAACACCTAATTCTAATAACTCTCTGTACGCAGCCTGAGCTTTAGCACTAGGTGCGCCAGCTTTTAATAAACCTGATACTTCAATACCTTCTGCAAATGCACTTTTGTAAAACTCTGTATCAAATAAAGTACCATTAGCTCCTGCAAAACCAAATGCACTAAACATATTACGTAAGTGTGTAGGTATAGAGAACACAGTTTTTGCTAATTGTGATATTCCTTTCGGAAATAATAATAAATTTCTATACATCCAACTAACAACAGCTTCAGCTCCTTCTTTACCTTCACCTCTTACAAAACCTTGAAGGCCCCCTGCTATGTTGTTTGCATTTTTTAAAGCTTCTGCTATTTCAACTGTTGTGTATTTACCTGCCGCAGGATTTATAAACTTACCTGATCCAGGTAGTTCTTTTACAATATCATCTACCGGCACCATTCTTATACCTGTAGTATTAGATCTTAATGCTTGTTCACCTGCTTCTTCACTAGCCCAAAAAAAACCTCTACCCCCTGCTTTTTGTATCTCATCGTTTTTTGCAACCACACTGGATAAATAAGCTGTTGTTCTTGCAACAGAAGATAAATTTGTAATTGCATTGTAGATAGAATATCTTGGGTCTGTTACTTCACCAAGNAAATCTCTAATTTCTTTTGGAGGTAATGCAGTGTCATCAATAACTTGTTTTACAAAATCTGCACCTGGTCTGCCTTCCATAGTCTTATTTATATAGTCGTTAAAACCAAGAGCTTTAGGTTTACCTTTATTTCTAACTGCATTTAATAAACTTTCAACTTGTACTTTTGCTTCTCTAAAATATTTATCACTAGTTGCTACATCAAAACCTGTATCACCAGCTTCTTTTGCTATCTGTTCTCTAAAAAATCTTATAGCTGATTCTTTAGCCTCATCAGTAGGTGTGTATCTATTAAAAAGTGTAAAAAAACCTTTTCGTGGTTCTTCAAATATTCTATATGTGCCACCTATCCAATTAGTAACTCTGTCTTTTAATAGTGTTTGTAAATCAGAAACACCTTTATTTAATTTAGCCCCTGAAGCGTTTGCATCTAATATGTCTATTAGTTTTACAAACTCTTCTCTAGCATTATTGATACCACCAATTAAGTTACCTTTGCTTTCTGCAGATACATTTAAATTATCAAATTGATCAATTAAATCATCTAATGCATCTTTGTTTAAAGGTTTTCTAATATCACCGCTAAATAAAGACTCATTTAATCCAGTTAAAAATTTTGTTTTTTCTGCTTTACCTGCTTTACCAATAAGATTTTCTGCATCTGGATAAAAACTATCTACTTCTTTAGTAATGTTATCTACAATCTCTTTTGCTCTATTTTGATCAGAGGCTTGTAATGCTTGTTTAACATTTTCTTCATCAAACAATTCTTTTGTTAATCCTCCTCTAGGACTGAAAGGGGCTCTAACATATTTGTCTAACCACCTTGCAAATCTAGAGTCGCTGTAAGCTAGGTCTTTGCCTCTTGATGCTAGAAGCTTGGCGCTTTTACCCACACCATAAACAAACGGTGTAAATGCAATAGACTCAGCTCCAAACTTTAATCTATTAACTAATTTTCTAGCAGCATCCTCTCTACCATAAGCTTCATCCCTATCCAATTGTGTAGGTCCACCTTCAAACATATCACCAAACGTTCCTATTTTTTCAACGTCAGCAACAAAAGCTTCACCAGCTGCCCCACCCATAATACCCACAGCAAATCTTGGATACTTTGCTTTTGTATTTAATTCTTTTGCTTTATCTAAAGCACTGCTTAACTTAGCTCTGTCTGCTTTATTTTTAAAACTAGCAAAAGCATTTGTACGTTTAGCTCGTATTGCTCTTGCTGTCATGTTTCTTGCAAGTTTATTAGCTGCTTTAAATCCTATTGTACCTGGAACTCCTACTTGAATTAATGCTTCAGTAAGTCTTCCTATTCCATTTTGTTCTGCTACTTCTTCAAATGGATTTAAATTATCAAAAAATTTGTCTACATCTGCTGCAAGATTTGTATCTGCACCAAGATCAATAAGTTCTGCTGCTAATGAAAAAACTCCTTCTGGTACTTTAATTATACCTGAAGCAATACCTGCTGCTACAGATGTATACCATGAGGTATCGTTGTCTTGTTCTGTTTTTGTTAGTGGTAGAAATTCTTCTGCCATTTATCCTCCTACGCTCCGCCAAAAGGATCAAATGTTTCTTTGTCTTCTATTTNAAATGCCTCTTTGAAAGTTTGTTTGGGTTTAGTTTTTTGTCCAAATAGACCTGATTTAGGTTTAGGTTGTGCTGACACTTTTGCAGCCTCATCTGCTGCAGAGTCAAATGTATCTATATCAACTATTTCTACACCAAACCCTTCTGTAGTTTTTCTAATTCTTTTAAACTGTGCATCTTCAATGTCATAGTATACTTTACCTACGTTCTTTTTATTTTTAAAAGTTTTAGACTCAATGTCTCCATGTCTGTCACCACCAACTAGACCAGCAAAGTTTTTACCAAAAACATTTCTAGCTTTAGTTTTTAAACCAGACTTTTCATAATTATCTCTGTTTGTAGCTAAAGTTCTATCATATTCATATAACTCTAAGTATTGTGGAAGTAGATTAACACCACCTTCCATTTCAGCTAGATCTCTTTTTAATTGTCTTTCAGCCATGCTTTCACCTAACTGAATACCAGCTAATTTTCTAGATTCTTCTCTCTCTCGTGCAGCTTTTCTACTAGCTAAAAGATTAGAAACAGGATCCTTAGCTGCAGCAACTACGTTTCTTATGAATCCGCCCGGCAAAGCTGTATTAGCCAGAGATGGTCCATATGTTAATAAGAAATCTGTTAATGGATCTCCTTTTTTAACAGGTCCTAATCTTTCAGTTATTATTGCATCTGCTTCATCATAAACGTTACCTTTCTCTGCATAGTTTTGTCTAGGAGATACGTTTGACATAATACCAGTCATGGCCTCTCCACCTTTTCTAAACATTGGTCTTCTAAATACTTTCATTATGAAAATGCCCTATATATTCCTGCTAATGTAGCTCCTGCTGAAAGTGCGTTTTGCGCTGCACTTGGAACAACTTGTTGTCCTACATCTATTCTACCAGGATAACCAGATATTAAACTAGCAACTCCTGTACCTAATTGTGATGCAGCAGTTAATGGTTGTTGTAATTGTTGAATAGCTAATTGTTGTCTTGCTTGTAAATCTGCTTGATTAGCTGATTGTTGTAAACCACCTAAAGTGGTTAATCCAGAAATTTCTCCAGCTGCTAATTGTGGAGCTAATCTTGCAAGACCTGTTTGATTAACTAATGCTTGTTGCAATGCTGCTTGTGCTTGTTGAAATCCTTGTTGTTGTAACTGTGCTTGTAATGCTGCTCGGTTCCTGTCGCTTGTTGCTTGGAACTCGGCTAATTGCACACCTTCTCTACCACCACCAAATGCACCAGCACCAATAGCTTTTGCTCTTAGTGAAGGCAAACCTTTTGCTGCTTGCACATCAAACTCTGCAAGTGTTGTATCAATTACATCTTGTTGATATGGTGATTTAAAACCTGAAACTAAACTTTGTAACTCAGCTCCTGTTTTTGGAGCAAGACCAGCTGCTGTTTGCAAGAAAGGTTGAAACCCTCCAAGACCACCTGCTTTACTTATAGCGTCTTGACTTAAAGCACCAAGACCGGCTACAAATTGTGGTCCATAAACTTGACTTAAATCAGCAGTCTTAAAACCACCAACTGCTTTTTGTAAATCATCTAAATATGTTTTACCCGCAGCTTCAATAAATGGTGCGGGTCTTGTTACTTGAGATACTGTTTCTACTGCCATTATACTACTCTGCTCTCCAATCTTTTCATAGTGTCATACATAAGTTGAGCACCTTTATCTATGTCTCCACCACCTGCTGCTCTTACAGCATCTGCGGTGAATACAAATTCATTATTTGATAACATCGCTGGAATATCATCTGCTTTTTCTTTTACACCAACTGGAGGTATAAATCCACCTGTTTCTCTTAAATCTAATTCTTTAACACCTTTAGGATTAATATTAATAGGTAAACCTTCAATACCTGCAGCCATTTCTACTTTATCTTCAGTGCCCATAGCATAACCTATACGTCCACCATTAGCTCTATATTCTGCTGTGTTCTCTTGTACAAACTGAAATACTTCCTCGTCTGTAGCATTAGGATTTAAATTTTTATATCCTCTTGATAGATATCCTTTTAATGATTCTGTATCAACCTCTGCATTTGGATCGCTTGTATCTAGTCCACCTGCTTCTGCTGCAGATATTGCAGCTGATCCTAATGATCCTATTGCAAATGCAGCTAGTGTGCCTTTACCTTTATCACTTAGACCTGGAATACCAGGAATGCCTGGTAAACTTAAATTTCCAAAAAAATTACGATATGTGCTGCCTGGTCCAAATCCAGCTGTGCCTTTAAACAAAGCTGGTGCATAGTATATTGCAGCTGCAGTTAGAGCAGCTTTACCTAGATCTGATTTAGCAACTTTCTTAACACCTTTGGCTACACCTTTGACGGCTTTGCCAACAGATTTAACAAGACTACCTAAACCGTATTGTGCTCTACCGCCATCAGCAAAATCAATTGGACCTTTTTCCATAGCGGCATCATATTCATCTTTATCGTAAGCAATTCTACCTGCTTCATCATAATCATAACCTAAATCCATTAGATCTTCTATTCGTTTAATATAATAATCAGGTCCAGCAACTTTTATGTTTTCTGGTTGAGGTCTTAAATCACCCTTCAATGTTATATCGGGTGCGCCTGCTGTGAATTCTTTTGCTTGTATAGTATCTGTTATTGCCATAATTTTGTCTAAATTTAGTTTATAGGGCAGGCGTACTTATCCTGAAATATCACACTTTATTTGATTTTTTTACTATCGTCAATAGCTGGTTTTAGGTTATCAAAGAACCTACCACAGAACTGATGTTCACCTATATGAGTTATATAGTCCATAATATATAGATATACTTTACCACCCATATCGGTCCATCTTTGACAAAAGCCAAAGTCCTCACCAAAATAACGTTTAGTTTCAGGGTCGTGAATAGTGTCAAAAAAGTTGTAAAAGTTTGGTTTTTTAACTTCTTTACCATTAATATTAGTAGGCTGATATATTTGTAACTCAGGATAATGTTTTATCATTTTCTCTAATACACTTCTTTTAATTAACATACACCCTGTTGGAGCATGTGTTGCTTCTACAATACCTAATTTAGACTCAATATGATTTTGATCTTCTAACTTTATAGGAAAAGTATACCCAGGTCTTTTTAACTCATCTGCATTTTTAGCTTTATCTTTTTCTTGAAATATCTTGTCCCAATCTAATGACTTCATTGGGTATGGGCATGCAATAACATCCTTATCTGCTTTTAACATTGTTTCAATAGTTTGAAAATTAAAATCAATATCTGAGTCTATAAATAATAAATGTGTATAACCATCTTCATGATTTAACATTTCAGCTACACATAAATTTCTACCTTGTGTAACCAAAGAAGATTTCATCAAAGTAAAACTAACTAATATTTTTCTTAATATACAATCTTGTTGAAACTTTAATACTGCTTGAGTGTAGTGCATAGATGTATCACTATGACAGGGTGTACAAACCATTATCTTCCATGGTGACTTAGATTCTGGTTGAGGATCAGATAAATCTATAACTTCAGCTTTAGTAGTAGACTGTTGAATTGTTTGATAAGTGTCTTCATTAAACCAGATAGGTTTATTTGGATTTTGCATTAATTACTCCATTTAAAAAAGTTGTCCACTGCATAGCTATTTTATTCCAGTTATAATAGATATGCGCATATCTCGATTGAGAATCTAAATGATCTGCAATTTGTTTATGATGCAAACTTTTGGAAGCTTCTTNAATTCCAAAACCAAATTTTTGTGCAAGGGCTCTGTGATTATTATCAACAGGAATATACATTGGAAACTCTGCACCTGTTTCATACAAAGCTCCAAGATCTGTTGTTATACAATACAAACCAGCAGCCATACATTCTAGTAAAGATATACAAGATGTTTCTTCAAAAATACTTGGATACACATACATGTTATAGTTTTTTAAATTGTCTTTAATATATTGATTTGGTTTATAACCAATGTAATTTACATTAGGTAGTTTTTCTGCTTGATCATATAATTCTTTATATTCATGATCATTCTTATCATAAAAATCTTTTCCATAAACTTCAGTTGAAGAATATACATCTAAAGTTATTAAAGGATTTTTTACAAGCTGCATGGCACCTAATAATACAGATAGTCCTCTCCAAGGTGTGTTTTGATGTATTATTTTTATAGGTTGTCCTTCTTTATAAGCAGGGGCTTTTTCTATTTTATCAATACCATTCTTAATAACTACACATCTATTTGTAGGTATATTAAAATTGTATCTAAATTTTTCATACGTCCAATGTGAATTAAAAACATACCAATCATATTTGTTATGATTAGCAGGATTACTAAACCAAGGAGCTAAGTTAGGTTGATCGTAAGAATTTTTTTGCCAAAGTATATTTGGTTTAGTTGGATGTAGTGGTATTTTTTCTGGCACCGAAGTACATATTTGTACTTGATCTAATAGTTTATTATCGACATGTTGTTTTAAATAGTCGAATTGTAATTCTGTTCCGCCTTTAGGGTTTTGGTTTCTTATTATCATTCATAACTTTCTGGAAGACTTCTAAACCTTTATTAGTTACCTGTACAGTAACGTCTTGTACAATATCAGGTCCTTCTTTCTTCTCTTTATATGTTTCACCAGTTTTTGTATTTCTATATGTAACTACAGTTGTACAATCTATTTTTGGTAAATTATCCGTTTTCATTCCTTCTATCTATTAAAGCATAACTTATCAGGCCTTGTATTTTACTACTACCTGTAGCTGCTTGCACAGTTATAGCATCTCCTGCTTCTAAATTCAAGCCTTGAGGTGAAGCATTTACTTGTTCCTTAGCGGCTACGTCATCTCTAAAAAATTCATATTCAGTGCTGGAATCAGATGAGTCAACAAAATTCATGTTTACTAAAATGGCTGATGATGCATCATTGTTTGCACAATATATACTTTTAACTATAATTGTTCCATCTGTAGGGCAGCTAAGCACAGTAGTTTTACCTGTGCCGGTTTGTTTAAAACCTTGATTTTTATAAAATATACTCATGATAAAAAGTAATTAAATGCGTCTTGTTCGTTTTTTAAATCTTGTTGAAAAGAAAAATTTAATTGATTTTGTAGTGTAGTTAAAGACTCTAGTATCTGTCTTTGATTTTCTACATCGTATTCTTGTTTTGGTTCAGGTATATAGTTTGTTACTTTAGCCATAATTAAAACGGTGTTCCAGGAGTATCGTCCGTTCCTCCTCTACTTATACCACCTGAAATGTTTCCACCCCCTGTAGGTTGACCAGAGCCCCCAATGTTTCCACTAAAATAGCCTTTAAAGTTTTTATTAAAGTTTTTTAAATCTTCAATTCTTTGTTTATCAGCTCCTCTTTGTGCAGCGAGTTCTCTTGCTTTTCTATCTCTTCGTCTTTGAAAATATTCAGCTAAAGTTTTAGATTGTCCAAAATCTGTGCCACGTAATCTTTGATTTAAACTTTTAATACCACCTAAAATATTGCCACCTATATTTTGTGTGCCTAAAAACCCTTTACCAATTAAAGCCCCTATAGGATTTATAAGACTTAAAAGACCTAAACCTATATTTCTTCTGTTAGAAATTTTTTTAGCTCTTTCTATATCTTCTTCATCATCCGGCTCATTAGCAACACCAAATGAAGTATCAATGGGTGGAAGACCAGCATCATCTAAAAACATAGCAGCAGATGGGGTTGTGGTAATTCCTCCACCTGATATATCCAATATATTAGGCCTATTAAAAGGATTAATTTGATTTGATCGTAGCGAAGCAAATATTTCTAAATCATCTGGTTCCATTATCTTCTTCCATCCGGTTGTGCATCAAGTCTTAGTGTTCCATATCTCCAAGTTTCACCTGTAGAGTCATTTTCTATTTTAACAGAAACTAATCTACCTCGAGCTCGTGTATCCACTTTATCAGTAGTTTTAGTAACTGTAAAGGGTCCTAGTGGAGAGCTTACGGCCACATCATCTGGATAAGAACTTACAAACAATGTAACTTTAGCGTTACCCTCTTGATATTTAAAATCAGGTATAAATCGTCTAACAGCCATAAAAAACTCACCATCTCCTCGATAATCTGCAACACCTGTTTGTTGACCTAGTGCACTTCGTCTAGATGTTATATCCCAATCTCCAGATCTAATAAATGCAGGGATAGCTGTAGTTGACGTACTATTAACTTGNTCNGTGCCTTGTTCGTGTTCGTAATAAATACTAGCTCCGTATTTATTTGTAATTCCTAATATATCAGGAAATACAGGTGTTAATGAGTCATCATAATCTGTGGCATATGGATGATCGAATACACCTTGATCTTGATATGTAGTTCTATCTAATGATGAAGTTGTCCAAACATTTTCTGCATAATTATAAGTTACACATCTATCAACTTGATCAGACCCTGATTTTGGATAAAACCAATTTACTTCTGTATATAAATTATTTGCACCTGCAAAGATAACATCTTTTGAATCAAAGTTTAATCCAAGATTATCTCCATCTGTAGTAAACACAAAATCTTCTACAAGTGATGGTAATGACTTAACTGTTCCATCGTATGCAAAAAATCCACCTTGTGATCCCATCCAGAATACAGATCCATTAACAAAAGTTGCTGCGTGTTGACCAATACATCCACAATTAGTACCAACTTGTCTAACGCTAAATGTAAACGGTGGACCAACAAATTGAATAACATAAGCAGCATTATCAGTAATAACAAACACATAGTCTTTACCTTGAATAGCTGCTCTTATTTCATTACCTGTATCTAATCTAAATGTACCTGCAGTATTAGTTGATGTTGGTGTATATGTATTTAAGTCTTCTTGATTGGAAAATCTTACAAACATCGGATCTTGTGTTGTAGTGTCACCAATAGTTGTTTCAGTTCCAAAGTGAAATAAATGTCTATCTCGATCAGATACTAATGTAAATCTAGTTTTTGTAGGATTGTTTGTAGTTTGAAAATTTGTAGTTGTTAGCGAAGCCCGTATGGTTCTTGCATTTGTAGCTCCTGCATTCCATGTAAATGTTTTACCATTAAATATAGTTGCAACCAATACTTGACCAAAATTATCAAGACTCCAGTTTCCTGGATCTAGAGTCACGTCACTGGTAGCTCTAGCTGTTCCCCATGTAGATGCTCCCCATGTAGATGTGCTCCAACCAAAACCAGTCGTTTGAGTTGTCGGTCCAACTTCAACATATGGATTAACAGTTACAGCTCCTGCTGCAGTCATACCTGTTCCACCCTCAGCACGTGAAGCTTGAACTGTAAATTTATCTATATCCGGAACTGTTAATATTTCATAAGGTTGTTCTAATTCAGCTGCCGTAAAATCAGATGCTCCCGTAACTGTAACNGATGAAAGAGTTACATATCTTCCAACTTCTAAACCATGAGAGCCTTTGTTAATAGTCACTGTTCTAGATGCATTAACCGTTGTTAATGTTCCACCGGTAATCGCTGTATCTAAAGGTGTGATATCGTAAAAATCATTACCATAATAAAGAAATAATCCTTGTGATGTTCCAATTGCAGTATATTTTTCCCCTGCAAAACTACTAAATGCAACCTGTGCTCTTGCAGCTCCAGGTAAAGTTAAATTAGATGCAGTTAATTGTAACCAACCACCTATTTTTTCAGGCATTCCATATCTAAATCTTACAAAATCTCCATCAGTCCATTGGCCCTCTGCCCCTGAATCAGTATCTTGTTTGTTAAATCCTGGCTTGAATTTTAATTTCTGTAGCATATAAATCGTTATATATTACTTATTTAAATTATGAAAGAGAGATTATAATGGAAAAAACTGTAAATATCACCAACTTTATTGGTGTGTATGATAATTATATTACTGAAGAAGAATGTAATAAAGCTATTAAATTATATGAAGACCAAGATAAATTTAACAATACAGTTAATAGAATAGGTGTAGAAAAAGCATCTATTCTACAAAAACAAGACCAACAATTTTTTGCAGCACCTTTTAATTTAGATGTATGGTGGGAAAGACTTAAATCTATGATGTTAAATTTTGATTTAGCATGGAATCATTATATTAAAAACATTGGCGCGGACAATGCTTACGGAGTTCCTTTTCATTTTACAGACTTAAAAATACAAAAAACTTTACCTACAGAAGGTTATCACGTATGGCATATTGAACACGGTAAAGGAACTGAAAATGAAAAACGAGCTTTTGTTTTTTCTATTTATTTAAATGATGTAGAAGATGGTGGAGAAACAGAATTTTTACATTTTTCTAAAAGAGTTAAACCTAAAAAAGGTAGAATAGTTATTTGGCCTGCTGGCTTTCCTTATGTTCACAGAGGTAATCCACCTTTATCAGGTAAAAAATATATTTTAACTTCTTGGATGATGTTGAGATAATTATTCTTCGTCTGAAGTTTGAGCTGCAGCGTGCGCTGCATCCCATTTTTCGATAAATTGATTTATGTCTCCAATATTTGCATCTGCAAATGTAGAGTGAGGTGTTCCATCTCTGTATTCTACTTCATCAGAAGGATTAGAAGTTCCATGTTGAATAGCCCAAATATTTGAAAATTTTGATTGACTCCAAAATGCATCATCATCAATAGTGTAAGCAATTTCTACACTTTGATTTATAATTTTTTTATCATCAAATATTATTGTCCAATTTGAGTTTGTTGCCATATTTTCTCCTACGTTTTAATAATATAAATTAAAGCTACATAAGGTTGTACAACCGAAGTTGCATCACCTGTAAAAGTTGCACTCATATTGTGAGAGTGTCCTGTTCCAGAACCTGCATTTACAGAGGAAGCAGTTCTAGTTATACCTGGGTTAGTTTTATAGTCATTTATAAGACCTGGGTTACCAGGCGTATTTGGATATCCAATATTATATGGGTGAAGGTGAGAAGCAAGTTGTGCTTCTGTTAAAGTAGCATTAGCTGTCGATCCACCAACGTTTCCAGTTGAAGTTACAGTATTTGCTCCACCAGTTGATGCTAAAGCTTTAGTTCCAGATTTTCCTACCGCTACGTTATCTTGTAAATCAGGTAATTTAAAAGTAGTTGCACCATCTCCAGCTCCATAAGTTGTTCCTACGATTGCAAATAATGCAGAATAAGTTGATCTTGAAACTAATGCACCATTACACTCTAAAAAACCTGTTGGCACTGAAGAAGAAGACCACGGCACAATAGTTGCTGTAGGAATTCCTTCGATACCAGTAAGGTTTGCTCCATCGAAATCGTATTTTGTAGCTTCGTAATTTGACATCTATTATTTCTCCTTATACGTCCAACCTGTTGTTGCATCTCCTGAGAAGACTAAACAAAAAGCTGCGCCTTGTGTATTAACTGTAAGATCTGACGCTGCATTAGCTATATTAGATCCATTTCTTCCAACAGTCAATGCGTTACTATTAAAATCATAACCTTGATCTACAAATGAAACTTCATCCCCTGTAGCAGGTGAGGCTGGAAGCGTAATTGTGACCCCTCCACCATTTGTATTTACTAAAAGTTGAGCACCAGCCTGAACTGTTTCAGCTGCTGAAACTGCTCTCCAGTTTCTTTGCTCAGATAATTTTACAACATTTGTACCATCAGAATATAAGACATAGTTGTTTCCTTCACATAAAAGTACACCTGTACCTGATGATGTTTTAAAAGTTAAAGTATTTCCTGCATGGTCACATGCGTTTTGAACATTATAGACTTTTTCAATTCCGTCTGGAATACTGACTGTTCTATTAGCTGCTAAAGTTCCTGTTAATTTAATAACATCATTTTTACCATTTGATAAAGCACCATTTGTAAAAGTTAAAGATCTGTTAGCATTAGTTAAGTTAAAAGTTGTAAAACCACCAATAGCTTGTTCTAAAATAAGTAAGTTTGTATTTGTAATTTGACCCCAAGTTCCCGAGTTTTCACCGGTTGCTTGTACTGTAAGTTTTAGGTTAGCAGATGTTGAATTCGCCATTTTTTAATTCCTTATACGTTCATTTTATTAAAAATATGAGTTTCTGTCAAACTCATTATGCAGCCACCTCTGTCCATCCTGGAGGTGTTATAGGCGCTGAACCTGTATTAACTTCGTTCCAGATCAAAGCACTACCAGATCCTTGGTTCATAGTCAAGCTTAAACCTGTAAGCTGAATATCTATATGAATTGCAACAGAAACTGAAGCTAATTGATTGTTTAATGGAAAACCTGTTGGCACTATATTTTGACCAGGAACACCTACAGCCGTTCCTAATCCTGCCGTCATTGCGATACCTGATGGAGTAGCACCAGCACCAGCTTGACCTACAGCAGTACCTAAATTTGCTGTTATTAAATTTCCAGTTACAGAAGCATCTGGCGCTGGATCTACAATACCTAAAGTAGCCTGTGCAACGTTTAAAGTATTAAGAGTTAAAACTGAATCTCCATTAATATTTGGCGTGGTTATTGCAGCTGTCATTGCAATACCTGTTACATCAACATTTGCAAACTGACCTTCAACACCCCATGCATTTACATTCCAACCTTGTCTACCCCAACCTGTTTGATTAAACGCGTCTATAGTTCCAAGACCCATAGACATTGCATTACCAGTTGCCATTGCATCAGGACCAGCATCAGCTGTTCCTAAAGCTGAAGTCATTGCAATACCAGTTGGAAATACTTTTCCAACAATATCTATAGCTACAGAACCAAGAGTGGTTGTAATAAGTTGATTGTTATTTGTAGAAGGACCAGTGGTTACACTAATATTTATTTGTTCATTACCTAATGTGGCTGTAATAGGAAAGCCAGTTAAAAGAACATTACCAGCAATACCCCAAGCGCCATCATTCCAGTTGAGTCTACCCCAACCAGTATTAATTTCACCAACAGTTGTTTCGTCACCTAAAGATGCACTAAGAGCAATACCCGTAAGCGTAAAAGTCGGGTCTGCTGAATCGTTCCATTGGTTTTGACCCCAAAAGCCAGTACCCCAAGTTCCGGATGCCATAGGAGGTTACCTCCTACGATTAACCAGAGATCCTTAGAATCGCTGCTGTTGATGTATTAGCCGGAAACTGAATTGTGAAAACTCCAGATGTAGCTGTTTTATCTGCTCCAAAATCTAAAACTGCCACCGCTGCATTTGAGAACGATGTGTTATAGATTAATGCTCCTCTAGCAGTAATAGTAACGTTCAGTAAACGATCTGTCTGCGAAGTCACATCTTGCTACACCAGCNGTAATNGAAGTTNCATTNTTAACNANTNNTCCACCACCNGNNGTNTATTGTCCAGAGTTTGGAACTTCATTAGTAGGTGCGCTAGTTAACAAAGAAGTTGTAGCTGAGTTTAGAGTTGCTGAAGAAGTATAAAGAGCTATTTTAAAAATATCACCAGAAGGTGCTGCTGTAAAATCCATATCACCATCTAATAATTGTTTTTTAAAAGAGTTTGCAATTGCTTGTGTTATAGCCATGTTTATTTTCTCCTATTTACCTATACGAGGAACACCACTTTGATATTCATCTCGTCTTCTTCTTCCCATTTGTTCTATTGAGAAGCCTTCTATCGCTTGTTTATACTTTCCTTCGTATAATTGCAAGAGATCATTTGGCCCTTTTAGAAAACCATATGCCTCAACTAGACATGCATACAAAAGTCCGTTGGGAAATTGCAGACTTAAATATGTAGTAGAAACTGTACTCGATAATCCAGCAGGTTTCAAGATATAATTTAACTGAATTGTGTAGGTAGCATCTGGAGTTGGAGCAACCACGACTGTATTTTCATCCCAGTTACTGTAATATTTAGGCACTCCTTGAGAGTTTAAATTATTAAATTCAGACATAAAACTAGTATCCCTGTATTGTAAAAATTCTCTATTGTCAGGATTAGCTGTGCCATCAGAATCTACGATTTGAGCTGATCTAATTACTAGTAAGTTCTCAGGTGTATCTATAAATCTTGTGCCTGCAATTAATTGAGCAGTTACATATCTTCTATTATTATCAGAATCTACATCTCTTAAAATTCTAAATTCTGCATCTTCAATAAATCCATTTATAATCGTGTCAGTTAAAACTGTGCTTGTAACTTCTGTGTAATCTCTAATTTTTTGTACTAATTCTGTGTAAGTCATTATGTTATTTGTATCATACCTCCCATACCTATGCCATGAATATAACATGCATAGTAATAAGTTCCTGCAACAGATGGAGTCCATTCTAGATATCTTTCACTTGCAGCATTAAAAGTTGTTGTGTTTGTATAATTTGATTCACTACTAGCACCATCTAAATAATAAGAAACATTTGAAGATACTATTCCAGATCTTAAAGTAGCTAAGTCTGTAGAATTAGAAGTTGTAATAAATAAAGGGTGATTATCATTACTACTATTATCTTGTGAAAATTTAATTACACTATCTTTAGGTATTGATAAACTCATATCTCTTGATGCATCAAGATAAAAAGCATTCCCTGTTCCACCTACAAGGTATAAAGTTCCTGTAGCTACAGTAACCGCATAATTTACTGCGGGAACACCGGCTATAACTTGACCTAAAGATATGGAAGCTTCTCTTCTACTATTTATTTGTCCCGGATCTTCAGGAACCATACTACCACTACTTAAATCTTGAAATGCAAAATCTCCAGGTAATGTTAAATTAGCTATCATGTTTCCACCACCAATTTGATTAGATGGAAAGTTTTGAGGTCTTGCTTGTTCTAATCCTTGTGGATCAGCTACAAAAGGTTTTGGCTCTAATTGTGGTTGCTTTGGTTCGTATTCTGATACATGCACAAACGCACCATTCCATTCAGTAACCATTTCTCTCCACGGAAATGCTTGACCACTTCTATCTGATATTGCTAATGCGTATTTTCCTTTTGCAAATTTAGACATTATCTTTTACCTCCGGGTCCTAAAGGCTTTCCAACACTTCCACCCATAGCATATTCTCCAGGTTGATATCCTTTTTCTTTTAATCTTTTTTCTAGTTTAGAAAAATCTCCTGTGTCTAAAAAATCTACGTATAGATCCATTAACTCACTATCGTTTGTGCTTTCAATAAAATCTTTAAAACTTCCGTATTCCATAATTATATCTCCGGATAATAAGTTTTAGGTGAAATGTAAACACTTGCTGGTGATCCATCTTCTGTTAATGCTCTTTGTAATTCATCTTCATAAATTAATTTCATTTCTTGAGTTCTCTGTGGTGCTTTTTTCATAGCCATATAGTAAGCTAAACCCGCACACATACACGGTACAAATCTATTAACTACATCAGCTTCGTTAGTATATTTACCTGCATCTTGAATTCTTTTTACATAATAGAAATAAATAAAATTACCTGCCTGTGTATCTCCAGGTGTTAAATATAAAGTGATTGTAATTTTATCTATAAATCTTTGTACAAAATATTGTGATGGTTGACCTGTAGAACTTTTGTTTGAGAAAGCTTGATATTGTGATCTGTTAATTTTTGAAAGTGGTGTGTCTACATCACTTGTGTTTCTGAAACTTGCTTCAAGAATATCTGAAACCATATCAACAAAGTTTGTAACTGCATCTCCAGAAGAGTGTCCTGCAGCTGTTGTGTCGTCTGCTCCTCGACCAGATGCTTCACAAATTATATTATTTCCAGAAATAGAAGTATAAATAATTACTTCAGAGTTAATTCTA
>FUFK010015695.1_pt1 | contig 25773 bp, 22 predicted proteins | sample 1021851 | NCBI WGS metagenome assembly FUFK01 (sample SAMEA51879418, study PRJEB19060) | metagenome | reverse complement strand
TGTTAAAACTAACTCAACAATATTTTTTCTTAAATTTTGTAATCCCTCATTATTTGTAAATATATGTTGGTTTTATAAATCCGAAAATATTGAACTCATAATCACCTTCATTGAAAGAAAACGAAATTCCATCTCCAAGGCTAAAACTAGCGCTATTTCTTTCGGAGTCTTGGGAGAAGGCATAAGAAATTGATAGTAAAAATAAAGTTGTAATGATTAATTTTTTCATATTCTAGTTATTAAGATTTTTTATTCTATAAATTGGTAATTGACTATTTAGCGAGGTATTGATTATTCCAAAACTTACATAACTATTTGGAGCCTCGGGTTCTAATAATTCTGCGATTAAATTCGATCTCTTTTGATTCATACTGATTAATATATCTCCTTTTGAAAATCTATTATCATTATACTCAATAGACGTGACAACTTTTTGCATTCTCATCTTTTCATAAACTTTAAAATTGTCGTTAAATTCAATAACTCTATAACCCCCTGAATATATCACGGTGTCTTTTTGTAACTCAACATAATCAATTCCTAAGTCTTTTAATTTTTCGATAAATCCAAAATTATTTTGTTTGATTATATAAGCTAATGGCCTATCCCTTTTGGAAATTGCATAAGAATCTTTTGAACTATGCATCGTAGTTTCGAAATCAATCATTTCATTGGATCCAATATCAATTGCTTTAATCACATCAGTATAGATAGATCTTTGGTGTTCTAAAACAATAACATTTGAGTAAGTATTTGCTTTGGCAATTTCATCAAAAATAAATATTGAATTCTCATATGCAGTTTTCAAAAATGAGAAACCAACAGAGAGACCAGAGTTTATCCTTCTTTTAAAAGAAGTTTTTCCTATTCCAACTCCTCTTATTTCAAAAAGGGTTGCAATTGCGTTATTAAGAGCATAAAAATTTGAACTTGATCTTGCAGTATTTGAACCTGTACTAAAGTGAATTTCACCTTTATATTTTTCTGACTTAATATAATGCCTATGTCTAAGATTTAACTTATCAAGAGATTTTTTTGCATTTTTAACAAATAAGGTGTCAATTATGGTCCTAATATTTTCAGGCACATTTAAGTTGCCTGTATGCAAAAACATTACATCATAAGGGTTTGCTATTCCAAAAGAACTTAATTGTGCAAAGTCTTTTCTAAATGGTCTATATTCATGAAAATCAAGTGCAACGTGAGGGTCAAAATCAGCAAAAGCCAATTTAGAAGCTTTTGTTTCTGGTGCCATCATTTTAGTATGATCTCTGTTTAAATCTAAACCATTTGCAGCGTACCGATCGTTTTTTAAAAACCCATCAATATTTGCCATCGGGAGAATCGCCAATTCGATTTTATTTAGCAAATAATTATAATCCGAATCTTCTAAAATGAGGTGAATTAAATACAATAAAGATTCTGTACTTGCAGGTTCATTTCCATGTAAACCACCTTGCATCCAAACCTTTAGTTTTTTTTCATCATTATGATTTTTCTTTTTGATGTAGATAATTGGGATTTTTTTTCCTTTTTGAGACTCTCCTATAAAATTTGATGAAACAGATTCAGGATACTTTTTAACTTTTTCGTCAATAAAGTCTATCAACTCTTCATAGTTTGTAAAACCCTTCTTCTTTTTTAATGCTGGTGTGATATTTTCAAGATCATTAAGTTCACTAAAAAATTTATTGGTTATTTTTTTTGGCTCTTGATTTAGCTGTGCATTGGTTGCAAAAAAATTAAAGATGAATATGTAGAAAATTATTTTTTTTAGCATAATTTATTAAAAAGAAATAGTTGTAATCAATCTGAATAATAATTCATCCTTGAATACAATATCGGTACTTAAATCGTTATCATGATTTATCCCAAGACTACCGTCGACATATGTTATAGAGCCTTGTACTTTAAAACCATAATTTCTTCTACTTAATTTAGTTATTCCTAATGTATAGTAATTTGGCCTGTTATAAAAAGTGGCATTATTTAGAAATGAATTTTGATCTGCAGTCAAGTGAGTATACCTTCCATCAATTGAAAAATTATTTTTAAATAAATAACCTAACTGAAAGTTGTAAGCCTTACCTAACATCATTCTACCTTTTACATATGCATCAACATTTTGAATATCATTAACCAAAAATGTTGTTGAAATTGAACCATCATTTCTTACCCTTTGTGTAATATCATCAGGAACAATAGCTGATGACTTTACAAATTCACCTAAAGCTGAAAAACCTCTGTATTTGAAAAGAAAATCTAAACCATACTTAAAGTAATCCGGTAAGCTCTCTTCATCATTACTGTTCAAATAAACAAGTCTACCACTGTATCTTCCTCTTCTACTACTCATCCCTGAATTATGACTGTAATGAACACCCACGACAAGTTTAGGCACCTGTTCTCTCATAACATCTATTTGTCTAAACTGACCTATATTTGTAAATAAACCAAATGGCAAATAATCAATTCTTCCTCCGACCTTTAGCCCACCTTTGTCATTACCCATTATATTTTTTCCATCACCGTTAGATAATACTAAATAAGGTCGTAAAAACGAGCCTCTTCCAGACTTTATTCTTCCAGTAACAAAAATTCCAAACTCGCGAATTGATGCAAATGCAGAAGTTAATCTACTTCTTTCAACCAATTGTAAAGAATTAGAACTCATCCATAACTCACGATTGTCTGCATAAGTGGTTCTTTGACCAAATTTTACTGAAAATGAATTATTAGGTGCATAATCAATGTATGCATCCATCAAGGGATTTTCATCAGCATCACCAGCTTCCGAAACTCCACTCAAATCAACTTGTAGTCTGTATTTAAATCTGGGATCTTTTGTTTGTCCATCAACTCTTAGCCTAAGCCTTCTCATTCTATATCTAGAAATTCTCTCATTACCTTCTGTCTGTTTGAATTCAGACATTGGTTGAGCATATCCTGTAAGTCTTATACTTTCACCTGATTCACCGACAAATCTTAATCCATCTCCAAATTTATAAGACTGCATTTCTAATCCCTGAGAATAAGATAGATTAACAATTAGAAAAGCAATAAAAAAATAAAATAATCGCATAAACTTATTTAATTAAAATTTGTTCCGTCAATCTTTGTGCCGGGCGAGTAAAAAGCACCTTGGGCTTCACCAATTCCTGCATGTTGATAGAAAAGAATACCATCATCACCTGGTTCCAAATTTAGATCAGGATATCGGGTGTAAGATTCATCAGGATTATTTGATAACGGTTCTATATCAAATGTTAAAACTATCTCTCCATTTGTATTATAGACTGTAACAAAATCCCCTGCATTATTCATATTTAATATTCCAGCAGAAGCAGTCTGAACAATAGCATTACCAAAGACTCCAGTTGGATTACCTCCCCCAAATAACACCAACACACCACCAGATGGAAGAATAGTACCTTGAGGAAAAACATGTCTTTCCTGGGCATTATCATGTACTGTATAGCCTGAAAGATCCAGTGTACCTCCAAGATTTACAAACTCTATAAATTCATCTTCTTGAGCTTCTCTGGTTCCATCTCCATTAGCATCTCCAGCAATTCCTGAAGGTGGATCATAAAGTACCTCATTAATAATTAATAGTGGCTGTGAACATCCGTTATATTCAGGAATACCAGCTTCATTCGGACAATCATCATCACTATCATTGATACCATCCCCATCAGAATCAGAATCATCATCAAGAATAGAAATTGTTAATGATGAAGTCATTACAATTATTTCACTCTGTGAATCAATTGTAATAATAATTGTTTCGATATCCTCGATATCATTATCCTGCATTGAGCTTATAGATAACGAGCCTGAAATATTTCCAGACGGAATTATCAAAGCTGATTCGGAACTAATGTAATCTTCTCCGAATATTGCTGTTCCAGAAAATGTCACAGGAATTATGATTTCTTGATTTGACTCCGAATTTAATGTTGCTGTTATTGTTGTTAGCCCTTGGTCTTCACTGATTTCACCTGAAGATGCTGTTAATGAAACTGCGGGTGAAATATCATCGGTATCACAAGAGCTGAAAATAAATAAAAGGGCTAATAAAAATACTATTCTAATTTTCATAGACTAAAACGTTATATTTAATAATTCCTAAACATAGAAAAAATAAATGAATTGTTATTTTTTTATTCATATAAATTTCATTTATTTATGACAATAATGCGTTGAAATCTCATGAAAATAATTTTAAGAAAATTTACTTTAATTTATATGCTTTTCATACTATCATGTGATCCCGCTGGTTCAAGTTTTTCACCAAACCCAGATCCGATAATTCCTGCTGAAATTAATGTCGGAACAGAAATGTTCGTTTTTTCTATGAATGATATTGATTTCGAGGTTTTTTATCATGTGCCAGCGACATATAATGCTTCATCTAAAGTTGTTTTTGCATTACATGGGGGAAGTAGAGACGCCGAAGGGGTTAGAAATAATATGATTCAAAAGTCAAATGAATATAATTTTATTCTTATCGCTCCAAAATTTTCATCTTCAAATTTTTCTCTTGGTGATGGATATAATTTNGGAAATGTGTATGTTGACGGAGATAATCCCACTAGCAANACTTTAAATAACGAAAATGAATGGTCTTTTTCAATTATTGAACCATTATTTGACTCTGTAAAAAGCTCTCTATCTTTAGAAAATGATAAATATAATATGTTTGGTTTTTCAGCTGGCGCACAATTTGTTCACAGATTTATCCAATTCAAACCGAATGCAAGATTTGATAAGGTAGTTGCTGGGGCAGCTGGATGGTATACTGTTCCCGATAATACTATTCCTTTTCCATATGGTCACGAAAATAGTATTTTGAATTCCACCAACCTTGATAATTTACTATCGAGTGATTTATATATACAAGTTGGGGCTTTGGACAATAACCCAAATTCTGCCGGTTTAAGACATAATGAATATGCAGATGCACAAGGATTGAATAGAGTAACAAGGGCAGTTCATTTTTTTGAAACTGGGCAAAATATCTCAGAGTCAAATAACTATGATTTCAATTGGTCATTACATATAATTCAGGGAGCTGGACACAACCTAATACCAAATGCAGATAATGCGTGCAATCTAATGTTCAATTAAGATGAGATTAAATAAAAATATTATTGGGTTAATTTTGGGTCCATTACTTTTTTCAGTAATACTGATTTTTGTAGAGGCAGATGGGTTAAGTTTTGAAGCAAAATGTATACTTGCCTCTACAGCGTGGATGGCTGTCTGGTGGGTAACAGAATGTGTTCCAATTTCCGTAACAGCATTACTTCCAATTGTTCTTTTTCCGATTACTGGCGGCATGGATCTATCAACAACTACTGCTGCTTATGGCCATAAATTGGTATTCCTATTTGTTGGTGGTTTTTTAATAGCACTTGCAATTGAAAAATGGCACCTTCATAAAAGACTTGCACTTAATATTATCAGAGTTACAGGAAGTAATAAATCTCGAGTTATACTTGGTTTCATGTTGGCTACTGCTTTTCTATCCATGTGGATCTCTAACACGGCAACTTCAATTATGATTTTGCCGGTTGGACTAGCAATAATTTCTCAATTAAAGGATGACCCCAATACAAAAGAAAATGAAAATGAAATTTTTGGTAAATCTCTGATGATTGCAATCGCCTACAGTGCCTCTATTGGAGGAATGGCTACACTAATTGGAACACCCCCAAACATGGTTTTGGCTGGGGTTGTTGAAGAAAGTTACGGGATAAAATTGAATATGTTTGATTGGATGAAGTTTGGAGTTCCTTTATCATCATTTTTACTTATTATATGCTGGTTTTATTTAACAAAAATTGCTTTTAAATTTAAGAACGAGGAATTTTCTGCAGGGCGTGATGAAATCCTTAGACAAATAAAAAACTTAGGAAATTTTTCAAATGAAGAAATTAAGGTTTTAATCGTTTTTACACTAACAGCACTGGGCTGGATATTCCGCGGAAGTATTGAAACAATTTTTCCAATGATTGATGATACTATCATAGCTATTTTCTTTGCTGTTACTTTATTTATAATTCCCACAAAAAATAAAAAAGTTAAAAGTAAATTATTGGTCTGGGAAGATACTGTAAAATTACCCTGGGGAATACTAATTTTATTTGGGGGTGGAATGGCTATAGCTAGTGCCTTTGGAAAAAGTGGTCTAGCCTTATGGATTGCTGACTTACTTCAAAACCTTGATAATGTCTCACTATTTTTAATAATACTAATCATTGTAACATCCATAAATTTATTAACTGAGGTCACTTCAAACATGGCAACAACAGCCATGCTTCTACCTGTGCTTGTAACTATTGCATTAGCAATCGAAGTTCACCCTTACTTTTTACTAGTTAGTGCAACATTAGCAGCCTCATGTGCATTCATGCTTCCTATATCAACACCACCAAATGCTGTTGTTTTTGGGTCTGGATTTTTGAAAATTGAGGACATGTTTAAAAAGGGAATTTGGATGAATTTACTTTCGATAATAACGATAACATTAGTAGTATACTTTACCCTTCCCTACGTTTTTGAAATGACAGCAGAACTAATCCCTATTAGTTAATTTTTAGAAATCGGTAGATAACTGATTATGTTCAACCATTTCCCTAAAAAGTTTTTCCAACTTTTCGTGTTTTGAATTATCTTGAAAGTGTTCATGATATATTTTTAGTCCAAATTCAATTGCCTTTTGAGAATTTTCAGAAAAACTGGACACCCAATCATTAATTGATTTTTCAAGCTCATCATGTCTGCATATTTGGTCTACAAGACCCCAATCAAAAGCCTTATTCGTGTCAATTTTATATCCTCTAATACACCAATCTATAGTTTTCTTTAATCCAATTATATGAGAAAGAGATTCCATAACCTGCAAAGGAAAAATACCTCTTTTTACCTCAGGTAAAGAATATGAAAGATTATCACATGAAATTACATAATTACAACCAGCAACTATTAAACAACCACCAGCATATACATTTCCCTGAACTACAGCTAACTTTGGTTTGTATAGGCTATTAAATAAATTACCAATTATTATTTTTTTAGATGGCTCAGGAATTGAAGACTTGTGAGGTTCAACATTATTTTTTAAAGCCTTTAAATCAGCTCCTGCAGAAAAAGTATCACCACTAGACTTTACAATCACTAGTCTTACATTATTATTTTTTGAAATGTAATTAAAGCAAAATGCGATTTCATTAATCATTTGAGGATGTAAAGCATTTTTTTTGTTTGGCCTATTCAATGTTAGAAAAAAAACACCCACATTCTCCTCAATATTTAAAAAATGAAAATTATTTTCCCAGAAATTTGATAATTGACCGTCACTAAAATAATTCATACTGTAAAATTTACATTCTAAAGACTCCAAATGAGTCCGTACCTTTAATTATGTTATTATATACAGCTGAAAGAGCCATTGATAAATACTTTCTAGTATCTCTTGGATCAATGACTCCATCATCCCAAACTTCAGATGTAGTGTGCCATACACTAGCTTTTTTTTCTGCTTGTTCAGCTAAATTATGTTTTTCCTCCAATAACAATTTCTCATCTATAGCTTTGTTTAATGACTCTGCAGATTTTCTTTTTACTATTTCCATAACACCTGCTAACTGATCAGCGCCCATCACTCCTGATTTTGAATTTGGATATGAAAAAAGAAATCTAGGATTAAATGATCTTCCACACATAGCATAATTTCCAGCTCCATATGAATTACCAACTTGTAAGCTAATATGAGGGACGGTACTACCCGCAACTGCATGAATCAGTTGTGAACCTGCATTAATCATCCCGTTTTGCTCATGCTTTTTTCCAACCATAAAGCCTGTTGTATTGTGTATAAATAAAAGTGGGATATTAGATTTATTTGCAAGTTGAATGAAGTGCGTTGCTTTACGTGCAGACTCAATAAAAATAACTCCATTATTTGCTATTATTCCAATAGGATATCCATTTATTCTAGCCCAGCAACACAACATGGTTTTCCCATAATTTTCTTTAAACTCTGTATACTCAGAGCTATCTATGAACCTCATTATTAACTCGCGAATATCGAATGGCTTTTTTAAGTTTGAAGGAATTATCCCAAGAATTTCATCTTCGTTAAATCTTGGTTGTAAAGCTTGTTTTTCGAATTCAGATTTCTTCGATTTATTCTCATAAATTTTAGACACTAAATCTCTAGTTATGCTTAAAGCATGTTTTTCATCATCTGCTAAAAAATCTGAAACTCCCGAAATACTGCTGTGCATCCATGCTCCGCCCAATTCCTCATCGTTTGCATCCTCATTGGTAGCCATTTTCACAAGAGGAGGTCCAGCAAGAAAAACTTTTGCATTATTTTTTTGCATGATTGTATAATCAGACATACCTGGAACATAAGCTCCTCCCGCAGTTGCATTACCAAACACCACAGAAATTGATGGAATACCTTTCTTTGATCTCTGTGACATTTCCATAAAGAATCTACCATAATTATTAAAAACTCTATCTTGATCAGGTAGATTAGCGCCGCCACTTTCTACAAGATTGATTGTCAACAACTTATTTTCAGAGGCAATCTGTGAAAGCCTTAGGTTTTTCAAACTGGTCGCATAGTCGATTGCACCCGCTTTCCTAGTGGCTACATTAGCATTGATTAAACACAAAACCCCTGAAACATAGCCAAGGATGACAACAGTAGTACCGCCTGCACCGAAACCATTCTCATGTTTTAGACCAGCCAATGACATAAGCTCAACGAAGGGTTTATTTTTATCAAGGAGTAACTCAATTTTTTCCCTTGCGAGTAATTTATTTCTTTTTCTGGCTCTTTTAATTTTTTCCTTACTACCCTCATTTTTAGAAAGCTCAAAGTAGGCCTCTAACTCTAAAATAATTTTTTTCATTGAGGCATAATTTTCAATATACTTTGAGCCTAGCACATCAATCTTAGAGTTTATTTCTTGCATTTTATATTGGGGATAAAATCTTGAAGAAACAATTTAACAATTTTAATTTTAAGTGTAATTAATTATTTTATCAAAAATTCAAAAAAAGAGACTTAAATTATCAAAATGTTTTTTTAGTAAATTATAAATGAATAATTCGTAATAAACTAAGACAATTTTGTAATTTGTTATTTCAAAACAAACTAAAAACATGTCAAGCAGTAACAAATATCATTTTAGATTTTATGATTGGGAGGAAAAACTTAGAGACAAACCCTTTTTAAGACAGCCCTTTGGTGNCAATTGGGAAGTTTACACATGGGGAGAAGCTGGCCTGATGGCTAGAAAATTAGCTACAGGATTGAAAAGTTTAGGTTTAGAAAAAGGTAGTCATATAGGGTTAATGTCAAAAAATTGTCGTGAATGGATTATAGCAGATTTGGCGATTATAATGGCAGGTTATGTTTCAGTACCATTTTTTCCTAATCTAAAATCACATGAAATTAAAAATCTTCTTGAATTTGGTGATGTTAAAGCATTATTCATGGGTAAAGTTGAGAATTGGGATGAAATTAAAAATGGTGTAGACAATGAAATGCCTGTTATAGCTTTTCCACATTATGAGGGTAATTCAAAAATAGACAGAGGTTATCAATGGAATGATTTTATAAACCAATTTGAAGCTCAAAAAGAAAATTATCATCCAAACATAGATGATATATGGACAATTATATTTACATCTGGAACAACAGGAAATCCAAAAGGGGTTGTTTTAAATTTTGATATAAATCAAAACACAGATGTGATGTACACAGAAAGTTATAATCCATTATGTGTAGATTTTGAAGGAAATAATTCATTCTTTTCATATCTACCAATGAATCATATTGCAGAAAGGATTGCTATTGAATTTACTACATTTAAACATGGTGGCGTAATATCTTTTACTGAATCCATTGATACATTTGTAAAAAATCTTTCAGAAGTTCAACCATCTGTATTTTTTGGGGTCCCAAGAATTTATACAAAATTTCAGTTGGGTATATTATCTAAATTCAGTCAGAAAAAACTTGATTTCTTATTATCAATTCCTCTACTGTCATCTATTATCAAAAAGAAAATCCAAAAAGGACTAGGGCTATCAAAGGCAAAAGTCATTATTTCAGGTGCAGCTGCAATGCAAGTTGCTCAAAGAAATTGGTTTAGGAAAATTGGGGTTAATATCACAATTGGTTATGGTATGACCGAAAATTGTGCAATTACAACTCAACTTCCAGGATCCAATTTTAGTAAACCTGGATCGGTAGGTCAAGTTCAACCAAATGTTGAAATTAAAATTGATGAAGGATCTGAAGAAGTATTGATGAGAGGGCCATATGTAATGTTGGGTTATTATAATGATTCGGAAACCACAAATAATACTATAAAAAACGGATGGCTTCACACGGGTGATAAAGGAAAAATTGATGATGATGGACATTTATATATAACTGGAAGAGTTAAGGATACATTTAAAACCAGCAAAGGAGAATTTATTGATCCGGCAAAAATTGAGGCACTTTTTGGTGAAGTTGAATATTTTGGACAAATGTGTGTTGTAGGCTTAGGAATTCCTCAGCCGATAATGCTAGTAAATATTTCAGATATAGGTAAAAAACTTACAAAAGATGAACTTATCGAGAAGTTAGAAAATAAATTATCATCAGTTAATTCAAAGGCTTTTAATTATCTCAGAGTTTCAACCATTGTGATATGTAAAGATGAATGGACTCCTCAAAATGAAATTTTGACCCCAACAATGAAGATTAAAAGAGGTAATGTTGATAAAATGTATATGGATAAATATGATGAATGGCATCATTCTGACAAAAAAATAATTTGGGAATAAAATAAACAATGATTAAAAATTTAAATATTTTAATTTTTATTTTTTTAATCTCTACGTGTCTATATCAAAACAGAATAGTAAGTGGTACGGTAATAGATTGTAAAACAAATCTTCCAATACCTGGTGCTGAAATAATAATTAATAAAAGTCAATTAAATCAAAAACCAAAATTGACAGATTTTGATGGATATTTTGAATTAGATATCTCTGATGATACCAAAGAGATTTTTATTCATTATCCCAAATACAAAGAAATTAAAATCACTATAAGTGATTCAAAAAATTTAGGTGAAATCATTCTCTTCAAAAGAGGTTGTAAAAGCAGATAAGTATGAATTATTTTAGTAAGGAGCATGAAATGTTTAGAGAGAGTCTTAGAGATTTTTTAAACAAAGAAGTTAAAGGAAATATTGATAAATGGGAATCAGATCATAAAATCCCNAGAGATATTTGGAAAAAAATGGGCGATCAAGGTTTTCTTGGTCTTACNTATCCTGAAAAATATGGAGGTTTTGATCTTGATTTCTTTTTTGAAGTAATTCTATTTGAAGAAATGTCAAAAATGAATTCTGGTGGATTCGTCATTACACAACAAGTAGTTCAATGTATGTCATCCCCATATATTCTTAAATATGGAAGTGAAGAATTAAAGGAAAAATATTTGCCTGGGATAATTTCTGGTGATTTAATTGGATGTATAGGTATTACGGAACCTGATGCTGGCTCCGATGTAAAAAGTATTAAAACAAAGGCAGAAGATAAAGGCGACCATTATTTATTAAACGGCTCAAAAACATTTATTACAAATGGCGTGTACGGGGACTTTGTAGTGACAGTTGCTAAAACTGATTCAAATGCAGGAGCCAAAGGGATAAGTCTTATTGTAGTTGATTTAAATTCAAAAGGAATAAACAGAACAAAAATCGATAAACTTGGTTGGCATGCATCAGATACTGCTGAAATTAGCTTTGATAACGTAAAAGTACCCAAGGAAAATTTGATCGGCGAAGAAGGTAAAGGTTTTTACTATTTAATGAATGGATTACAGTTGGAAAGGTTAATTTTTGTGCCAAGTTGCGTTGGTGCAATGGAATTTGCAATCTCTGAATCTATTAAGTACATGAAACAGAGAAAATCATTTGGTCAAACGATTGATAAATTTCAAGCCCTTAGACATAAAATTGCAAGTCTTTCATCCGAAATTGAATCAGCTAAAGTATTTGGTTATTATTGTTGTGAATTATACAATAAGAATATTTATGATGTAAAACTTTGTTCGATGGCTAAACTTTTAGTGACAGAACTTCATGAAAAAGTTTCAACTGAATGCTTACAGTTTTTTGGAGGAAATGGTTTTAGTGAAGAATATCCTTTAGCTCGAATGTACAGAGATTGTAGAGTTGGAACTATAGGGGCAGGAACATCTGAAATAATGAGAGAAATCATTGCTAAAGCAGTGATAGATGACGCAGAATTCAAAGAGATGAAATCTTAATTTTTTTTGTGTAATTTNTCAATTTGTAATTGAATTTCAGAATCTTCAATTCTGTTAAACAATAATTCTGGTTCGTTAATTTTATGATTCTCATTTATCAAAAAATCTTTCTTTTTTAAACCTTCCCATGTCCAATTAATTTCGTCTTTAAAGTTTAAAATATTTTTAATTTTCTTAGAAGTAAAAGGAATAAATGGCTCTGAAACAATAGCTAAAACTGATGAAATATGTAGGGAAATAAATATCACGGTTTTTACCCGCTCTGGATTTTCTTTTATTATTTTCCATGGTTCCTCATCAGCCAAGTATTTATTTCCTATTCTAGCGATATTCATGAACTCTGAGCATGCATCTCTGAATTTAAAATTACTCAGCGATTCTTCTACTTTGTTGATTGATTGATTAACCAAATCCAAGACATTCTTGTCTTTGTTAAGTAATTCATTATTAGCCGGAATGTAAGACTCATAATATTTTTTTGTCAGGACAACTACACGATTAATAAAATTTCCTAATATTGCTACTAACTCACCGTTATTGCGATTCTGGAAATCTTTCCACGTAAAGTCATTATCTTTATTTTCAGGGGCATTAATAGTTAAAACATATCTAAGAACATCCTGTTTTCCAGGAAAATCATTTAAAAACTCTGGTAACCAGACAGCCCAATTTTTTGAAGTTGAAATTTTAGAACCTTCAAGATTTAAAAATTCGTTTGCTGGAACATTCTTTGGAATAATAAAATCCCCGTGTGCTTTTAACATGGCAGGAAAAATAATGCAATGGAAAACTATATTGTCTTTTCCTATAAAATGGATAAGTTCAGTGTTATCGTCCTTCCAATATTTCTCCCAATTCTGTTTATTATCAATAGCCCATTCCTTAGTTGAAGAAATATATCCAATTGGGGCGTCGAACCAAACGTATAAGACCTTTCCGTTAGAATCTTTAACGGGAACAGGAACCCCCCAGTCTAAATCTCTTGTAACAGCTCTCGGTTTTAGGCCATCATCTAACCATGATTTACATTGCCCATAAACGTTAGATTTCCACACTCCCTTATTATCCTCTAAAATCCATTTTTCTAAAAACCCCTGAAATTTATCAAGCTTCAAATACCAATGTTTAGTTGTTCTGAGAGATGGCTTATTTCCAGTAATTGAAGATCTTGGATTAATTAAATCTCTAGGATTATGACTAGTGCCACATTTTTCACACTGATCTCCATAGGATTCTTCAAATCCGCATTTAGGGCATGTTCCTATTAAAAATCTATCAGGAAGAAATTGCTCCTCCTCTTCATCATAAAATTGTTCTGAAGTTAACTCTTCAAAAGAATTATTTTCAAGTAACTTTAAAAAGAATTCAGATGCAGTATCATGATGAATTTTTGCTGAGGTTCTTGAATAGTTGTCAAAAGAAATTCCAAATTCGGAAAAAGAATTCTTTATATTTTGATGATATCTATCTACAATTTCTTGGGGAGTTTTATTTTCTTTTTTTGCTTTGATTGTTATTGGCACACCATGCTCATCACTACCGCAAATATAGACAACGTCATTCCCCATGATTCTTAAATATCTAGCATAGATATCTGCAGGCACATAAACACCAGCTAAATGACCAATATGAATTGGACCATTTGTATAGGGTAATGCTGCTGTAATAGTGTAAGTTTTACTCAAGAATATTTTTTATATTAGTAAAAGTAATCAATTATGATTATAAATATGAAGTAAAATATAACTTCTTGTTAATATATAAACAGTATTATGAAGTTGAAATCTAGTATCATTTTTTTAATACTATTAACTATTTTTTCTTTTGAATTATCATCTCAAATAACCTCAAATAATAAATTGATAAAACCTAAATATTTAACACCGGGAGATACTGTAGCTATTGTTGCTCCGTCCGGAGTTTTAAAAAACTATAACAATTACATTAGTAAAGCAAAAGAATTATTGAAAGATTGGGATTTGAATGTAGTTATAGGTGAAAACGTGTATAATGATGATGGTCATTTTGCCGGAAGCGACTCGGAAAGAATATTAGATTTCCAAACAGCATTGGATGACAATTCAATAAGCGCAATCTGGTGTGCTAGAGGTGGCTATGGGGCAATGAGGGTTATCGATAATTTAAAATTTGAAAAGTATAAGGAAAATCCAAAATGGATTATTGGATATTCTGATATTACAGCTATTCATAGTGACTTACATATTCAAAAAAGTGAGTCAATACACGGTTTAATGTGTAAGAGCTTAGAAAAATTAGATATTAATAAAGATGAGTCTGTAAAATTACTTAAGAAAACATTATTTGGAAATAGTCTTTCATATAAAATTGCAGGAAACAGTTATAACGTTGAAGGAAAAGCAAGCGGTCAACTAGTTGGTGGCAATTTAACTCTTCTACATTGTCTGCTTGGTTCGAAATCTTCAATAGATACTAAAGGAAAAATTTTATTTATAGAAGATCTCGGAGAATATCTATATCACATTGATAGAATGTTATATTCACTTAAAAGAGCAGGCTATTTTGATAATCTTAACGGATTGATTGTTGGAGATTTTACGGACCTAAGAGAAAATACCACACCATTTGGCAGAAACCTAAAAGAATTAATTCTTGACATTGTAAATGAATATAAAATTCCGGTTGTCTTTGGTTTTCCAGCAGGCCATGGAGAAAAAAATTTCCCTATGATTCTTGGTAGAGAAATAGAATTGATAGTATCAAAAGAAGGTGCGGATATAAAATTTTATGACTAGTCCTTAACTTCGCTTAGTACTTGCATAGCTTTTGATATTGAATTTATCTTTTGAATTTTTACGATAAATTTTTCGCCGTCATTAAATTTCTTTTGAGAAAAAGAAATTGAATTTTGATTATTTAAAGAATATTTAAATAACCTGTCTAAATGTATCTTTTGTTCCTCTGAATCAAAATTCTTGATATATCCAATCAATATATTTTTTTTCAATACAATTTTATCAAATCCAAGTTCAGCAGAAAGCCATCTTAATTCTATAGTTTTGAGTAATTCATCTACAATATTTGGTAAAGCACCAAACCTATCAATTAGCTCAGCTTTAAATGAATCTAATTCATCCTGACATGTAATTTTATTTAGTTTGGTGTAAAGATTTAGTCTTTCCTTACTGGAATTGATAAAATCATTTGGAAACATAAGTTCAAGATCGGTTTCAAATACCATATTTACCTTTTTGGAAAATTGATTTTTTTCTAAATCAAGGTTCTTAAAATCATTCTCCTTTAACTCATTAATTGCTTCATCTAGAATTTTTTGATAAGTTTCAAAGCCCATCTCATTAATAAATCCACTTTGCTCACCACCTAGCAAATCTCCTGCGCCTCTAATTTCTAAATCTTTCATAGCAATATTAAAACCACTTCCAAGCTCAGAATAATAATCTAAAGCAGTAATTCTTTTTTTTGCTTCATCAGTCATTTTTGAATACTCAGGAGTTATTAAATAGCAAAATGCTTTTTTGTTACTTCTTCCAACTCTCCCTCTCATTTGATGTAAATCGCTAAGACCAAAATGATTAGCATTATTTATAAAAATAGTATTAGCATTAGGAACGTCTAAGCCACTTTCTATAATCGTTGTACTTACAAGAACATCAAATTCCTTATTGATGAATTTAACCATCAAAGATTCTAGTGTTTTTCCGTTTAATCTTCCGTGAGCCACAGCAATACGTGCCTCTGGAACCAAGTTTTGAATCAAATTTGAAATCTCTTCAATATTTTGAATTTTATTATTTACAAAAAAAACTTGTCCACCACGATCCATTTCATATCTAATTGATTGCGAGATTAAATTTGAATCAAATCTGATAACTGATGTTTCAATTGGGTGCCTATTTGGTGGAGGAGTTGTGATTAATGATAAATCTCTTGCAGCCATTAAACTAAATTGTAGAGTTCTTGGAATTGGTGTTGCTGATAAAGTCAGGACATCAACGTTTTTTCTTATTGATTTCAATTTGTCTTTAACTGCAACACCAAATTTTTGTTCCTCATCAATAATCAACAAGCCTAAATCTTTATAATTAATCTTGTCATTTACAAGTTGATGGGTTCCGATAATAATATCAATTTTTCCATTATGTAGTTTTTCGATTATTGACGATTTCTCCTTATTAGTTTTGAACCTATTTAGGTAATCAACTGTTACAGGAAATTGATTTAGCCTTGAAGAAAAGGTTTTATAATGTTGAAAAGCTAAAATCGTTGTCGGAACTAAAACAGCAACTTGCTTGTTGTTGTCAACAGCTTTAAAAGCAGCTCTTATAGCTAATTCAGTTTTACCAAAACCAACATCTCCACATATCAATCTATCCATTGGCTGTTCACTTTCCATATCATTTTTGATGTCTTTAGTTACTTTTAACTGATCATCAGTATCTTCATAGATAAATGATGCTTCTAACTCATTTTGCAAATAGCTGTCTCTTTCATACTTAAATCCTTTTTTTTGTTTTCTCTCAGCATACACCTTGATCAAATCATAGGCTATTTTTTTAACATTTTTCTTGGTTTTTTGTTTTAATAACGCCCATGCTTTACTTCCAAGTTTGTATAATTTAGGGGTCTTACCATCCTTACCGTTATATTTTGAAATTTTATGGATTGCATGAATACTTAAAAATAAAACATCTCTCTCTCCATATATTATTTTCATCGATTCTTGCATTTTTCCATCTACTTCAATTTTTTGTAATCCTGCATATTTTCCTATTCCATGATCTATATGTGTAACGTAATCTCCTTTACTCAAACTGTTAATTTGTTTTAATGCAATTGATAGCTTGTTTTTAAATGTTTTACGAAATCTGAACTTATGATATCTTTCAAAAATCTGGTGATCAGTGTAAAAAACCATCTTTTCGTTCATGTCAATAAAACCTGAGGAAAGGGGTAATATTACAGGATCAATAGCATCTTCATAATTTAAGTCTTCAAAAATCTGTGATAATCTTTTTTTTTGCTGACTATTTGTACAACATAGGCTTACATGATATCCTGCTAAACTTTTATTTTTTAAATCGTCAATTAGAAGATTAAAGCTTTTATTAAATGATGGTTGGGGTTGAATATTTAATTTGAAGTTTATTTTTGAGCTCATTGAATCAAATTCAACCTGCTTGAATTTTTTAAGTTGTTTTTTTACCGAATTTATATTAATAAATAGATTTTCTGGATTAACTAAATCTTCTTTGTTGAGGGAGTTGTCAAATTTTGATTTTGCATTTTCAACAATTTTTTGAATTTCAGAATTAAATAAATTGATACATTGAAGGTATATTACAGTATCATCATTTATTACATCAAAAATATTTTGAATATTTTTTGATTTTTTTGACACTTGAATATTTGAAATAATTTTAATGCTTTGATGATTTTTTTCAGACCTCTGACTTTCAATATCAAATGAGCGAATTCTGGTTATTTCATCCCCAAAAAACTCAATTCTGTATGGCGTTTGACTAGAATAAGGAAATATATCTAAAATACCACCTCTGACAGCAAATTCTCCTGGTTCAACAACAAAATCTTCTCTTCGAAAATTTAACTCAAATAGCTGTTCATTTAGTTTATCGAATGAAATATTTTGATCTACTTTCAATTTTATTGAACTTTTTATAAGTTCATTCTTATTTACTTGATTTTCTGAAATTGCTCGTAAGTGAGTTACAATAATTGAATTTTTATTTTTTGAAAAATTTAAATGCTCTATTAATTCAGTTCGCTGTAATAAATTATAGTTGTTTGGTTCTTTATCAGAATAGGGTTCTTTTGTTGTTTCAGGAAAATAAAAAATTTGTTTATCCGGGTTCAAAGTTTCAATATCATTCAAAAAATATAAAGAATCCTCCTTTGAATTAAAAATAAACAAAGTTGGTTTTAACTGCCTTTTTATAATAGTTGAGAAATAGAAAGAAAGAGAAGATCCAGTGAAACCTTTAATTTTTGTAGATTGATTTTGGGCAATAAAATCCCCAAGTCTTTTTATAAATGAAGACCCTTCAAAGTGTGAATAAAAACTTTTATTTGTCACCAAATAAATTTTCGACAAATATATCAGAAAAACTAAAAATTAAAGAAAAGCTTAAATAAATTTTTTTAATTGTTGTACCATTTTTTTACTACCNCAATAAAATGGCGTTCTCATGTGAAGNTCTGTAGGAATAATATCTAAAATATTTTCTTTTCCNTTTGTTGCTANTCCCCCNGCTTGTTCGCAAATAAATGCTATNGGATTACATTCGTATAATAATCTCAATTTACCGTTTGGGTTTTTTGAAGTCTGAGGGTATAAAAATATACCTCCCTTAATCATATTTCTATGAAAGTCTGATACGAGTGAACCAATATATCTCGATGTGTAGGGTCTATCATCTTTTTCCTCTTGACAGAATTTAATGTATTTTTTTACAAATTCTGGAAACTGAAGATAATTTCCTTCATTTATGGAATATATGTTCCCATCTTTTGGAATTTTTATACTTGAATTAGAATGGTAAAAAGTCCCAATAGCAGGGTTTAATGTAAATCCGTTAACACCACTTCCGGTTGTATAAACCAACATGGTAGAAGTTCCATAGATTATATATCCAGCTGCTACTTGATTTCTTCCTTTTTGAAGAAAGTCATCAATTGATACCTCTGTACCAATCTTAGTTTTTCGTCTGTATATCGAAAAAATTGTTCCCACTGAAACATTAACATCTATATTTGATGAACCGTCCAAGGGGTCGATTAAAACAACATATTTATTTTGATTATTTCTATCGCTACTATTAATGGTTATAAAATTTTCTTCTTCCTCGCTAGCTATACCGCATACAATATTTCTATTAATCAGAGTACTTATAAATTTTTCATTAGCGTATACATCTAATTTTTGTTGTTTTTCTGACTGAATATTTTCATTTCCTGTAAACCCGATAATATCAACCAATCCTGCTTTATTTACTTCGTGATTAACAACCTTAGCAGCTAAACGAATAGAATTTATCAAACTTGATAATTCACCAGAAGAATACTTAAACGATGTTTGATTCTTAATTATGAATTCACCTAAAGTCTGATTTTTGTTCAACATATTTATAATAATATTTTTTCTTCGAAAGAAAATAATTACATTAAAGTTATGAAAATTAAAATTAGAGATGCTGTTAAAAAAGACATGCTTCAAGTACATAATTTGATTGTTGAACTTGCAGTTTTTGAAAAAGAACCTGAAGAAGTTGATATTAATTCTAAGGATTTGGAAACTATGGGTTTTGAAAATAAAACTCCTCTTTTTAAGTGTTTTGTTGCAGAATTTGAAAACAAAATAGTTGGAGCAGCAATTATTTATAATAGGTTTTCAACATGGAAAGGAAAGACATTACACNTAGAGGATTTAATNGTAACAAAAAAAATGCGCGGTAAAGGAATCGGAAGTAAACTTTTTGACAAAGTGATTTTATATGGAAAAAANTTAGGCGCCAAAAGAATCTCTTGGAATGTTATAGATTGGAATAAAAATGCAATAGATTTTTATGAAAATCGAGGCGCTAAAATTGTTGAAGGGTGGAGTATTGTTCACCTCTCAGGAGATAATCTTAAAAATTATTAGTAATAAATTCATTGCAGAAATCCTTAATCAGATTCCTACAAGAAATATATTTATCTATTTTTTCGTTTTCGTTTGTAATTCCTAATTTTGACGGATCTTCAAAATTTTTATGTATTCTTAATGCAGAAATCTCTGGCATATAGGGGCAAGCTTCATTTGCATGGTCACAAACTGTAATAATAAAATCAAATTTGATATGCATATAATCATCTATTAAATTAGATGTATTATTAGAAATATCAATGCCATCCATCTTCATTACTNAAACCGCNTAAGGATTAAGACCATGAGTCTCAACACCAGCGCTATAAACTTTTGCTTTTCCACCTAATTTTTTAGAAAAATAACCATGTGCCATTTGGCTTCTACACGAATTTCCTGTACATAAAACTAAGATGTTTTTCATTATCAGATTTGAAGGATTAATTTGGCAACCATAAAATAAATTAAGATTCCAAATATATCATTACTAGTAGTGATAAAGGGACCCGTCGCTATCGCAGGATCTATACCNCTTTTATTCAAAAATAAAGGAATAAAAGTCCCAATAATTCCGGCAACAATTACCACAGCAACTAAAGCAACAGAAAGGGCAAGCGCAATATTTGTATCACCTTTCCAGAAATAAATAAACAGAAATAATAATATTGCTAAAATTACACCATTAAGAATGGACAGTAAAGTCTCTTTAAAAAGTCTATTATTTATACTTCCTCTTATATCATCATTTGCTAATCCCTGGACTATTATTGCACTGGACTGAACACCAACGTTACCTGCCATGGCAGCAATTAGTGGAGTGAAATAAAATAAAATTTCATTCTGAATTAAAATTTCATCAAACCCTACCATAACAAAAGCTGCACCGATACCCCCGATTAGGCCAACAATAAGCCAAGGAAGTCTTGCTTTGGTTAACTCAAAAATTGTGTCATCAACATCAACATCCTGTAAAATACCAGCTGCAAGTTGGTAATCCTCCTCTGCCTCCTCTTTTATAAGATCAACAATATCATCAATAGTAATTCTTCCAAGTAACTTCTTTTTTTTATTTACAACTGGAATAGCACCCAAATCATATTTTTGCATTGTACTAGCGACCGACTCAGCAGAATCTGTATCATATACATGATCAACATTTTTTTTATAGATAGATCTAATTTTAGTTTTTGGATTTGCAACTAATAAGTCTTTCANGGATAGTCTTCCCAAAAGAATATCATCATTATCAACTACGTAAACGGAATGAACACGTGTAACTTCGGAAGCCTGAGATCTCATTTCTTTAACACATCTTGTAACTGTCCAATTTTCGTTAACCTTTATTAACTCCTTGGCCATAAGACCTCCAGCTGAATCTTCATCATATTTAAGTAATTCCTTTATATCTGCTTTGTGCTCAGCATCAATAATTTTGGAAATAACTTTCTTTTGCTTTTCTTCAGGCAACTCAGAAATGATATCGGTTGCATCATCAGAATCCAACTCTTCAACTTCCTCAGCTATTTCTTTAATTGAAAGATTTTTTAAAATTTTTTCTCTGTAGTCATCATCTAATTCCATCAAGACATCAGATGTTTTTTCAGAGTCTAACAGCTTGATTATGTATGTAGCTTCTTCAGAATTTAATTCTTCAATAATCTCAGCAATATCAGCATGATGGTAGTTTGAAAAAGTTTCTAAAATTGAATTATCGTCAGATGAGTTGATAAAGTCTAAAATTTTAGAGATCAATTCATCTGTAAGAACAAATTTTGTATGTTTTTCGTTTTTTTTCAACTCTAATTATTTAAATCATGACTGACCAAATTGGTCAAATCAATAAATTCATTCACAGATAATTGCTCGGGTCTTTTATCAAAGATAATATCTTCTCTTAAATTATCACTTAAATTAATTTGTTTTAAACTATTTCTTATGGTTTTTCTTCTTTGTTGGAAAGAAAGCTTGACTATTTTTAAAAATAATTTTTCATCACAATTTAAGTTTATATTTTTTTTTCTTTTCAAAGAGATTACCGCAGAGTTTACCTTAGGTGGAGGTGTAAATAAATTATTTGACACCTCAAAAAGTAAACTGGTTTTGTAATAAGCCTGGGTTATGACTGAAATTATACCGTATTTTTTTGAGCCCTCATGCTCACAAATTCTTTCAGCAACTTCATATTGAAACATACCACACATTTCAGGAATATATTTTCTGTAATCTATAATTTTAAACACAATCTGTGAGGATATATTATAAGGGAAGTTTCCGATTATCGAGAAATTATTTTTACTAAAAACTTCAGCCAAATTCATCTTCAAAAAATCCTGATTATAAATTAGACTGTCATTTATCTCAAGTTCATTGGTCAGAAAATCAACTGACTCTTTATCAATTTCTACTAGCTTAAGATCAATCTTTTTTTTNATTAAAATTTTGGTTANAATTCCTGTTCCAGGACCAATTTCTAAAACATTTTGTGATGGCGATAAAGACTCAACAATTCTCTCCGCAACACCTATGTCATTTAAGAAATGTTGTCCTAGTGCTTTTTTTGGTTTTACAAATCGCAAAATATTTTATTTGATTATAGAGAATCCTGTATATGGTTGTAATGCTTTGGGTATGTTAATTCCGTCTTCTGTTTGGAAATTTTCGATTATAGTCGCAAGAACTCTTGGTAATGCAAGAGAACTACCATTTAATGTATGAGCAAGATTAGTTTTTCCTTCAGAATTTCTATATCTGATTTTCAAACGATTAGATTGAAATGTTTCAAAATTAGATACAGAAGAAACCTCAAGCCATTTGTCTTGAGCAGGTGAATATATTTCGAAATCGTATGTTAAAGCGGATGTAAACCCCAAGTCCCCACCGCACAAAGTAATAATCCTAAAGGGTAATTCTAATTTTTCAATTATAGTCTTAATTTGATCTTTCATAATATTTAGGGAGTCATAAGATTTTTCAGGATGCTCCACCCTAACTATTTCAACTTTATCAAATTGATGAAGCCTGTTTAAACCTCTTACATGAGCTCCATAGCTTCCAGCTTCTCTTCTAAAGCATGGACTATAGCCAGTTTTCAAAATAGGTAAATTAGATTCTTCAATTATTTCATCTCTAAATATATTTGTTATGGGTACCTCAGCTGTAGGAATAAGAAACAGATTATCTTGAGGGACTGAATACATCTGACCTTCTTTATCTGGTAATTGACCAGTTCCAAATGCTGAACTTTCATTTACTAAGTATGGAACTTGAACTTCATGATATCCAAAATCGATATTAGAATCCAGGAAAAAAGAAATAAGAGCTCTTTGAAGCTTAGCTCCTTTACCTTTATAAACAGGAAAACCTGATCCGGTGATTTTAGTACCAAGTTCAAAATCAATTAAGTCATATTTTTTTGCAAGATCCCAGTGGGGTGTTTTAGCATTTTTATTAATCTTAATTTTTGACTCAAAAATTACTACATTATCACTCTCTGAGTTACCTGCTGGCACACTTTCGTGTGGAATATTTGGGATTTGAGATAAAATATCAATTATTTCATTTTTAACAGTACTTAAATCGTCGGATAAGACCTTTGTTGATTTTTTTATTTCAGAACTTCTTTGTTTAAGTTTAGGAATTTCATCTTTATTACCACTTTTAAATAATAGACCTATTTCTTTGGAAATAGAATTTGATTCAGCAAGCATATTTTCATACTCGGTCTGAATTAATTTTCTTTTTTCATCTTTGGAAATTAATTTATCTATTAAATCCTCAGATTTAAAATTTCTTTTACCCAAAGATTTTATTACTTCATCTTTGTTCTCAATTATGTAAGATGTTTTCAGCATTTTTAATATTATCTAAATTTAAATCGTTTTTTTAATAGTTCTAATCAAATGAAAACATTTTTTTTTATCAGCATCTAACTGTAATGAAAGCAACTCAGGTGTATCAAATTTAATTTCATCTCTTATTTTTTGAATTACTTTAATTGTTAAATGCCTATCATATAAATTATTCTCAAAATCAAAAAAGTTAACTTCTATCGAAAAATCTTTGTCAGTGAAAGTTGGGTTCTGTCCGATATTCATCATTCCAAAAAAAGATTCTCCATTTATTTCTGATTTTATAAAATATACACCGTTAGCAGGTTTTATTTTATCAGAATCAACTACAATATTAGCAGTTGGAAAACCTAAATTTTTTCCTCTACCCAGTCCTTTAATTACTTTTCCTGTTAAAATAAACTCATACCCGAGTAGAGCATTTGCCTCTCTTATTCTTCCTTCAAAAACTAAATTTCTAACTTTTGTTGAACTAATTGAAGTGTTATCTTTTATTAAAACATCAACTTCAGTCACCCTAAAATCGAATAAATCTGAAAATTCGTGTAATTTTTCTGAATTAGCTTTTCTATTCTTTCCAAAATGGTGATCATAACCAATTACAACATGTTTGGCATTAAGTTTTTCAACTAAAATTGTCTTTACATAGTCAATGGGAGTTAAACTTGAAAACTCTTTACTAAATTCTTGTATAATTAGATAATCTAAATTAACCGATTCTAAAAGGCTGTTTTTTTCTTCCAGTGTAGTCAATAGAGAAATATTATTGTCATTATTCAATACGACTCTTGGGTGTGGATCAAAGGTTAAAACGATTGATCTCAGATTTTCANTTTCGGAAATATCCAGTACTTTTTCAATTAATTTTCTATGTCCAAGATGAATGCCATCAAAAGTTCCAACGGTGATTACCGAGGGGATATTATCATTGTAATCTTGAATGTTTAATGAAATCAAATTATAAACTTTTAATTGTTAAAATTGTTCATTGTCTCACTAATTCCAGACAATACAAATGACTTGACAGAATCGTTTATCATATCAAAATTTGATAATAAAACATCAAATTCTTCAGTTTCAAATAGTCCCAAAACAAAATCAACTTGATTAATCTTATTTTGAGGGTTTGAAATTCCAACCCTAAGACGTGAATATTTATTTGTATTAAGCCAATATTCAATATTCTCCAAACCATTATGACCTCCACTACTTCCTTTAGCCCTATATCTAATCTTTCCTAACGGTAAATTGAGATCGTCACTAATAATTAATACTCTCTCGGTAACAATATTCTCTTGTTTCATCCAATACAAAACAGACTTACCACTTAGATTCATATAAGTATTTGGCTTTAGCAATAAAACTTTTCTTCCTTTGACGGAAATTTTTGCAATTTGTCCTAATCTTTCAGTTTCGAACTTAGACTCATGTTTTTCACAAATAAAATCAAGAATTTCAAATCCGATATTGTGTCTCGTATTTCTATATTTTTCATCTGGATTTCCTAAACCTACGATTAAAAACTTATCCATAAAATAGTTTTGTTTTAGCAAAAATAAAAAAAGCATTCTGACTATTTACAGAATGCTTTTTTTACTTATTAAGTATAAATTAACTTAAGACTCTGCAGGAGCTTCTCCATCAGAGGAATCGTCTTTTTTCTCAGCTTCTCCTCCACCTTCAGTAGATTCACCTTCTTCAGATGTTTCTTCTCCTTCTTCTTCATCACCTTCTTCAGTTTCAAGTACCAGAGCAGCTCTTGCTCTTCTTACTTGACAAACTACTGTATTATCTGGATGAAGGAATTCATAGTTTTCATTCAATAACTCTGAAACATATACTCTATTTCCGATATTCATTTCGGAAATATCAATTTCTATGTAGTCAGGAAGGTTTGTAGGTAAAGCTTTAATCCTAAGTTTTCTTTTATT
>FUFK010067423.1_pt1 | contig 25778 bp, 23 predicted proteins | sample 1021851 | NCBI WGS metagenome assembly FUFK01 (sample SAMEA51879418, study PRJEB19060) | metagenome | reverse complement strand
ATTGCGGTCGGAATGAGGACTCCGCCCGTGAATCCCTGACCCGTTCGGCCGATGATCATGGTCGTAAGGTCGGTTACAATCCCGCATAGCACCGAAAATGCGGTGAACGCGCTAACCGCGATGATGAGGAGGGTTCGCAGACCGAACAGCCGTTCGAGCCAAGCGCTCAGCGGAATGACGACGATTTCAGCAACGAGAAATGACGTAGCAATCCAGGTGCCTTCGGCGCCTGTGGCACCGATCTCGCCCTGAATGACGGGGAGTGCGGAATTGACGATTGATATGTCCAGCGTCGCGAGCATGGCGCCAAGCGCGCCCGCGGCCACAGCGACCCAGGCAGTCACGTCTGCGTTCTTTCGGCCCCCGGCCGGCCCGATCGAAGTGTCCTGCGCTGCCAGTATCTCGGTCATTGAGTCCGACTCGAGATCTCTTCCAATTCGCCGGCAGCATTCCGGGTGTCGACCGTAGCCACTACCGACATGCCGGGAACGAGCAGACGCCGCACTTCAGGGGGAGCATCGATACCGATGCGGACGGGTATCCGTTGAACGATCTTGGTAAAGTTGCCGGTGGCATTTTCGGGGGGGAGGATGGAAAATTCCGCGCCCGTTCCCGGCGATATGCTGACCACTCGCCCCGCGATCTCAAGGTCGGGTAGGGCGTCAACTTCGAGCCTGACGCTTTGGCCGGCCCGGATCAGGCCGACCTGCGTTTCCTTGAAGTTTGCCGTCACGTAGATCGCCCTCACCGGAACCACCGTCATCAAACGTTGACCCGGTTGCACGAACTGGCCCACCCTCACCGAGAGATCGCCGACGCGGCCGGCCTTGCTGGCGCGCAGCAAGGTCGATTCAACCGTAAGGTCGGCTGTTTCCAGCTGAGCGCGAGCAGCGTCCGCCTGCGCCTGGGTCTGGTTGATCTGCTCGAACAGGGTCCCTCGGCGNGCGGTCGCGGCAGCCACCGCCGCCTGCGCAGCGGCGAGTTCGGCCCGCGCCTGCCGCGCCTGCGCCTCATACTGGTCTAGCTTTTCCCGCGGTTCGGCTCCTGTCGCGGCAAGGGGCCGATATCGCGCCACCTGGTCGTTCGCGAGGTCCAGTGCTGCGCGCGCGGCGGCGAGTTGGCCCCGCGCCTGGCGAATGGCTGCATCCTGTTCGGCTACCTGAGAACGGATTGTGTCGGCACCGGCCAGGGTCGCAGCGATCTGTGCGCGCGCCTGTTGCGCTTGCGCCTGATAATCCCGCAGATCCAGTTGTACGAGGGCTCCGCCGCGAGCAACCTGCTCGTTCTNCCCCACGAAGACCTCTTCGACGTATCCCGCNACCTTGGAAGAGATAACGACGCTGTCGGCAGCGACATAGGCGTTATCGGTCGTCTGCATGTACTGTCCGTAGGTTACGTGCCGGTAGTACCACCAGATCCCGCCAAGCAGCACGGCAAGACCAACGATGATTAGCACGATGCGCAAGCCACGCCGCGATTGCGGTTTCGTTGGGGTTGTGCCCTCCTGCTCCGGTTGGTTGGAGTTATCGGTCATCTGACTCTTTCGGCAGCCTCAGTAAAAGGTGAACGCGTCTCGCGCCCTATGAGCCGTGAGTCAGATAGTAAAGGCATTTAGCAGTTTGCATTTGGGCATCCGAGGCTATCCGACTACACAGCGCTATGGATGAAAAACCAGATACCATGTCACGGTCTCAGCGTCGGCAGAAGGTCATCACCGATGATGACCGCATTCTCTATCTTATGGACGAGATCAGTCGCGGCGCGCGCAGAGTGTACGATGCGAGGGTCGCCAGGATCGGTCTCAATCAGACACAGTGGAGGATCATCGGACAACTTCTTCGCGATCCTGCCCTTACGCAGGCTGAAATCGCCAAGAAACTGGAACTGGAATCGGCGACCATCGGCCAGGCGGTTGCAGGTCTTTGCGCACGCGGGCTGATGAAAAGGCTTCGAGCTGAGACGGATCGGCGAGCGTGGCAGCTCATCCTCACGGAGCAGCTTGACGATCTGCTGCCCGAACTGAGAGGCTCCGCGGATAGGCTTCATGGTCTGCTTTGGCGCGACATTGCCGCCGACGAGAAGCNAACGTTGCGAGCAGACATTCTTGNAAGGGTATCGGAAAATCTGGACCAACNCCGGGCCGAGGCTGAGTAAAATCATGGCNTCGCCCCCGGAAAAGCCTATCNGCAGCATCGCTCGCGCCGCGGAGATCGGCCAAATCCTAATGAGGCACGGCGCGAAGAATCTCGCCGGAGCCCTCGGATTTATTCCCTCTTCGAGCAATGTCATCGATCCTCGCGAATTTCNTCCGGCTGCAGTTGTGGCGTTCCTCCGTGACATCGGGCCAGTCGGCATAAAGCTGGGGCAACTCCTCGCCACCCGAAGCGATCTGTTTACCGAACACTGGATCACGGCATTCTCAACCCTGCACGATCAGGTGTCGTCAGTGCCCTTCGCAGATATCGAGCCCGTACTTGCTTCAAGCTGGGGTGAGGACTGGCGGAGCGACTTTGCGCAGTTCGACGAAAAGCCTTTGGCCTCTGCCTCCATAGCGCAAACCTATTCCGCCAGACTGCGGGACGGAAGCGAGGTCATCGTGAAGGTTCGGCGGCCAGGCGCTGCCGCTCGGATGGAGGCTGATGTGCGCCTCCTTATACGCCTTGCCGGGATCGTGGAAGCACGGTCGCCGGACATCGCGCGTTACCGGCCAGTCGAGTTTCTGCGGACCTTCGGCCGCAATCTTGCCTGGGAGATGGACCTCGCTGCGGAATCCCGAGCCTGCGAGCGGATCGGCGCATATCTCGATACCATCGGCGTCAGGACCCCGGCCATCCATTGGGAACTGACCGGGCTGCGGGTGAACGTTCAGGAACGCCTGTACGGCAGGCCCGCGTCTTCGCTGGGCAGCCCATCGGGCGACCCGCGGGTGACGGCTTTCGCTAAAAGCTATGCCAACGCTGTCCTGCGGATGATCATCCTGAACGGCGAATTTCACGGCGACCCCCATCCGGGTAACGTCTTCCTGATCGGCGAGCAGGATGTCGGCTTCATCGACTTCGGATCAGTCGGGACGCTCACCAAGGCCAGGCGCGACGAGATCGTCCGCCTCGTGCTTGCGATTGCTGGTGAGAAAACCAGCGATGTCGCGAATGTCCTGCTCGCATGGGCGGGGGAGCCGAAGGTGGATCGCGATGCGCTCGCGGTGGATCTGGATCAGTTGATCGGAGAGTTCAGGGGAACCGTGCTATCTGGCATCGAGTTCTCGCAGATTTTTTCCCGCGTTTTCGACCTGTTGCGGGATTATCGACTGGTTCTGCCACCTGATCTGGCCATTCTTCTGCGTACCTTGTTGACTGCAGAGGGCTTCGTCCGATCGCTGGCACCGGACTACAACATCGCCGAAGAGACCCGGCCGATCATGACGGAGCTTCTCGCCGAGCGGTTCTCGCTCGGCAGCGCTCGGTCGGGTTTGAAGAAACTTCGCGGTCAGCTGCTGGGGTTGTCGGCGTCCTTGCCCGACATACTCGCCACTGCGAACTCGATCGCAAAGTCAGGATATGTGCCGGTTCAGCTCGATCCGCTCAGTATCGAGCAGCTCGCTGGACTTCGCAATGAGCGGCAGTCCTTGCAAGGCCCTCTAGCTGCCGCATTGATCGTGGCTAGCGCATTGCTTGTCGATCAATCCTGGCTTCTGGCTGGCGGCGCGCTTGTGGTTGCTGGGGTGGTGCTCATCCGAAAGTCATAATGAAGGAGCAACTTAATTCGTGCACGGTCACGATACGGCAAAGCCGAACTTAACGAGGATTTCATGCGCCTCACTTCAGCGACCAAGACGCATCGCGAAGAAAATTTTTCGACCTATTGCGATTGAAGGCTTATTTTCCTCAATCAGACGAAACTTTGGAACGGCAGCTTTCAGGCGTGTCCTCGCCTGACTTTATGGCCGCTATGAGGGCGCATTGCGGACCGGCTGCAAGTGGGCCGGTTGCGGACTGACCGCTTTTTGATACTCCGATTGGGAAACGGACCAAGCAAAGGTTCAAACACCGGACACTGATACGAAGAATTCTGGCCCAAGGCGCCGACAAGTCATGTGACTGGCCTCCTATTGCGCTGCAAAGGAACTGGCGTCATGACATGTCAATGGCCGTCTTCGAGCATCAGGAAGTCCTCGCTAACAGGCTCGTCTTGCGGACGAGTGAGGACCCGTCCTCGCCGGTACTGAAGGCGTTCTATGCCGGGTATGATCGTGCCTTCGTGCTGCCTGACGAACGTGAGGATCTTGATGGCTTCATCGATTGCTTGCAGCTCAATCAGACTCTGCCAAGCCTCTTCGCGCGGCGGCACAGCGAGCAGGTGCTGACGGTGGAGGACTCGGAAGGCACGTTGCTGGGTGGCGCCAACTTCCTTGCCACCGGCATGACCGCCGCTGGAGGCCCGCCGGTTTCGCTGGCGCTCAACTACGTCTTCGTCGAGGCGGCAGCGCGCGGACAGGGCTTCGCTCGGGTGCTGATCGGCGCCGCGCAGCGGATGGCGCTGCTGGCGTTGACCGGCGCGACGGACGGCCCCGAACCGGCGGTGTTCATCGAGCAGAACGATCCTTTGGCTCTGAGTGATGCGGAATATGCCGCTGACACCCAGCACGCCGGGATCGACCAGATCGACCGGCTGGCGGTCTGGGCCCGGCTGGGCGCGCGGCTGGTCGACTTCCCCTACGTCCAGCCCGCACTGTCGCCCGATCAGCAGCCAGACGACGGGCTGATCTACGCCGCACTGCGCTATCCGGAGGCGGCGATCCCGGCGGCCTGGTTTCACGATCATCTGCAGAGCTTCTTCGGCGTCTCGGTTCGCAAGGGCGCGCCGCTCGAAGGCGACCCGGTCTGCACCGCGCAGCTCGCTGCCTTGGCCGAGCGGCGCGAGCCAGTGGCGCTGGTCCCGGTCGAGGCGGCAATCGCTGCACTCAAGGCTGACCGGCGGCAGGGCGCAGGGCAGAACTTCCGCCAGTTCGCCATAAGACTTTGCGCATGACCGAGACAGGGGGCAACACCTTCGACCGCGCCTACGATGGCACCGCCTATTGGACGCTGTCGCTTTATGTCGACGCTGAACGCCTCGGAGGCGTCTACAACAAGGATCTGCGGGAAGACCCCGGCAAGACATTGCGCGCTGCGCAGCTGCGCCACCTGCCCAGCTTCGCGCTCCGCAACGCAATCGACCCCTTGTTCAACGACATCGCTGACCGCGACTTCTTCGGTCGCCCGCGCGACTTCCTGTTCGCCGCCGGGCAAGGCGCAGTCAACAGCGGGTCGGCCTGGACGTTCGACGCAGCCGCCAATGCGATCCGCACCGAGACCGAACTGGTCTTCGAAGTCCCTCCCGATTTCAGCTGGGTAACCGAAGGGGTACGGTTCCACTGCGACCTCAAACGCCAGCTCAGGCGTAGGGTCCGGCTGCGGCGATTCTAGTTCGCGCACAGCGACGGGGCGCTATCCTACCACCTCTCGTTCGAGCACCGCTATGGCCGCGAGGCCGAGCCGGAGGCCGCCCCCAAGCGGCGCGATATCCTGCGCGATCCCTACGGGATGCAGACCTTCTACTTCCTTTCGCTGCTGCAAAAGCTGGCCGCGCCGAAGGAGTTCATGCTCGGCGAGGAGCAACTTGCGGCGCTCATCGACGCGGACGGTAGCGAAACCTTCCTCAATCCATTCTTGGGCCATACGACCGGGATTGACCCGCTCGACCGGATCGCGGTCGTACACGCCGGAACCAAAACCGGCAGCACCTTCTGGCAGTTCGTGCGCGGCCAATTCGTGGGTGATGCCCGGCTGCTGCTGGGCGAGGTCTTCGGCCTTGCCACGCCAGACGATGCCGTGCTGGCCTCGCTGCCACGGATGACCGAGGTGATCGAGGTTCCCGGCCTGATGCTGCCGCGCTGCCGCTATCTCTTCCACATCGACGACGAGCGGATCTTCAACCGTCTGCTGCCAGTCGATCCGGTAAGCCAGGAAGAGCTGGCCCGTAAGCGCGTGGTGCGCGAGCAGTGCTTCGTGCCGTTCCGCGACATGATCGACGAAATGACCCGGCCTGAGCAAGGCCCGCCCGCGCGCGAGGCCTGGCTCGGCGCGAAGCGCGGGCAGGAGCCGGGCCTGGCCTGGTCCAAATTCGATCTGACCAAGACCTATGAGGAGTGGATCAGGATCGGCGTGTTCCGCGATCCCGACAACGTGATCGACAATGAAGCCCAGCCCTATCCGAACGAACCTGCGCTCAAGCGCGGGCTGCACGATGGCACGGCGCTGATTTGCTACGATGCCAAGGATCAGCCGATCGATCCGCCGATCCCGGTGCATATCCCGGCCTACGAGACCGGGCGGGCCGACTGCCTCGACTACCTGTTCCTCTCCGGCTTCAACCAGAACATCATCGACTGGCTCAACCAGGATACCTCGGAAATCCTCGACTCGATCGATCCGATCTACCCGACCGAAGATGTCCAGGCCGACGAGCGCTTCTTCGTGCGCTACGCCAACCACCGCGGGATGATCACCTATGTCGCAGGCAGCCGCAGCCTGGAGATCGGCAACGATTACCTGGGTACCTGCCCCTACGCTTTCCTGATCCACGTTCTGGCGCTGCACAACGAGTTTCTGGCGCGCGACCACGAGGAACGTAGCGCGAACAAGCTCGTCGATATCGATGCAAGGGTGCATGAACTGCGCGACGGCAAGGCCGACGAAGCGCTGCTCGACAGTTCGCAGCAGCTGGAAACCGCGATCAACGACCTCAAGCTCGACAGCTACCGCAAGTATGAACGCCACCGCTACCTCAACATCTTCCGCTACGATACCGAAGCGGAGGTGTTCGAAAAGCTGGCCGAACTGCGCGGCACGGACTGGCGAGGCGAGGCGATGGACAAAGCGCTCCAGACGCTGGAAGAATATGCTCGCGACCTCGACCGGCGCCAGGCCAAGGCGCTGGAAGTGGAGCAGCGCGGGCGCGACGAACGGCTCGGCGCGCTGATCGCGGCGGTAGGTGTTATCTCGGGCGTGGGCACGCTGTTCAGCCTCGCCGACTTTGTCCAGAAGCATCTCCGCCTCGGCGTCCCGTCCGCTGGCGCTGGTGCTGGCGGCTGGGCGGGCTGGCTGCTCGGCAACTTTGGTTGGCTGTTCGGGCTGTTCGGGCTCGGCATTCTAGTGCTGCTCGCCGTGCTGTACCGGCGCGAGATCTTACGCGCGCTGCGCCAGCTGTTTGTCCGTGCCGATCACGCCGGGAGAAACAGCCTCCCTGACAAGGATGACGGCCCAGCTTGACCTCCGCTCGCGCGCTTTATGCATCTTTGGGGCCGGTTGCTGACTGTCTGCTTTGGGCAGGCAACCAATGCAAATCGGCCATTTTGCTTCCGACCCCATGGCAGACCACCCATGTATGCCCAGCACCTGTTCAATGGCAGCCGTTTGTCGTGTCTCTACAATACATCAGGTAGCAGAAGCCCATGAAGTTCATCACTCTCAATCGCGCCTCGACCCTTTCCGTTGGGCTGAGCTGGCCGGGTTTCCGGCTCGTGAAGCAGCAATGCCGCTCGACCATACGCGCCTAATCGATACTTCTCTGCGCTTGGCGCAGATGCCATTGCCCGCTTCGTTCGCGACGGCTTCGTCTGGGTGGGTGCTGCATTTTCATCCAAGGTGGCCGCAGAAGCGCGCGCGATCCTGTGGGTGGCCACGGGATGCGATCCCGATGACTCGACCACCTGGACCCGGCCCGTCTCGAGCGGTTCGATCAGGCTCCGTTTCACGAAGCGGCAAACACAACCGCCCTGCATACAGCATTCGACCAGCTTGTGGGCAAAGGTCGGTGGCTGCCGCGGGGCGGACTCGGAACATTTGCTGTTGGCTTTCCATCCTGCCGAAGAACCTGGAGACGACGGGTGGCACATCGAGGTCAGCTTCTCTTATGAGAAGCCCGACTTCATGGAGTGGCGGGCCAATGTGCACCGCAAGGGCCGCGCCCTGTTGATGCTGTTCCTATTCTCGGATGTGGGTATTCACGATTCCTCAACGCGCATTCGGGTCGGCTCGCATATCGATACAGCGCGACAACTCGCACCGGCCAAGGAAGCCGGTCTGACCCTTCGAGAGTTGGCCTCGGACGGATTCGCCGGATCGGCCCATCGCCTGGAGCAACTGGCAACGGGTCCGGCCGGCAAGGTGTATCTGTGCCACCCTTTCCTCGTGCATTCTGCATATAAGGATTACGGTAAGCAGCCGCGCTTCATTGCGCAGCCGCCACTGCTACCGCGTGAGCCGATCAGTCTCGAGCGTTCCGACAATAGCTACTCGCCGGTCGAGAAGACTATTCTGAGGGCTTTGGGCAGGTGACGCGGTCAGAATTTGACGCAAAGGCGTGTCTGCCAGCATGACGCGCCTTGCAAATTATATATTGCGCACAATATAATTGGATACTATTTATCCTGCTGTCTAACCGTAAGGAGCTAACATGAAAAATNTCTACAACACTCGCGTTAACGCCTATGGTGGCCGCGCCGGAAAGGTCAAAAGCGAAGATGGCATTCTCGAGCTCGACCTCGCTCTACCGAAGGAACTCGGTGGCAAGGGCGACGCGACTAATCCCGAGCAACTCTTCGCTGCTGGTTATGCGGCTTGCTTCGAAAATGCCGTGATCCATGTAACGCGGGCACAGACCGACAAGGTGGGTGACGACGACATTGAAGTCTCCTGCCAGGTCGGCCTCTTGCCGAATGGTAATGACGGGTTTAATCTCGCTGTCACACTGGATGTCGAAATTGCCGGGGTCAATCAGGCAAAGGCTGACGAGATCGTGAAGAACGCCCACGCTGCTTGCCCCTATTCCAACGCAGTCAGCGGAAACGTCGATGTGAAAATTAATGTGTTCGCCCAATGAATGACGGGGTGGCAGCAGCACAGGACCCGCGCGATCCCTTGTTGCTCGATCGACAGGTTTGCTTTCCCCTTTATGCTGCCACCAACCTCCTCAGCCGCCTCTATGGCCCTGTTCTTCGGGAGCTGGGTCTCACCTATCCGCAATATCTGGTCATGCTGGTATTATGGGAGAAAGAACCCCAGACGGTGGGCTCCCTCGGCGCGCGGCTTTACCTCGATAGCGGAACTCTCACCCCTCTGCTGAAGCGTATGGAGGCCGCCGGCCTGGTTCGACGAACACGCGATCCGGAAGACGAGCGCCGAGTGGTTATCGAACTGACCGAGAGTGGAAAAATACTGCGCAACCAGGCAGTGTATGTTCCCGAAACCCTCGCGAGGGGGCGCAAATCCGAAGGGATTGACGAACTGCGGGACAGCGTGCGCAGGCTTGTCGAACTGCTTGCGGAGCAAACCGGCTCGAAGAGGTGAAGCCTCTCAGCAGGTGTCGCACGTCTGCGAGGATTGCCTGTCCGATCTTCGTGGGGCGTCCACTGGGACGCTTGGCGATAGTCGAGCGACCTTGCGATGCAGTTCGTTTCCTCTCGCCCGCCCGCGTAAATGAGGACTGCCGACCCGACTTTACAGACCTATCTCGACCGCAATGTCGCCGGTGCCACTCTACTGGTGGCACCCGAGACCGGACAGCCAACATCGGGCGATCCGATCGAAATCGTCCTGACCGGCCCCGACATGTTGAAGCTGCAAGAGCTGTCGCAGGACGTGCAGGCGCTGCTGGAAGACGAGGTTGGCGTAGTCGACGTTCGCGACAATCTCGGCAGCATCAAAGGTGAGATCGCACTTCAGCCAAACCGCGAGGCTTTCCGATGAATCGGCAAGGTCAGAGACGTCGAGCCGTTCCACCGACCTGGCTCTTGCCGATATCCCGTTCAACCATGGCCGCCGCATTTCTGGAGAATGGCCAGGCGCGGACCCTGTGGCTGTCGGGCGTTCACCGGAGAAGTGCCACGAAGGCCGATGCCAAGATCCTTGCCGGACAGGATCTGGACTATTCGCTCGACCCCTTTGATGACCAGAGCTTCTACCGGTCGGCCGCGCGTTCGCGCAATGCCGCGCTGGAAGTTACCGTGGGCGTGTCGCCCAAGGCCTCGCGGGTCTGGCTTGGCAAGGCAAATTCAATCGAAGGGTTTGCCGCTTCGGCGGCGCTGCTCATCAACGCTGTCGCGGCCGCGAAGCAAGGAACCGCCGAGCCATTCCGCTTTCTCGCAACCCCGGTGCAGGCGCTCGACCCTGCACAAGTCAAAGGCGGATAAAGACCGAACCCAGGTCGCTTTGTTGCCACCGTTCGAGATGTCCTTAAGCCCAATCCATCTCCGTTAAGCCGACTAATCCTATTGTCCGATATGGGCATCGCTCCGACGCCCTCGAACCGACGTCCGCTTTCGGAACGTAGCCCTCAATGCTCGGATGACTGGGATGAGAGGGCGAAGCCGACCTGAGCGCATGCCATGCGAACATCTGCTTCTGGCGAACCGCCGAGTTGGTGGTTAGGACCGACATTAGAGTCGCAACCCGCCATTCCACTTTTGACCATCCAGTCTACGCAAGCGCCAAGCCCCAGACTATTTGTCGAAACCCGGGCGGATCGGCGTTTTCTACTTGGACAAGGCGATGCGGGTAGAGTGGGCAGGCACAATCGTTTATGCTAGCCAAAGTGAGCCGGTTCTGTACGAAGTCATTCTGCCGTCGAAATGTGGGATCGCGTCGAACTGCCTTTCTCCTCGCGCACCTGACCCACGAATTCGAGAAGAAACGCAGTGCTCAAACCGAACATGACGAGGCCGTTGGCAGCCACGATCGCAGACAGCAGCCGCACATCCTGCGAGAGGATAACGTCGCCGAAGCCTAGCGTCGTCAGGGAAACCGTTGCGAAATAGAGCGCCGGTTCCAGCGCTTCGAAGGCACCCAATACAATAAACAGGCCCGCCCAAATCCAAGCCGCCAGCGTGATAGCGAGCAGCATCCATATCGTAGAAGCGGCAAGAAGCAAGGTCGCTCCAAAGCGTGTTGTTCGCGTGCGAGGCGGCGTGAAGCGATCATCGACTGAGAAGGCTATTGCGGCAAAACACGCTTGCATGATGATGGTAAGTGCAACGGTCACCGTTCCGATCGCGAGTTGAGCGACGATACTCATAGTTGATGATCCTCAATTTTATCAATTTGATTTACTCCTCCGATTATTATCAGTCTGCANTGGAGTCTCGCTCATTCTGAGCTTCTACCCGCCGACAACAGCACGACTTGCACATGCAGTCCTCGGCCCGGCTTGGACCGGAACGAGACGGAGCCGCCTATGGCTTCGGCAAGTCCGCAGACGATCGCTAAGCCAAGGCCGGCTCCGCCCGTCTGTCGATCGCGTGACGGATCGAAACGGGCATAGGCCGTGCCTAACGTCAGTTGTTGGTCGGGCGCAACTCCCGGGCCATCGTCCTCAAACGACCAGCAGGTCTTACCGCCATCCGAAACATTCCTTACCGTGACGGTCGAGGCGTGGCGCAGGGCATTATCGACGAGGTTATCAAAAATCCGTCCGAGCGCGGTGGGATCACCCAGCACATGGCTTGCCGGCGAAAGGTCGAGGCCGATGCGGTCCTCATCTGAATGCAGCGCCAATAGATCACCAGTCAGAGCCGTAAGGTTGACCTCCACCGTCGCCCAGACCGCGGCGTCGNTCTCTTTATAGTAAGAGGGCGACGCTGCGCTTCGTGAAAGTTTTGAGGTCAGGAGAGAGGCTCCCGACCGGCCCGTCATGGAGAAAACTCATGGGCTCCGCCGCGAACCCGAACTGCCCGATCATCTCGATATCGCACGAGAAACGCCGGACTCGTTACCGACCGGCGAGTTCGCGATTTTCGANGATGACCCGGATGAAGCTGCGCGCGCATCGGCCTTGCGGCGACGGATGCAAGGGCTGGCGCGACAGGCCTCGCAACCCCGACGACGGCATTGATCTGTAGGAGATCGTGATGCGAAGCGTTACTAAGGGTTTATCGAGACGCTCGGGCGGCGGTACGCCTCTGGCAGAACATTGCTCGACGAGATTCCAGAGCACATTGAGCCGGGGCCATCTTCTGGACACTCCGATCACGATGAATCCGAAGGATACTGAAATATCTTTAGGTTCAAACCAATGCAACGAAGTTACTGATTTATAAGATATGCGCCAGCTTACCGCCCATTCGTCGAAAAGACGACGCCAGTGCGAAGTGCAGCCATCACGAAATCAAGTTCCTTGTCCAGGCTGACGGATTGGCTGCCATGATATTCGGGACCCATGCCCCTCAGTATTTCATAATTCGGCAAGGAGAATAATAAGTCGAAGACTATCTTAGCGATCGCCGGGAAGTCTGAGAACGCAATTTCTCCGTTTGCGTAGCCGTCCTTTAGAATTTGGTTCATAACGCCGGTAACGTCAGCCACGGCTTTGGCCCTGATCTTGTTCTGCAAATCGGGGCGGTAATTGGCAAGCCATGTCAGCAAGGTCTGTATGCCGCGGCCTTCTGCGGTGAGCGAGGCTTCTAGAAATTTATGCGCAACGGCTTCGAGGCGCTCGCGAATGGGGCCATTGGCAGGAAGAGTGCTCACCGGACGGATGTGCTTCGCAATACCATAGTCCATCGTCGCACATAGCAGTTCATCCTTGGATTTGTAGCGTGCGTAAAGTGTTCGCTTCGATACGTGGGCCGAAGCGGCGATCGCGTCCATCCGGGACGCATCGAGGCCCTTAGCGATAAATTCCTGCAGCGCTTCCTGCAATATGTGCTCGCCTAGTTTCTCGGCCTCCTCTTTTGAAGGACGACCGCCGCTTGAGGTTCTGCGGGGAAGTGACATCTATTCTCTCACTATTGCATTGGTTCGGCCATCTGATCTGCTGCCCAGTAGGACGAGGCCTTTGTGGTATGGCCAGGCAAAGCTCCGCAGCGGGCAACGCGGACTAATGATGCCCACATGAACGCTTGCCTGCCGCAACGGAAAACGGCATGGTACCGGTGAGTTTACTTTCTTTCATCGCCGGCGCCAGCAAAAATGGCCTTTCCCCCAAGGCAATCTCTCCGATCGATCAGTGAGCCGAGCTTTAGCGGTTGGAATGCAATCTCTGTCTTTCGTAGGTTCGTAGGGTTGAAGCCATTGCGGAACTGCGATGGCCAGCGCCTTCCAGATAATATCCCGATCGGACCGATATCGGTTCTCCGTCTTTCTGCCCTTTTATTGCTGGTCGCCTGCGCCGCCTTAACACCGGCTTCCGCTCAAATCGCTCCTGTGGCGGAGCCGATGGCCGAGCAGGCCGCTGAAGTGGCTACCGACCCTTTCGGTCGCGAGACGCCGCGTGGAACGGTGACCGGCCTGATCAGCGCCCTGGCGGCGAAGGACTACACGAGGGCTGCTCACTATTTCCACCTGTCTGCGGAAGAGGATGAGGCTCAACTTGTCGATCAAGGAGCGATCTGGGCCACCAAGCTGCAAGCCGCGCTCGACCAACAGGGGACGCTCCTGCCTTTCGGTGCCTTGTCGAACGAAGCGAGTGGGCGTCTCGACGATGAACTGCCGGCCGACACCGAAGAGGTAGGCAGGCTCGGCGGCGAGGAAAGTCTGCCGATCCTTCTCACCCGGACCGACAGCCCTGTCGGCAGCGAGGTCTGGGGGATTTCGCAGGAGACCGTTGAAGCTCTCGAAGCAGTGTCTGTGGCGGCGACAAATCCGGCTGAACCGGAAGACGGTGAAAGCGCCGAGGTGGCCGGAGCCCCGCTGCAGGACTGGGCTCTCTTGCTCGGGAGCGCAGCCGGCAGTTTCTTTCTCTACTGGCTTATATCGGCCGGACTTCTGGCCATCATGCGGCGTTTTGTGGCCGACCGCGAGAAAAGCGCGATCTACCGCTTCACGCAGGCCGCCTTGCCGCCGCTCAGCCTGTTTCTCGCAGTGGTGACCTTCCACCTGTGGACGGGCAGCATCGAGGCGTCCATCGTCGCGCGCCAGACCTTGCTGCGCTATATCGGTATCGTTGGCTGGGTAGCGCTTGCTTGGTTTGCGCTGCGCCTGGTCGATGCCATCGCACGCGTTGCTAGTGCCCGGATGGAACGCCGCCAGCGGCGGCAGGCAGTGTCGGTCGTCGTCCTGTTGCGGCGTACGGCAAAGATAGTGCTCTTCCTATTGGCGACGGTAGCGGTCCTCGACACGCTGGGGGTCGATGTGACCACGGGCATTGCCGCATTGGGCATTGGCGGCATCGCCTTGGCGTTAGGCGCACAGAAGGCCGTGGAGAATTTGATCGGCAGCCTGAACGTCATCGCAGACCGCCCTGTTCAGGTCGGAGACTTCTGCCGCGCGGGAGATATTGTCGGCACCGTAGAGGATATCGGTATGCGCTCGACGAGGATTCGCACGAATGAACGCACGCTCGTCACCATCCCGAACGGTGATTTTTCCTCCCGCGAGATCGAAAACTTCGCCAAGCGCGACCGCTTTCTCTTCAATCCCACGATCGGCGTCGAATACGGTATCTCCGCAGGCCAGCTGCGCCGGGCCGTGGAGATTATCGAGCAGATCCTGCGCGATCACCACCTGATTGAAAAGGATGGCCTCCGTGCTCGATTTGCTCATTTCGGCGAGAGCTCGCTGGATATCGAGATCTGGTCCTACATCATGGTTGCCGATTACGCGGAAAGCCGACTGATCCGGCAGGAACTGCTGCTGGCCATTTTCGAGAGGTTGAAGGCAGCCGGTCTCGCTATCGCCTACCCGACGCGGACGGTCCATTTGGTGACCCAGGAGAATGACGTCGGCGCGTAGGTCGCCGCGCCCAGATGGTATTCACAGCAGCCAATCGATCGGCGTTTTGCTGAGAAGGCGAGTGAGCACTCGCGACCACCATGTGGTTCCAGGCTCGGCCAGTTCACATTGACGGACATCGTCGCGCATGTCCATCCAGTTCAGTCGGCCTTTGTCATCCACGACGATTTTGTAGGAGCCGGACGCGATCATGGTATCGAAGGCGTGGTGCATCTGTGCCGCCAGATTCTCACTCTGGATGACGATCCCGAGCTCAGTATTGAGAGCGAAAGAGCGCGGATCGAAATTGAAAGAACCGACAAAGACCCGACGGCCGTCTACAGCGAACATCTTGGCATGCAGGGTGGAATTCTCGTTTGTGTTGCGCGGCGAAGGTCGACGCAGAGATTTGCGGGTGGTCTTGGGCCGGTCTCCAGGGGCAGGCATCTCATACAGACGCACCCCCGACTTCACGAGAAAATGCCGATGCTTTGCATATCCGGCATGAACCATAGCGACATCGGTCGAAGCAAAGGAATTGGTCAGGACGCGCACATCGACCCCGTTGCGTGCCATTTGCGCAAAGGCCCTGGCACCTGATGAGGTCGGCACGAAATAGCCCGAAACGACGAGCAATTCCCTTTCCGGTTGACCGATGAGACCCCTGAGGACGCTAGCCATGAGATCGCCTTGACGCGATTGTCCGAGAACCTTGGCGGGCCGATCGCTGACCAGCTCGACGGGCACCCATTCGAATTCAATCCGTCCGGCCCGCGCACGCTCTAGCAAAACAGATCCGGCGGCACGGCTTAGATAATCGGTCGCGGAGGGGCCGGAAACTGACCGCGTGAAATCAGTTGCCCCGCTTGCCGCGTACTGCTTCGGATCTTCCTTCACGATGCAGTCGATTTCGACTGCAGCGGGAAAATTCCAGAACGCATCGAAACATTCGGAGACTTCTTGCACCACCGCGCCTACGCAAAGCGCATCCACATCGGCAAAAATCCCCTGCTCTCGGTTGGCGAAGTACTCGTCTCCGACATTACGCCCGCCGACACAGGTTATCTGATTGTCGACTGTAAAGCTTTTCGAATGCATCCTGCGATTGACGCGGTGGAAATCCAGCAGGAAATCGAGCGGCTTGAAGTGTCGGTTTCGAAACGGATTGAAAATGCGGATTTCGAAATTGCGGTCGCTGGCCAGCCAGCGCAATTTGCGGTCGAGGCCGGGAATGCCGTTATCGTCAACCAGCAGACGGACCCGTACACCCCGCGCTGCCGCTCTGCGCAAGTCTTCCAGCAGGAGATTACCGGTCAGATCGTCGCGCCAGATGTAATATTGCAGGTCGATCGATCTTTCGGCCGCGGCGATGAGTCGAGAGCGGATGGCAAACGCGTCTATGCCGTCCTCGACAAGTGCAACGCCCGTCAGGCCGGGATGGCCCACCGCGTGCTTAGCGACACTTAAGCCGATTGCGGAAAGTGCCGTATTTCCGAACGCATGAGAAGCTGCGCGCTGTATCATGAACGGAGGGTGCCGGTCGCGCATCCGCGTTACGGTGCGCTGTCGGGAGGCGTTGTCTGCGACGGAACAGCAGGGCCAATGTCCGGTTCTGTTCCGGTTAGTGCAACCGACCTGTTGCACAGCTTTCTCGTCATCTTTCGGTCGCGAGTCGGGTCTGTCACGACCGCGCGACCCGAAGTCTGGCCACGCATCCCCATGAGACCGCAAGGACCGGGATGGTCGCCGCCTTCCGCTTGCGGATCGGTCACGGCCTGTAAGACACGCAAAGTGCCGTGCTCGGCATCGCGACACGCCAGCAGCACGCGCACGCCTTTCATCGCCAGGTGCGGGGCGATCTCGTAGCCGGTGCCGCTATTGGCGCCGTTAACGACGGCCGGCCGTCCGGATTGATGGGGGATATCGGAAAAGGCGAAGCTCATGCGGTATGTTCGTCCCGGTGCCATGACGGGCGCTAATCCTCGGAACTCGTCGTTTCGGGCACGGCTGATGCGACAGTGTCCGGATCCGACGATGGCGGACTATCCTGCCATGCCTGTGCCCGACCGCGCTCCACGCCATAGTCGAACAGCGTGCGCATATAATCCTGCTCGAAAAGATCGTGCTCGTCCGCGTCGAAGTCCTGCTCGATAAAGGTCAAGTGATATCCGGCGCCGGTCGATCTCGCCCAGACATAGGCCGAGGCCACACGGTCCTGGAGGCTGGAGAAGAGCATCACCTCAAGCGTCCGCTTGGCGATGCTGGAGAGACCTGCTTCGATCAGCTCGAACTCGCCTGCCATCTTGCCGTTGACCAGCAGATACAGCTCCGTTGGGGACTGGCTGTCCCGCAGGATCTGGTCGTTCGCGACCGGCGGAGCGGCCATCAGGGTCGCAATGGTGCCGCCATCGACATGGAGTTCGCTGATTCGCTCTCCCTGCGCTTCCATCTCGATCAGCACCGGGGGGAACTGCACCGGGACGGAGCTGCTGGCGAGCAGGATGCGCCGGAAAAGGGCATAGCGACCGGGCGCATCACCGGCCGCGATCGCTCCCATGTCCCAGATCGCATTGCCGGGGCGGTCGAGGCTGACGGTGCCGACGAACAGGCGCCGGCCCTTGCGGTGCTCTTCGCCGATGGCATCGATCACCGCATCAGTGGCGAAGCGGGCGATTAGAGCCTCGAGCGGCCCGGTCGTCGCGACGCTGGTCGAGAACGGGATCGCCAACGCGAAGCGGTCCTTGTAAATGTCGTCGGGCGTGATCTCGGTATAGGCGCGTTTCAGCTCGTCGTCGTAGTCCGGCCCGAGCAGCGCGAAGGGGGCGATGAGAGCCCCGGTGCTGACTCCAGTGACCACGGCAAATTCAGGTCGCTTGCCGGTTTGCGACCATCCGTTGAGAAAACCCGCACCATAGGCCCCGTCATCCCCACCGCCCGACAGCGCGAGCACGCGCAGTGGCTCGCCCGGCGGTGGCGGGGCGATCGAGATCTGTGTCAACAGGTCGGGGGAATTGGCCCAATGGCGGATTTTCGGCGAATCCGGCGCGTGCGCGGCTTCGATCTGCGCGGCCTCGAACGGTTGCCGGTCGAAGCTGGCACAACCGCCAAGCAGCAATGCGGGGCCGAGCACTCCCAGGACGAGCGTTCGCACCAGGTCGATGGCCTGTCCCGGCATCATGGTCAGGCGGAGTTCTTTACGGGTTCGCATCGCCATCCTTCTCGGAAATCTCTGGGGGATCAGCCTCCGCCGCGTTCCAGCTTCCGCCGAGCGCCAGATTGAGCGTGACGAACTGCTCGCGTTCCATGCGCTCGATCGTCGCCAGATCGCTGCGCGCAGTGATCGCCTGCTGCCGGATCTGCAACACGTCAAGCAGGCTGCTTTCGCCGACCCTGTACCGCAGATCCTCGATCCTGAGCGCTTCCTCTATCTCGCGCACGCGGATGACGGCCGCGTCCCGGCGGCGGCGAAGCACCACGCCGCTGTCGAGCGCGGTTTCCACCTCCTCGAAAGCGGCCAGCGCGGCGCCGGCATATTGCGCGATCGCCGCGCGCAGTTCGGCATCGGCAATGTTTTCGCCGGCAGCCAGCGCGCCGCCCTGGTAGATCGGCGCCGCGACATTGCCGCCAATGCTGAACAGGGTCGCGGTAGGATCGAAGATATTTTCAAGGGCGTCCGACACCGCGCCGGCCAGCCCCGTGAGCGACAGGCGCGGCAGGCGCGCCTTGCTGGCCTGGTCCTCGGCATGCAGTGCGGCGGCGACGCGCCGCTCGGCCGCGACCAGATCGGGCCGCCGCTCGAGCAGCGTCGAAGGCAGCCCGGCAGGCGGCGGCGTTGGCATGGGCGGCAAGTCAATTCCCGAGGCGAACTCGGCCGCGGGATAGCGCCCGACCAGTAGTTCGAGAGCACGGATCGCCTCGCGCCGCGCGCCCTGTGCCCGTGCGAGAGCCTCGCGCGCCTGTTCGAGATTGGCGCGGATCAGTGCCAGATCGCCATCCATCGCGACGCCCTCGCGGACCTGCAGACCCACCAGGCGATGCAGATGTTCGAGCGTATCAACCGCTTCCTCGGCCAGCCCCACCTGCCGCGAAGCCTCGATCGAGACCAGATAGGCGCGCGCCACGCCCGCGGCAATCGATTGCCGGGCCGCGAAATAGTCGGCGCGGGCAGCCGCCTCGTTCTCGAGCGCGGCATACCAGCCATCGCTGATCCTGCCCCACAGGTCGATTTCCCAACTCGCCTGCGCCAGTCCCAGAAAGCTGGTGCTGTCATATTCGATGCTGGACGGCACCGGCAGTCCGGCCTGCCCGCCGATTTCGATATCATCGATCTCGATATGGCTGCGCGAACCCAGGCCGACCGCCTGAACGGCCGGACGCAGCCCGGAACGCGCCTGACGGGCAAGTGCTGCGGCGCGCTGGACCTGCGCCGCGGCGGCCTGAAGATCACTGTTCTTCTCCTGCGCTTCGGCCACGAGCGCGGCGAGGCGCGGGTCGCCGAAGGCGGCGACCCATCCGTCCGCGACCGGCCCTGCGGCATCGGCGACTGCCCGCCAGCGTTCCGGCAAAGGCGGCAGGGCCGCGCGGGCGGGTGCGACCGGACCATCGCCGACCCTGTCGGGATGCGAGCAGCCTGACACCAGCATCAGGCCGAGCAACATGGCGGTGAGAGGGACGATGCGCATGGTTCAACTTGCCCCCTGTGGCTCGGCTGCGGTCTCGTCAGGGCCGATCTTGAAGAAGATTGCATAGAGGACCGGCACCACGAACAGGGTCAGTACCGTCCCGAAGGCCAGCCCGAAGGCCAGGACCACGGCCATCGCCTTGAAGAAGGCGTCGAACAGCAGTGGGATGACGCCGAGTACCGTCGTCAGCGAACTCAGGATGACCGGGCGGGCGCGATCATAGGCTGCCTCAATGATGGCATCGAAACGCGGTTTGCCCTCGCCGATCTCGATATCCATCTGATCGACCAGCACGATCGCGTTCTTGATCAGCAGGCCCGAGAGCGAGAGCACACCGAGAATGGCGATGAACTCCATCGCTATGCCGGTGATGAGCAGGCCGATGGTTACGCCGATGATCGCCAGCGGCACGATCATGAAAATGATCACCGGCTGGCGCACTGCGTTGAACAGCACGATTACCACCAGCACCATGCCGATGACACCGAGCGGGACCACGCCAATCAGCGAATCGATCGCCTCGGTGCTCGTTCCTTCCTGGCCGTCCCATTCGAAATGGTAGCTGGAAGGCAGTTCGATCGCCTCGACGTCTCCGCGCACGCGATCGAGCAGACGGTTGGCGGTTTCGCCCGGCGCGGGATCGGCCTGGGCGTTGATTGCCCAGCGCTGATCGATCCGCTGAATCTGCGAATGACGCCAGCGGGTCTCGAAACCGTCGATCACTTCCTGCAGCGGAAGCGAGGCGCCGCTGGCGCTGAACACCTGGATTGCTTCCATGTTCTGCGCGTCGCGCGTTTCGCTTTCGGGCGAGCGGGCGATGATCGGGATCAGGTCGTCGCCCTCGCGGAAGACGCCTATCGGACGGCCCGCGAACGTGCCCTGCAAGGCCTCGGCCACGTCCTCGCGGCTGACGCCAAGGCGACGCGCGCGCGTTTCGGAATAGAGCGGGTGGATGACCGGCACCTGCTCGCGCCAGTCATCCTTCACGAGGATGGCCGCTTCGTCCTCGGCGAAGACATCCTTGGCCTGCTGCGCCAGGCTCTGCAGAACCGCCGGATCGGGCCCCGAAAACTGCGCCTCGATCTTCGAGCCGCCACCCGGCCCCAGTTCGAACAGCCAGACCTTGGCGCGCGCTTCGGGGGCGTTCTTTTGCAAATAGGCATGCACATCTGCCTGCAGCCGCTCGAGCGTCGAGGCGTCCTCAACCCGCAGGATCATCTGGCCGAAGGAGGATGTCGGCGCCTCGGGCTGATAGACCAGCTTGTAACGCAAGGTACCCATGCCGACCACGGTCTGAACGTCAGTAACGCCGTCCATCGTCGCCAGATCCTCCTCAATCTCCTCCAGGTCGGCATTGGTCCGCTCGATATCGGTGCCCGCAGGCAGCCAGTAATCGACCATCAAATGCGGCGTGGTGGAGGCGGGAAAGAAACCCTGTTCCACGAACGCGAAGCCCACAAGGGAGACGGCGAACAACCCCCCGGTCAGGCCCATGGTACGCCAGCGATGGCGCAGCGCGCGCGCGAGCCATTCGCGATAGGCGGTGCCGATCCGGCCGGCTTCGCGCTGCGGGGCGGCCTCGTCCTCGAGACCGTCGTGGCCTGCATCGAATCCTGTCTCNCGATCAGTGCCGGAAGCGGCAGCATCCTCCTCCTTCTCGAACAGCCAGTTGGCGAGAAAAGGCGCTACGGTGACCGCGAAGAACCACGAGAACAAGAGCGAGATCATCACCACCCAGAACAGGTGATTGGTGTATTCGGCGACCTGCCCGGGGGCGAGGCCGATCGGGGCGAAGGCGATGATGCCGACCAGCGTGCCTCCTAGTAGCGGCCACAGCATCTGGCCCACGATCGCGCGCGCCGCCTCCAGCCTGTTTTTGCCCTGCTTGAGGCCGACGAGCATCCCCTCGACCACGACGATGGCGTTGTCCACCATCATTCCCAGCGCGATGATCAGCGCGCCCAGCGAGATGCGGTGCATCGGTATCCCGCCGGCATTCATCCCAGCCAGCGTCGCCGCGACGGTGAGCATGAGCACGGCGCCGATGACCACGGCCGAGCGCCAGCCCATGAAGATCAGCAGCGTGACCACCACGATGACGAGCGCCGTCGCGACATTGATCACGAAATCGCCGATCGCGTCCGACACCACCTTGCCCTGGTGGTAGAATTCGTGGATCTCGATGCCGATCGGGCGGTCGCTCTCGCTCGCGCGCAGCTTGGCTTCGATCGCCTCGCCGACCTCGACCACATTTGTGCCGGTCGCATTCGAGATGCCCATGCCCACCGCCGGCCTGCCATTGTAGCGCAGGATCTGCATCGGCGGATCGACATAGCCGCGCGTCACGCGGGCCAGATCGCCCAGTCTCACGACCGCGCCTTCCTGGCCGGTCATCACCGGCAGATCGCGCAATTCCTCGACCGAATCGATCTCGCCGGTGGGAACGATCTCCAGACGCTGGTCGCCGACGCGCACGCTGCCCGCTGCGACGACGGAATTCTGCTGTGCTAGATCCTGATAGACGCTCTGCACCGACAGCCCCAGCGCCGCGACCCGCTCGCGCATGATCTCGACATAGAAGGCCTCGCGTTGCTCGCCCGACAGCACCACCTTGCCCACACCCTCCACACCGCTCAGGTCGGTGCGCAGCTTTTCGGCATAGTCGTACAGCTCGGCCGGCGAATAACCATCGGCGGTTAGCATGTAGAAGATGCCGAAGACGTCGCCGAAATCGTCGTTGACGATCGAGGGACCTGCCCCGGGCGGAAGCAGCCGGGCGGCATCGGCCACGCGGTTGCGCAGCTTGGTCCAGACGATCTGGAGCTGTTCCTTGTTGCGCCCGAACTCGTACTTGATCTCCACCTCGATGCGCGACTGGCCCGCCTCGGAGGTCGAAACAATCTCCTTCACCTCCTGCATCTGCCCGATCTCCCGCTCGAGACGCTGGGTGACCTCGGTGGCGACCTCCATCGGCGATCCGCCAGGATAGGGTGTTACCACGAGAGCGCGGCGGATGGTGAACTCGGGATCCTCGAAGCGCGGCAGCGACCCATAGGCCGCCATCCCGGCAACGATCGTCCCGATGATGACGAGCAGGATGAGCAGGCGATTCCTGATCGAGAAGACGGCGGGATTAAACGACATGGCTCAGTCCCGCTCGTAGGGGCGGACTTTCATCCCCTCTTCGAGATTGGCGAGCCCGGCGGCTACGATCAGGTCTCCGCGGCCGATGCCGGCAGTTACAGGCAGCATTCCGCCTGCTCCCTTGCCTACGGTGACGCGGCGCAGCGCGATGGCTCCGGTCCTGCGGTCCACGCGCCAGACGAATGTCTTTTCGTCACGCCCAACGATCGCTTCCAGTGGCACAGCCGGCATCTCGGCATCATCGGTATCGAGCTCGACATGCAGTGTTCCCGTCATGCCCGGCAGGATCAGCGCGCCGGAAGGCGGATCGAACAGGAACGTCGCCTCGTAGGTGAGCGACTGACGCGTGGCGTCGGTGGCGAACGAGCCNAACCGGGCCGCGAACCGCCTGTCNGGGAGACTGTCGAGCGCGATCGCCGCGTTGATCGGGGCCCGCTGCTCGGCATTGGCAACGATGGACGAGGGAACCTGGACCACCGCCTTGGCGGAACCGGCGGTCTGTAAGGTCACGACCGGCTGCTGCGGCGAAACATATTCGAACGGCTCGGTCAGTCGCCTGGCCACGCGGCCTGAAAAGGGCGCCCGCAAGACGGTCTTCTCCAACTGCTCGCGCGCATTGTCAAGTTCGGCTCGCGCAGTGTCGCGCTGCGTTTCGCGCTGAACGTGCACTGCCCGCGGAATCGCGCCTTCGCCGACCAGCGCGTCGGCGCGGCGGAATGCATCCTGTGCCGCCTCGTACTGTTCGCGTGCCTGGACGAGCTGGTTGCGCGCGATGGTCTGGTCGAGCTGCGCGATCACCGTGCCGGCCCTGACGAAATCGCCCTGATCCACCGTTAGCCGGACGATCTTGCCCGGAACATCGAAGGTTAGATCCGAAGATGTGCTTGCCTCGATAATCGCGGGAAATTCATAAGTCCTGGCTTGGCCGCCTGTCGCCACGGTGTAGAGTTTGACGGGACGCCGATCGGCCTCCTCCGGAACGGGGGCGTTGTCACAACCTGCGATCAGACATGTGAAAATGAGCGAAACGAATATGCGCAGCATGAAGGGTTTGGGCCCAAAAACGGTTCGGCGCGAATCAGACTTTGACATGCGCCCAAAATGAAACGAATAAGTTTACATATCATCGCTCGTCGCAATAGGAAGACCCAATTGCAAGGCCAAACGCTTTCGCTGAACCTGTCTCATCCCGAATCGGCGAACCGCCCCCGGGTCGTCATCGTCGGCGCCGGTTTCGGCGGCATGGCTGCAGCGCGCGCTCTTCGCGGCAATGCCGCGGAAGTGACGCTGATCGACCAAACCAATCATCACCTGTTTCAACCGCTGCTATACCAGGTCGCGACTGCGGCGCTTTCCCCGTCCGATATCGCTACGGCCACCCGTGTGCTGATGCGCGGCGGGTCAAACCTAAGTGTGTTGATGGCGGAGGTTACAGGCGTCGATATCAGGGCGCGCTCGGTGCTGCTGCGCGATGGGCATCGGTTGCCATACGATTATCTCGTACTCGCCACGGGATCGGCCTCGAGCTTTTTTGGACAGGACAACTGGCGCGAACACACGCTGGTTCTCAAGACGATTGAGGATGCGCTTGCCATCCGCGCGCGGTTGCTGGAAGCGTTCGAGCGGGCCGAGCAGTCGACCGACGACGCAGAGATACGACGCCTCCTGACCTTTGCTATTGTTGGGGGCGGCCCAACTGGCGTGGAACTGGCTGGGACCATCTCCGAACTCGCACGCGCGACTTTGGCGCGCGATTTCTCTCGCATCGATCCGCGCGACACGCGTGTGGTCCTATGCGAGGCGGGCGGCCGTTTGCTGTCGGGTTTCGATCCCGCGCTTTCGACCTATGCGACCGAAGCTCTAACCTCGATGGGGGTGGAGGTGCGGATTGGCACGGCCGTCGAGGCAATCGATCCCACCGGCGTGGTGCTCGGTAGCGAGCGGATAGATACCGGAGCCGTGCTGTGGTGTGCCGGCACTGAGGCCCGTCCGGCTGCTGAATGGCTTGGAATCGATGGGGTCCGCAACGGGGCTGTAACGGTCCGGTCCGATTGTTCGGTGCCGGGTCATCCAAACATCTTTGCGATCGGGGACGTCGCAAGTTTCGAAGCAGGCGGCGACGAGCGCTTGCCGGCTCTTGCACCAGTTGCCAAGCAGCAGGGCACATATGTCGGGAAGCTGCTCGCGGCCCGTATCGCCGGTCGGCGCGAGCCCGGCGCCTTCCGCTACCGCGACTATGGTACCATGGCGGTGATCGAGCGCTCGCGTGCGGCGGCGCAATTCGGCAGGCTCCGGCTCACGGGATTTCTCGCCTGGCTGGTCTGGTCACTTATACATTTGATGCTGCTTGTGGACTTTCGCAGCCGCCTGGTCGTCTATGTCAACTGGGCTTGGGCATGGTTTACTTACGGACGCGGGGCGCGGTTGTTGACGGGATCAACCACAAGCGATGCCCGGCAGCCGCCGCTCAGCGACCCAGAAAGCGGGCGGCCCGATGACAAGTAGCGGTCTCAGCCAATATTCAAATAGTTGACCATGATGAAAGCATGCTCCCGCACCGCCATCTAGGACCATTCGAAGGCTCGCCTGGCCTCGCTATCCATCACCTGCAAGTTGTCGCGACCTAGCTTGCACTTGATCGCAGGAAGCGCTCGAAGCCAAACCGCATCTAAGATCAGCGTATCTGTCTTTGGCGTCGATCTACCTCAGTTGACTAAGAAGCGGTAGGCATGGCGGTCGCATGAAGACCGAACGGCTTCGGCGACACTACGTCATAGCTCTCATCTTCCCTGGAAACCCGGCTAGCGGCGAAGATATCGCGTTTCAGCTCACCATGCCGGGTTTGGAGGAGGAGCTCTTCTATCGTGGCATCCTGCTGTTCGCGCTGGATCAGGCTTTCACCGGAAGGAGACGGTTCCTCGGGTCGATTGGGGATGGGGCGCGGTCCTGTCGTGCTTCCTGTTCGGATTGGCACATGCCTGTGGCTTCTCGGACGACAGCTTTGCCTTCGATCCCATCACGATGGCGCTGACGGCAATCCCAGCCTTTATCGCGGTCTGGCTGCGTTTGCGCACCGGATGCCTGCTCCTGCCGGTTCTGCTTCACAATTTCGGCAATTCGCTCTCGTTCATCGTGTGAAGATGTCTTCCCGGAATGCCCGCTTCCGGGATCAGCATTCTGCCCGTAAAATGACCGAATTTAGGGCGCA
>FUFK010017652.1_pt1 | contig 25779 bp, 28 predicted proteins | sample 1021851 | NCBI WGS metagenome assembly FUFK01 (sample SAMEA51879418, study PRJEB19060) | metagenome | reverse complement strand
ATTGATCTACAAAAGATCGATAAACAGGGAAATATTGATAAACAACTTCAGGGTATGAGGGGTAAGCAAGCTTTAGATCAACTTAAGCAATCGGGCTTAAATGATCAACAGCTACAAGCACTAAAAAACTCTGGCGCGATTGATCAAATCCTTGANCAGGGTGATNTTGATAAGGCACTTAAAGAACTTGATAACCAAGGCAAGTTGGATCAAATTGGTGCACAAGGCATTGAGGCGCTAAAACAAATTAAAACCCAAGGATTCCTTGATCAACAACTACAAAAAATTAAAGGTGATCAAGCTAATCAACAAATCCTTACGCAAGGAGGAGTTGACCTTGACAAAATCAGTGCTCAAGGTGACATTGACAAAGCCCTTCAAGACACAAGAGGTCAGCAAGCTATTCAACAAATTGAAGCAGCAGGCCAACAAGATCAGGCGTTACAGAACATCAAGGGTCAGCAAGCCCTTGATCAGATTTCTGGACAAGGTGACCAAGATGTCCGCAAAATTGATGCTCAGGGATTTGCTGATCGTCGACTACAAAATATCAAAGGCAAACAAGCTCTCGAACAAATTGCTGGCCAGGGCGATCAAGATGTTCGCAAGATTCAAACAACTGGACGTCAAGAGCGTAAGACTATGCAGCAGGCAACAATTGAAGATGATAAGAAGGCAGCACGTCAAAGCAGGTATGCACGTGGTCTGGCAGGTATGTTCTGATGACTACTACAACATCAACAGGCAAGGTCTATCTCACCATTGTTGACCAGTGGCTAGATAGCATCCCAGCCTCTGAGAGTGAAGACTTCAGAGAATTTGCTGAAGTCACTCCATCTGTAATTGAGATTTGGGTATATGCAGGCATCTGCGGCTACTCAGGCTCTTTCAATGACTTGGCACGTTGGGTCAAGATGAAGTTTAAGAAACTCGATCGTCGAGGCATCCTTAACAGTGAAATTAGCGCTCTGCACAGTGACATCCAAGAATTACGTATGGCCATCACATCTGGTGAAATTAAAGGCTCTGATGGCGCTGCCCGATTGGCAAGCCTAGAGAAAGAACTTCGCAGTCATATTGAAACTTCAGAACGATTCAATAAGACAACGGACAAGCGTGGTCTGATCTTGGCTGGTGCAGATCGTGTAATGCGTGAAATAACTGCCATATTTAAAGACGATCCACAGTTCTCTGAACCTATTGAAAATGCAATGAATGCTGTATGGGCAAAAGTATATAGCGAGGTAAACGGGTAATGATGATTCCAGAGCTGCCAGAACTGCCTGAGATCAAAGAACACAGTGCAAATGCTATTCGTCTTCGCGGAACGCTGGCAGCTGCTTTGCCTGGGATGCCTCATCTAGGAACAGAACAGTTAACTGGGTACAACGCAAAAGAAGTGGAACGCCGTAAGTTTCAGGAAGCAATGCGCATTGCATATGAAATTACTCGGAGACAAAACGAAATTGCAGCGGCACGTGCGTCATATTTAGATCGAATGGCTCAGTATGCAGTAGAGCGCAGACGTGGTTGGTATCGTTAAACTGTAAATACTAGATACAGAATATATGGCTATTCCAAGTGCATCGCTTGCGTATAAACGCATGGCGTTGATGAACGCTACCAAAGTTACCTCTAAACCTCCGAGTGAAGATGTACTGCAGGCACGAGATAACTTTGTGAGCTTCTGCACTCTTATGGGAAAACCTCCAGCAAAGCACATGTTGGAGTGGAATAATGAGCTATGCACAGGAGTTGATAGTGAATGCCTATTAGGAATCGGAGGACCAAACACATCGATCCTCGCACCACGCGGATCTGCGAAAAGCACTGTCCTTGGTTTGTTNGCTGCTTGGATGATCGGGAGACATGCAGCTGCCAAGAAAATGCTGCGAATACTTTATATCGCATACATGGTTGATATTAGTCGCGCAAAGTCTGCGACTATTAAAGGCATTTTGACAAGTACAAAGTATCGTGAAATATTCCCGATGGTTCGACTATCAAAAGTAAGACGATCAGATGAGTATTGGAGCATTGATTATGAGTTTGCAGGTATCGATACCGCTGGGGAAGAGGCATTCACTATTGCGTGTGGTGGTCTCAAAGGTGCAATCACCTCAAAGCGATCTCAACTTGTACTTATTGATGACCCTATCAAGTCAGCTGCTTCTATCAACAATCCAGATATTAGGAGAGAGATGGAACAAACATGGTCTAANGTTATCGCTCCAACGATGTTCCAAGGAGCTCGGGCCATCTGTTTGGGAACCCGGTTCCACTTTGACGATATACACGCCTCGTTATTTATTCCAAAAAATAACTGGAAGCAAATAATACAAAAAGCAGTAATTACTGATGAAGATGGCAGGCAAAGATCCTATTGGCCAGAGTTTTGGTCAATGAAATACTTAAACGAAAGGAAGAAAGAGGATCGTGTTGCCTTTGCTTATCAATATCTAAACACTGCTGTGCAATCAAGTGATGTAGGCATTTCACCAGATCTATTAGTTTATGGTAAGGTTCCTGATGAATATGACTGCATTGGAGTTGGCATTGACTTAAGTGCTGGTGTGAGTGAGAAGAACGACTGGACTGTCTTTACATTAGGAGGCATTAAAGACGGCAAAATATTTTTGATTGATCAAAGACGTGTCAAAAGTATGGGCAATCTTGAAAAAATGGATACACTTTGCGAGATGCTAGCTGACTGGCATATTCTTCTGGAAAATGACGAAGGACAATACTTTCCAACTATGTCATCATGCATGATTTGGCCTGAAGCTGTGGCTTATCAGTCGTCTTTTGAAGGAGACTTCAAACGTGTCATGTTTGATCAACGTGCTTTGTATAACTTAAGCTGTTCACCAGTCAAAGGATTTAAAGGTGACAAGCTTGCTCGATTACGCGGTGTCCTTGGCTTGTATGAGCACAAAAAAGTTGTATGGAACAAATGGCGTAAATGGAACATCCTTGAAGAAGAACTAGTTAACTTTGGTCACTCACAGCACGATGACGCTGTTGACTCAATGGTTTTAACTATGGGTGGATTGTTGAGACGAGGTAGTCTTCAACTTGACTACAATAGTGATAGCTTTGACTTATAAATAGTAAAACCATGGCTGCGAACATAAATTACTTTTTACAGAAAGCAGGAGGCGATAAAAATCGAGCAGCCAGGATGTTGGCAGACTATCAAAGAGACACGAAAGGACTGGATTCAGGTCTAGCCTTTAAAGCATTAGAAGGAGGAGGAAGTTTTGGTGCTAGCGACCGAGAACGATATAACAAACTTATTCAAGCAAAAGGTAAAGCTCAGGCACAACAAACAAAACCTCAAGAAAAGCCTCGGTCAAATGCTCCAACAAACAATGTTACAAAGCCCTACCCAAATGCTCCAACAAACAATGTTACAAAGCCCTACCCAAATGCTCCAACAAACAATGTNACAAAGCCTGCAGTAATGCCTAATAAGGCAGCCGAGGCTAAAGCAAAAGCTCAGTCCTTCAAAGGAGCCACCGAAGCATATTTTGCCGATGCTCAAAAACGTCACGGAATCAAAGATAACTCTGCCGCAGATCTAAAGGCTTTGTTTGAGAAACAAACTGCAGGCCTTGACAAAGAACTGGCATTTAAAGCTTTGGATGGTGGGCGTATGTTTGGCGAGGCTGATATGGCTCGATACAAAAAGCTCCTCGAAGAGAAAAATAAACCTGTGACAACTCCTAAACCACAGTCAAAACCGAAGCCTACAAATACTGTTATAGGCACTGGAAACAACCAAATCAATGACTCNCTTAACAACAATGAGGGAATCATTGGTGATGGCAATCAACAGTTTGATAACAGCGGCAACGTTGATGGAGAAGGTAACATGGGAGGCATTGGCAACGTCAACACTGACAACTCCTTTAATGCNGAAGACATTACTGCCACCATTGGCAAGCAAGGTGATATGGATACGACAATCACTAATAGTCAATTCGGGGCAGGTGCCAGTATCGGCAATGATTACTCTGTCACTGTTGGCAATATGCGCTTTGGCAATAATGGTGGAGTTTCTGGCAGCACTAATGCTGATAGCGCTCTAGCAAATATGCAGTCTGCCACCGCCTACAACGCATTAAACGACAATTTCCTTCAACGCTCTAAATCTCAGTTAAGTGGTTATGGGCGTGCAGGTGGTGCTATTGAAGAAGCCAGAAAAGCTAATTCCCGTCCAAATACAGATCAAGCTGCTGCATTTAAGTTTGCTGGAGCCAATCAAAACTATCTCCAAGATAAATTAGATCAAGTTCGTTCTCGTTATATGGGATCTACTGCTGGATATCAATCACCAAGTTTTGCNATGCCAATTGCTCCACGGCCTGTTGATCTTGATCCTGCAAAAGATATTTTTGAGCAAGCAATGAAAGGTCTTAAATAGCAATTATGTAGAATAGGTTTATGCCTATTTGATACAAATAATGTCCAAAACTAGAATGGCGGGCAGTGATGAGTTCAAAAAAGGACTTAGTCTTGCACAACGTAATGCGATAGCACGTGAGCGCATCGCTGCTGATCCAGAGCGTGCCGCGGCAAGATTAGGCATGGTAGATAGAAATAAATACGATGTTTCTGGATATAGCGATAAGGATATTATTATGGCTTTTCAGGGAGGAAAGTTTGCTGAAGATGATTACTCTCGTCTAACTGGCAAGCCAATTGCAGAGCCTGCACAGACTGAGCCTAAGAATCCTGCTAACGATATTGGTACTGAGCCTGCCGTATCTTCAGCACCAGTAATGGAGTCACCCTTTGAATTACGTCCGGAGCCTACTTCACCTACATTCGAAGTACCAATAATGCCTCCTATTGAAGAAGAAGCTCCTGTCTTTGTGATTGGCGGAGGTACAGGACCTTTCAATGCTCGTGATATTAATGCCACCATTGGCAAGACTGGAGATATGACTACAAATATTGAAGGAAGCACTTTCGGCGATAATGCCAGCATTGGAAATGATTACAGCCAAACTAGAGGGTCAATGATGTTTGGTAATTCNCTTATCNTTGCCACGNCGACNTNTNGGCTNAAGAAGGNGCNTTTGCTGGACTACGATTCANTTGATTGCCGTTACACTAAAAGTAAATAGAGGATAAGGGATGGCTAATCATCAATTCAAGGAAATACTCACCGCTGCAAAGGAAAAGCGAGGGGATCTTCCCATTGACACAATGATTGTATCCTCGCATCTTGCTCAGATGCGTATGTTTATTCTTCGTAGAGGTGTTGAATTTTATAGCGAACAAGATTCGTATGGTGGTCGTAAATCCTTTATAAAAAAAGTTTATGAGCACAACATGCTTGAAATGAAACTCGACAGTATTGTCGATTATTTCTTGTGTGATGGTCAAGGTTTATTTTACTTTCGACCCCAAGGAGAAACCTATCAACTGCTTTATTTTCCTAAAGATAGTTATCGTTGCTATCGTGATCAGTTTGGTGATATTGAACATGTAGAACTTGTATACAGTTTTGGTGTCAAAGAACCAAATCTGATGGACACAATGTCCATGCCTAATTCGCGTGGTGGCAAGAAAAAATATATTCGCTTGAAGGTTTACAAAGACAAGATCATTCAAACAATCTCTAACGAGAAAATTGACTTCGAAGATCAAGGTGGAATGCCAGGCTTCCCAATGGGACAAGCTGGTCAAACTGAAGAATTAACTAACAGTCTCGGATTTATTCCTGCTGTAGAAGTGTTTAATAACATTGACTGCACAGGAGAGAATACTGGTAGTGGAGAATTTGATCAACTGTCAAATCAAATTTTATTTCACGACGAACTAGTGCGTAATGTTCGAAANAACATGAAGTTCTTTGGAAATCCAACTTTAGTTTCTAGTCGGCCTCGTCACGACATTCTTGAGTCTGGTGAAGAAGGCAATATGAAGCCNACTATTAGNTCTCAAGCTGGCTTTTTTGCAATGGATCGGCCTAGCACACGTGTAAGTGCACCNGGTTTTGGATCAAGCATTGATGGTCAAATCAAAGTACCTAGAGTTATTGCCAACCTTGAACCGACTGATCGAGTGTCTTACATGACACCTGATGCTGTAAGTGGTGATCAAAATCTGTATGTAAAACAATATCGATCTGAAATTCGTCTAGCATTAGGCGGTGTAGACGATATTGATATTAATACCGCATCATCTGCTTATGAGATGAAATCTCTTTATGGTAGGTGTGCTGCAACTGCAGAAAAGAAATGCAAAGCATTGTTTGACTTTGGTTTGTGTAAATTATTTGCAATGATGATTCAGCATGAAGAGCATATCTTTGAAGAATCATTTTCAAAAACTATGGAGCTTCAAAAACCAAGCATTCCTCTACGCGAAGAATTTGAAACTGAAGAACTTTATACTGATGCTGAACTACAATATCAAATTGATCAAAAACAATACCTAGATGATAGAGCACAACTCTTTTCTGCTAGTATTGAATCAGGTCAAATACCTGAAGGGGTTACTGGTTTAATCCCTGACGGCAGCAGCAAAGTTAATTGGCGCTGGACCGGTGAGATTTTCGAAGAGGATTCTCAGGGCATTCTTAATAATAGTATCGTCGTCAGAAACCTCCAAGAACTAGGTGTTGATTCTATTGAAGCCCTTAAGTATCTCTTCCCCAGCAAAACTGACGAAGAACGCTCAGCAATGTTGACCGGCTATCCCTTCAGGATGGTCCAGCAATCCCAACAAAGTTTCAATACATTCATTGGGATGTTAGGTCAGTTGTATCAGCTGCCCCACCCGCAAATGCCTAATCAGCCATTGGCGGCTGATCCGAATCTTGACATCACAGGATTCCTCTATCGATCCCTTGAATTTTTACGTAAGGAGTTAAGTTACAGTGGAAAGTATCAGTCAGACGACAGCACCGTCCGCGCCCGTAAGCTCAGCGACGCCGACCGCAAGCGTGCCCGACTCGGCCTCCCAATTCGCGACGAACAGCCCGTCGAGCTTCCAGGCTCAAGCGCCGGTGATGCCCCAGGCACCGGCAACTTACCAACCGGCAGCGGCCCCGCAGGCTTCGGCTCCGGCAGCGGCCAACAATCCGTGGCAGGAAGCATTCCAGGCACTATCCGCAAGCCTGAATTCGCCGCAAGCGTCCCAAGCCCCGGCACCGTACTCGGCGTATCAAACACCAACACCACAGGCCAGTATCCAGGCTCCGCTGGCTTCTCAGCCCCAGGCTCCGGAATGGGCAAGCCAGGCGATGCCGACTTACGCTCCCCAAGCTTCAACCCCAACTTATTCGGCCCAGGAGGCGGCGTATCTGTCCCAGCTTCAAGCTGAACAGGCCGCTCAATATCAAGCCGCCCCCGCGCCCGCAGCTGATTCTTACCTGAGTCAGATTTCTGACGTCTCTCTCGAAGTTCTTGAGCACTTTGGTGCTGAAGCCCCTGCCCTACTCAATAACTATGCCTGTGCAGTGGAAGACGCTCTGATCGAGCAAGTTGGCCGCAACACCACCATGAACACCATGCTGGACGCCGCTTCTGAAGAGCGTGCCGCCATGAACATCATGCTGACTGATCCCGACGTCCTTGCTGACTACGTCAACGGCTTCTTTGGTGCAGAAGGTCCCTACCCGACTGAGACTCCTGAAGAGACTGCTGCACGCGAACAGTATGAAGCTCGTGCTCAGTTCGAGCAAGAAATTATTGCTCAAGAACAACGTGGCGTTCCTCAGTCCTTCGAGCGTCCTCAAATGGACATGCCCACCCCTGGCCGTCAAGAGTCAGGCGCTGGTTCCTTCTGGGGTGACTTTAGCGCCATGATGGACAATAATCCTGAGAATGCTTGGCAGTATCTTGCCCAGGCTGGTCCCCAAGCTTTCCAATCCAAGATGTTGGTTCAGGACTACTGATCTGAATAACGAAAGGGTCACTTCGGTGGCCCTTTTAAAATAGAAGTATAGAAAGTATTTGAACAATGGCTCAACGTATTCAACAAATGGGTGAGGCTCCTTATGCACGGGAGGCGATGCAATTTTCCTCTATGCAACAGGGTCTCGGAGCCATGACTCCTCCCAATCAAGGCATGACCAACATGATGGATGGTGGGATGGCTAGCAAGCCTGGTGCTAATGCCCAGCTGCAACGCCAAGGTGACTTGAAACTTCAGAACATCCAACAGAACACTATCTCTGCTATTCCCCAGCAAGTTGCTGCTTCCCAGGGAATGCAAACCAAAATGATGGCTGAAACCTCGACTACTGACAATGCTGCTGCTTTGTATCGGGATATGGCCAAAGCAAATGTAATGGATGCCTATCAATTGACTAAGGGCATGGAAAACCTCAATGCTGAAATGGATCGCATTGGACCTGAACAGTTTGAAATGAATATTGCTATTTCTAAGCGTATGGGTGAATCACCTGATCTTGGATCTTTGATTGCTGAAGCTAATCAATACGGTTAATAGTTTCGATAGAATAGTTGAAGTCATAGATAGGTAAATTACGTGCGATTAGCAGGTGAAACTCCTAAACAAGATCCTGAGGTATTTCAAACTATTTGGAAGCACCTTAAGACTGATGGTGTGCCTGATCAAGCTGCCAACCATTTGACAGCTGAGATGCTGCATCACGGTGAAGATCTTGATAGCTCTATTGAAAAATATGAGCGTTTCTATGACATCTACCGAGAGAAAGGTTTTAACGAACATGCCGCTCAGGCTATGGCAGTTGAAGCCCTCGAAGGTGCAACGGAAGCTCCGAAAGAAAGTACAAGATTTGCAATGCTACATAGTGAACCAGAGGAAGAAGTAGTAGGCGTAATATCTCGCGCTTAGTGTTGACAAATAAATAGAATATACCCTATTATTAATATGATAGATCATAGGGATTATATGAGTGCAATTAAATTAAGTGGAGACTCCGTCCGTTCTTATCTTCGTGATATCGGACGGATTCCTCTTTTGGAGCATGACGAAGAGATCCTGCTTGGTCGTCAAGTACAACGACTGATGGAAATTAAAGCATGCAAGGAATTACTTTCTAATCCTAATAATGAAGAACTTGCTACATCTTTAGGAGTATCATTAAAAGAACTTCGTCGTGATATTCGTGATGGAGAAAAAGCAAAAGACAAAATGGTTACGGCCAATCTCCGGCTCGTCGTTAGTGTCGCAAAGAAATACACAAAGAGGAACATGGAACTCTTGGACATCATCCAAGAGGGGACGATTGGTCTCGTCCGTGGTGTTGAGAAGTTTGATCCTGGTCGTGGTTATAAGTTCTCTACTTACGCTTATTGGTGGATACGGCAAGGGATTACTCGGGCGATTGCGGAAAAATCACGTGCTATCCGACTACCGATCCACGTTACTGAGAACCTCAACAAACTTAAGAAAGCCCAGCGGGAATTGAGCCAACTTAATGGGGAGATGCCGAATGTATTTCAGTTGTCAGAATATATGGAAATGACTGTTGACGAAATTAAAGATCTGATGTGTAAAGCACGTCAACCAACATCCTTGGAAATCAAGATTGGAGAAAACAGGGATACCGCTCTTGTAGATCTATTGGAAGACGAAACACAGCTGCCCGACACACTGCTTGAGCGTCAGTTTATCAAAGAAGATATCCGCCATTTGATTGAAGAGCTGCCTGAGATGCAAGCTGCAGTAATTTCAATGCGGTATGGGATTGGTGAAGATATTCTTGAGCCAATGTCAATGACAGCTATTGGTCAAATACTGAATATGTCACGCGATCGTGTGAGAACATTAGAGCAAAAAGCTCTTCGTGCATTGCGGGACAACCAAGAAGAGGTAAACGGTTATTTGTAATTTACAATAGTGATAGGCATGCAGATGAGTAATGAACGTCACAGAAGAAACTAATAGCTCTATTCTGCTTATGGGTGGAAGCGGCAGTAGCTTGCCAGCTAACTACGCATCTAGTAAATCGCTGAATTTTGCCAAAGATTCAGCAACCATTCAAAACGCCAAAACTGAGCGAGTTACAGCAATCCCACGTCTTATTGACTACAAAGATACTGTAGGACTGTTTGGTACAGAGAATGTATTTCTAAAAATTGATTTGGAAGTTGTCTCTTCGGCAAGTGCCTTTTCAAACATCCAAACCCCAGAAAATGATTATTTTAATGTCTGGACTTTTCCGGAAAGTGGGACAACAAATGATTACGATACTGCGATTTTTAATTTTTCAGAAGACACATCTATTGTAAATGCATACGAACCTGCGAGAACTTCGAATGATTTGTCCCAGTTCAAAAAACCTTATGTNAGTGTAAAACTGACAAACCTNAAAACTGGGAATCGGTTCCTTGATGCATATTTTGACGTCAGACTATACACTAAAAATCGCGAAGAGTTTGCGTATGATGAGATGTTCATCGGAGCAAAAGACTATTTCTATTTAGGTTTCCATGCTCGAAATACAAAGAGAATTCCTTACAATGTACGCCTTGAGATAGGCGATAAATATATTGAATATTACGACTTAACTACAGCTCAGCGTAAGTTAGCTGTCTGAGGTCAATTCTTCAGCCTGATCTTTAACCTCAACTTTAATCACTGTCTTTTTACGACGTTTGAGAGCAGAAGGACGACGTGGAAACTTTTCCAAAGGGGTAAGCGGCTCGGGTGGCGCGGGATAAGGAGGCAGTGGAGACACACTACGCTTCAGAACTTTGCCACCAGAGATTTTAGAAAATTGATATTCAACCAACAGATCGGGAGATTCATCTTTAAAAATAGCTACTCGATCAATCCGTGCTGCGGGAAAAGTAAAGTTACCAAACCCATCGTGACGGATCTCAAGGTTAATGCGATCAGCTGCAGGAACAACAAGACGAACGTAAGCCCCATTATCTAGCTTGACGCGAAAGATTGCACACTCAATATAAGCTCCAGGCTTCTTATTCCACCAACGAGGAAACTTATGATAACTACCACGCTTGGGAAGAATCAATTGAATATTACCACCAACATTGACAGGAACAGATTGTCCACCTTTGTAGATAACTCGATCAGCCATTAGATGTGTTACTCAATTTCTACTTTCTCTATTTTAGTTATTTTTTGCTGCTGACGTTTGATCCACATTAGATTTTCTACTTTATTATTTCTCTTGTTGCCATCAATATGTCGAACAACACTACAACCTTTACGCTTACCGTAGGGAGTTGGTGGCAGTCCTAGAAAAGCAAAAGCCACAAGTGTATGAACTGGAATAGTAAGTATCTTCTTACGACCCACACGCTGCGTCAAATTAACCACAGGATATCCAGTCTTTGCAATTTTCTGTTTAAGAATACGTTCAATTGTCCCTTTAGTGCTTTTGATATCACCTGAAGCATTTACATAATATTCGATGCAGCATTCGAAACCGGGAAGAGTATGCACAGGCACCCATTCCTTGCTATCGATAAATTCCATTACCTAATATTCTTGGGTATTCATATAAAAATTATATCTAATTTAAGTAACATCTAGTTATGCGGCAAAGTCGAATGTCGCTTATAAACCTTTTAGTTTTGGAGTTACGATCCGATGTGGATTGATAATGATTTTCCAAAACTTCTTGGTGCCGAACTGTATCGTCCCCACCCCGCATACATCATTGAGATGGCTGTGGAGCCCGTGGTCGTACATGACTTCAGTAAGCAACCCGGTCAAACTGTGCAGCTTGATCGCTATCGCTTCTGGGGCAAGCCTGGCACTAAGGAGTCCCGCGAGCGGACCGCAGATCAAACCCTCGGAACCGCCTCTGCACGCAATATTGTTAAAGACAAGGTCTTGGTGACCCTGCGCGAATACACCGGTCCTGCCGATACTCGTGACAGCGCCCAGCCTTCTACTTTCAAGGTTGCTCGTGAAACCCTGATTACCGCTCAGCGCCTGCTGCTTGACACCGGTAACCTCAACGTCTTCCACCAGTCCATCGGTTCTCTGACCCTGCTGGACGACTATCGCCGCTGGCGTGACCGCGTCTTCGCAAACGAACTGCTGAAGGCCGAAGCCAACGGTATTGCTGGCAAAGATCAAGGTGGCTATTACCTGCCTGGTGGCAAAGCCAAAGGCGTCAACTACGCAGCTGGTGAATCTGCCAAGTTTGACGTGACCACTGACCTTCTGGAAGTCGTTAAGGACATGCGTAAGCGCAACGTCCCGACTTTCGCTGATGGTTACTACCGCTGCATCGTGGATCCGACCGCGATGATGCATCTTCGTCANAACTCTGACTTCCGCGAGATTGCTCGTTACCCCGGTAACGGCATGATCAACCCCATGCAGCCCAACGCTGCTCCNAACGCTTCCTTCTTCCAAGGCATGGGTCCTGGCTATGGCCAAGCCGGCTTTGTGGCTGGTCAGCCNGTGATGCCCACTGGCTTCCTTTTTGAAGGTGTCCGTTGGTTCGAGTCCACCAACCTCCCTGAAACGACTTTCAACCTGACGATTACCGATGCCGGTTCAGGTGCCGCTGATTACGCCGCATCTCAACTGATCTTCTTCGGTCCTCAGGCTGTTGGCGTGGGTATCGGTGGTAACAACGCTCAGATCCTGTTGAACAACAACGACGACTTCTCTCGTTTCATCATCATGATCTGGTCCCTGTTTGCCGGTTTTGAAGTGCTGAATAAGGACTTCATTACGGTTGGTTACTCTTTCGTATATTGATAGGAGGAACTAACAATGTCTGTAATTTTTCCCGGTAACTATGTAGCTCACCTGAACGCTTATCGCGAACAGGGTGTGCTGGCCGTCCCCGGTGTTGAGTACTACCAACTCCGTGGCATCGCTATTGTCACCGCAAACCAAACTGGCGGTGGCACCCTGGCTCTGGAGATCCTTTCTCCTGACCTCCGTGCTGACGACAAGCCCCGTCTGGATAAGCCTTTTAAGGTCCCTGCTGGCGCTACCGTCTATCGCACTGCTATCAGCACTACCAACCTGAAAGCAAGTGGCACCGATACCGTGTCTGTTGATGGCCTGACCACCACCACAAATACTGAAGCTTCTTTGGCTGCTGTGGCTGGTGAATTCCCTGCAGCTGGTGCTTCTACCACCTTCAGCAACGGTGCTGTGTCCATCGAGTCCAGCGAGATCACCATCTCTGCTGCTTACTCTGGCGCTCTGACGATCGTTGACCCTGCTGACTGTGCAGCCGTTATGGTTGAAGTCTGCTACTACGTCGACGCTCCTGGCCCCGACGTTGATGACTACAGTATCCCCTACAAGAGCGAATCTGGCTCTGGATATTGATCCATCATCAATAACATCAAAGGCGCTCCTTGTGGGGCGCTTTTTTATGTCTATAATAAATGTATGCTTACCCTAAATAATAATGGATAGTAATCTATTTCAAGATAGTAAGACTGGCAAATTGGTTGAATTTATTGCCAAGCACGATAAGGAATATGCAATGGTNCGTGATGCTGGTGGCACNATTACATATGTGACTCTTGAGCAGCTTGTTCCTTATAGCCGTGAAAAAGGTCGACTGGCAAAAGTCGAAGCACCTCAAATTGCTCCTCCGCCAGAAGAGCCTCTGCCAAATCCTGTAGTACCGATTGAAGATACTCGTCTAAATTTGAACACTGCTCCTGCTGAACAAATTGCAAAACGACTGCCTGGTGTCGGCTATGCAACTGCTAAGCGTATTGTTGAATTGCGAATGTCCTTGAGCGGAGAACGTTTTTCAAATCTCAAGCAACTAGAAAACATCCCCCGTGTTAACTGGGAACAACTGATTGAAGAAGACCTTATCTTCATTAGTTAAAATAAGAATACAAAGGCAGAAGACAAATGGATCCTCGTCTAGAACAAATTTTGTTGGCGCAAGCTGCCAATGAGGCAGAACAGGGTCCTCGCCTAAGTGATTCGACTGCTGCTGCCGCCGCACTTGGTGGTGGTCTAGGTGTACTTGGCGGTTCATTGGCACAGCCACTTGGAAGGGCTATTGGCAATATGCGAGGGACAAACCGTATTTTGAAACCTGGCATTCGTATGGCTGGTGGTCTTGTAGGAGCAATCCTCGGTGGTGGCTTAGGAGCAGCAGCTCAACAATCTGCAATGCAGGAATCTGGACGAACAGGAGCACTTTTAGCTGAACTGCAGGCACAAGAGGCTGCAGGCAAAGAGATGACACTTGATCAACAGTATGAATTGCAACAGATTCTGAAAGCAGCATATNCACGTGATGGGATTCTTGGCTAATGGAACTAAACGAACTACTAAAGTCAAAAACTAGATTCCATCTAGGATTTAATTCTGGTTCACAAATCCCTGCTGGTGATCGTGCTCGTCTAGAAGAAGCGATGGCGCTCATCCCAGATGAGTATTTCTACAATCAAATTGTTGATCACATCCGCCGCTGTGACGTTGCATATGAAGCTAGTGAATACTATGACACTGCTAATGGTCAGGTAAACGCAAGCCGGATCGAACAGATTGCTGGTGATGTCCAGCGAACAATTCGCACGACTGATCCACTAAAAGGCGATTCATATGCACGTGAGATCTACCTACGTGAAGTTGACCGTCTTGCTGAAACTCTATATGTTCCTAANTATCGGCGTCCTGACGTCCGTCGCTATGCATTTGAGCGCTCAGGATCTGAATTTGTCATGGCTATTCCTGGTCCTGCAGACACAGCAGTGGGCTCACGCATTTGGTTAAACCAAAACTATCGATAGTATTAGAATATATCTAGGAAATACTTTGTGAACCCATGCATCACGGAACTCAAAAAATAACAATGGGTCGCGGAAAAGATACGGATTATCAATCCAAGAAGGCCGCTGCTCTTGCTCAAGCCGAGCAGAACGATTTTATCTTTGGCATCCATTCAGTATATGAAAACGGATCTGGCGAAGCTTCAAAAGCATCGCGCCACCCTAAGTACGGCAATAGCAACTTGATGGCGGGAGACCAGATTGATGGAGCTACTGGTATTTTTAAGCCACGTTTTGATGCTGCAGGTAATCAAATCATTGGCGATCCGCTGAACACCACAGGTTTTGCTGATGGTGGAATATCTGCGACAATACAACCGCAAGTTGATCCTGAAATTGCAGGTGGTCTAGCTGCTGAGCGTTTGGCAATGCTTGCTCAAGGCATGCAGTATCCCGGATTGAACAATCGTCAACAAATCTACGGAGCTTGATATGTCTCAAGAAAAGCTAAATCGTCGTAAAGCGATGGGTGATGACCCATTTGCGATGAATGTGTCGAATGCAACCTTTGCTGGATCTCCTCAGCCCCTCCCTAATGCTCCTCAAGGAGCCGGCAACATGATGAACAACCCAATGGTTGGTCAATCAATGGGCGGTGGCGCAGCTCAGCCTGGAAGCCTTGAAGGCGGTGCACAGTCTCCTTACGGCGATCCTGTGTTTGCTCCTGATGTTTTCTCAAAAGTTGGTACTCCTGGATACGCGCCTAACTCTGATCGAAACCAAAACATTGTTGAAGGTCGTGGTCTTAATGCTGCTTACGGTTCGATTCAACAACCTCTTCGTGAATCGCAAGACATGATGGAGCCAATGCACTTGGCTCAGCAAGCAGCTGAACGTGGNGAAAAACTTTATGGATCAGGTGAGCAACTCCCTTATCAAGTCGGTCCCCTTGGACCGATGGGTTATGACATGGATATGGCACAGGAGGGTGGAGTCTTTAATCCTGGTGCAGTTCCTTCTACAATGTCAGGTAATTCAGAAGGCGGACTTACACTTCAGGGAGTACCTGATGCACAAGCAGCAGCTCAAGTCATGTCTCCAGACGATGGCTCAATGATTCCTGGATCTACTAAAACTACTATTCGTAAAGGTAACAAATAATGGCCACTACAGCTACTAATAAACAACCCCTGCTGGTTGATCGTCCATTTCATTCAGTTGTTAAATCAAACAGTTTGACTTCCGGATCTGCTACAAGCCTCGACATTTTGGGCACTAACGAGTCGTCTGTACTTGTTGATTGCACATCAAATGATGGCGCAATTGTGGAAGATCTGTACGTAATTGCTCGTAGTACAGTTTCATATAAAGCAGTGTTCTATCTGAGCACAGCAGTGGATTATCTGCGGCCAAGCGACGCAACCTACGTTCAGCAGATTGATAGTGCCACTACTGCAGGACAAATCACTTCGTGTGCCGTGCTTCCAAAGGTACTAGCTCCATTGCCCGGTACTGGAAGTGATTCACAAGTGCGTGCACTTTATATTCCAAAAGGCTCTGTACTTTGGTGTTCGTTGCAACTTGCTGGTCCTGCTAACAGTGCTGGCACTCCAGTAATTGGAGCTCAAGGCGGATTCTATTGATGCCTAGGAAGCAGAATGGCTTCGGTAGTAAATCATTTGGAAAATCGAAGTCATTTGCTGTAACCGGGGTCAACAATCGAACAGATAAAGGAAAAGGGCCAGGGGCTGCAGGCAATTATCCAAGCGATCGTCGCTATGGATCGACAGTAACTCGAAGTGCAATCGAGCAATTCGATATGGATAGTACTTGGGCCAGATGGCGCAAGGGCATGGAGTACTACTATCAAGCTGCGTACTTACCCTATGACGCGGCTAATGCTGTTCTGTACCAAGGTACGCCTGCTGAAACACCAGTAACATTTACTGGGTATAGGTTTGCAACAAAAAATTCTGATAGTAGAACTCACTATACAATTAAACGATCAGCTTCAGCCCAGCATTCTGTAGGTGTAATTACAAGTATAGAAGCAGATCAAATTAATTTTCCTGAAGGATATTTGAATAGAGAAGTTGTTGTTCAAGTTCAAGGCAATGCTAATAGTGATGCAAGTTTATTGCGCTCACTTGGAGAACGAGTAACTGATGGAAATGCCTCTGCAAATATTGAACAAGTACTAACTTCTAATCGACGCCCTGCTGTATATAAAGGCAAAAGCTCGAAAGATGGACTACAGATTGTAGCAACTATGCCATTGAGTGACATTATGGCAACAAGCTTCATACAAGAAAACAACAATGATATTCAAGCATTAGTCGGCCAGATTGTTTATACCCCTGAGTTTTACAACGTCACTGCTGTGACCTCACTGACTGAATTCAAAGATTTTGAAACATACTTTGAAGTTATTGAAAATGATTTGCGCACTGGCGAAGAGCTTCAAATTCTAAAGAATACAACTAACTTACCACCAACGCTTGGTGATATAGCCAGCCTAGAAGTAATTTTCAACACAACGAATACAACAAGTATTTTGCAAGGATCATTCTTTTTCAGGAAGTCTGATTATCAAAAGTACTTTGGCAATAAATATTTGACTGGAGATGTAGTCGCAAGTGAAGTTGCAACCTCATCTTATGCAATTATGCCTTGGACAATTCAGTCAGTCATGGCACGTCCAGCTACAAATGAATTAGAAATTACATCGACAGTATTTAAAAGTACGCTGACACTTTATACTCCATATGAACAAAATAGATTTATCGTATTTCCCGCTAATAGTTTTACATATCAAGATGTAGACATCGATGAAGATGGTAACTATCCACATCAACCATTAATTCCAGGCGAAAGTGCTTGGCAGAAAATTAATCTGAGTATTGACCCATTTCTCGATCAAATATTTGTGACAGGAAGAACTCTTTCATATGCAGACCTTTTCTCATGCAGTTGCCCTGCTCATATCAGAGGCAAACTACGTCAGCCAGAAACCTTTGATAGCGATACAGGTAGAATCAATAGACAATCTAGGTATCCAGCACCTAGTGCAAAAAGTCCTAGTTCATTTGATATTGAAGGTGTTGCACAGGCCACAGGTATTATTGAGAGCTGGGCATCTGAGCTATACAAAAAAGGATTCAAAGTATGCAAGCATTCAATTGCCGCAATGTTTATCAATAAAATACGGGTTGAAGAACCAAATACATTTCCTAGTGTTGAATCACGCTTAAAGTTTGAAGAAAAGCTTGCAAAAGAAATTCAAGAGGTAGGCGATGAGTTCCTTGAGCAAATGAAGCGATCTGAAATAACAACGATTGAAGTAGTCGCTGCTCTTGCAGAAGCGCTTAACTTGGATGACGTTGAGCTTGGATATGTGTTTTTGACCAGCCAGTTCTAAGCAGCAAAAAATACTCTTTGAGGAGGACTAGGTTTTACTTCAAAAGCATCCCATCCATCAGGCAAATCACCCAAGTAATTAATGTGCCATCCTGGCAATTTTGTGGGTGGGCTAATTTCAATCGTGTTTCCATCTCCATCTTCTTCATAGACACCATCATCGTTGTAAAGCTCGCCAACTACATCAATAGCACGATCTGACGTATAAGCTTGAAGTTCTTCAGTTTCGGTCTCAGGATCAATGACATAGAAACCAGCAGCTTTTGCTGCGGTGATCCATGCCGCCTCGTCAGTAAAACGGAAGTATGGTCCAGGTACTGGAGTTTCAATAATTTCGTCTGACATGGTTAGGAGGTGATTGATTGTACTTTTTCATCAAGTAGACGAGTTGCAAAATAAGCAACCCGTTTAAAGTGACCATTAATAGCTCTTCCACCACCATCGGGGCGTGATCCTATTGTTAGCTTTGTGAAATTAGGCAAGCCTTGGATATTGCTACCCGAAGAAGTTGTTTGAAGAACATTATTGGTTGCAAATCTTGGATCATTTGCATTGGCAGTGCCTGTCAGATTTAGACCAAATGATGCAGCAGATTTAAAATTAAGAAATGGCTTGGTTTCTGTAAGAATTGCCGTTCGTTGGACGCCTTGACCATTTCTAATTCTTAAGCCTATTTTAGGTAAAGGAGAAGCATTTAAGTCAACAAAAAATTGAAGCTTTCTATTGCTATCATTGTTCTGAATAAAAGTGATGATATCGTAGTCATTGGATCCACTTGTAATAGGTGAGGAAAAACTTGCAAATAATGAACCTTCGGGTTGGTTGTAAAAACTGCTGAAGTTAGTGCCAGTAATCTCAACAACGTCAGCCGCACGGGTCACAGTGGAGCTGTCTGTAGCAATATAAGAAGTTGCAAAGTCTCCCTCCTCTACCTGTGCACCCCAAAAATAAACGTCAGTTGCAAAGCTGTCGTCGCCGTTGTTTAAGTAAAAACGATTATTAAGTGCTGTAAAAGTAAAACTAAATCTTTGCCATTCACCCGTAGCAACAAAGTCTCCTAAAGTTGGAAATGACCCAAGGTCGATTGTAAATCGATCATTTGTGCCAGGAGTTACAGCTTTCGCATAAACAGAAGCCGTATAAGTTGTGCCAGGAGTTAAAACATCTTGTCGAATCCATGATGAGCCACCACCACCGTGTTGAACTCGATCAGCTGTGTTTGTACCGTCAGGTGCTACAGCTTGGTCTGCTGTAACACTGCTTCCGTTGCCAACAACCCATGCATTCATCTGCTCGCTATGTGGCAAGATATTAGTTCGAGCCTCTTCAATCAGCAGCCCAAGGCTTTCACCAGTTGCAGGGTCATGGTCAAAGCGAGGAGCGCCAGAGATTGTACTGGTAGTAGGAATGTAGTCATTTAGAACAGTTCCTATCTCAATTTGTGCGCCCCAAACATAAAAATCTTCGGTAGCAGTCACCATATTCATGTCAAAAAACCGGAGGTTGTTATTTCTACTTCCACCAGTTTTTGTTATACGAGTCCATTCGCCAGTAATAGTGGTTGCCTGACCACCGGTTGGAGTAGTATCGTTTATATCAACATTGATAGATGTCGTCCCGCCTGAGACAGTTTTGGCGTAAAAACTAATCGTATAAGTGGTGTTAGGAGTACCTCCACTTGTAGAGCCAACACGCCATACTTGAGCACCTCCTGCTGGAACATCCCTCCCCAATCTACGAACAGTTTCAGTAATTCCTCTTGGAGAAACTACACTTTCAGTGCTGTTAGGGATTGCCGTGCCAATGCTACTTCCTTGAACGATATTACTATTCAAAGCAAAATTAACAGACGTAGTCTTAATCAGACCATCTGCTCCAACAAAAGTTCCACTGCTAGCACGAGTAAAGGTAACAAGGTCATTACCGCTAATACTGTCGACTAAAGATTTGCTTTCTGCGAATTTCAAATCAAGGGCTGCATCCAAGAAAATATCAAATACTGCACCATTTCCATAAGAGTTTTTTCTTAGTTCTCTTGTGGAGTAATCATAGTAGTAATCGTCGTAATTGACAGGATTATGAAATTCAGTTTTAGGGACAACTAAAATTCTTTCAATATTTCCATCTCCAGGTTTGTCATATCCAACGTCAAAAGTTACTGCACTCGTGCCATCAAAAGTCATCTTAAGTTGGACGTCCTGAGCACAACTTACGACAATGTAGAAATCTAAAAGTTCAACAATTGCACAAGCTTCGTAAGTGACAACGTTATAATTCTGCCTCCACCACCGCTTTACTTTTGTACTATTTGTGGCAAAAGGTGTGGGCTTGACAATTGTAAAATCTGTATTACCGTCATGAATAATCAAGTCACCATATCCTTCGAGTATGGCTGTAGACATATCCGCCTAAAGTACAATTCAATAATTAAAGTTTAACAATAAAGACTGCTTCACTACAATAGAAATAGTAGTGTTAATAGTTGCGCGTGTCTACTTATCAGAACGATTCATACGCTGGCATCGTTGCAGCATTCAATGAACTGCGTCTTCGCAATAATGCTCTACCGAATGAGTATGCGCCAAGTTATGCAGGCATTCGTGATGCAATTTTAGATATTAAAAAAGAGTGGGGCAATATTGGTGTAGGTGACTATCCTCCTGGCTGGCTGCCTGAGACTGATTCAGAAGGTGCTGTAATTGGCGGTCAATGGCTTAATTACCCTGAGGATGGTGATCTTTGGTTTGACAAACGTCAAGGCCGAATGATGGTTTGGATTGGCGGTGACTTCCATCAAACAAATGGTGCAGATCAACTGACAGTTCTTTCTGAAACTCAGCCCAACAGTGCTATTGAAGGTGCATTATGGTATCAGCCAAGTACTCAAAGTCTGTACCTGTATACAGGAAATCAGTGGACCCTAGTTACATCTACCTCAATCAATACAGATCAACTAGCACTTGCATCGACAACTGTAACTGATCTTGCTGGAGTCCCCTCTGTTTTCCCATCGACTACAGGAGTTGACACTCAAAAGGAATTTAATGCTTGGTCAATTGATACGCTTGAATTTCTAAACACGAAAATTGATAATTCTCAAGGAACATCTGGAGCAACAATTACTGTAAGTGGAACTGCTCCTAGTATTACAGCAGATGGTGAACTTTGGTACAACAGTAGCACTCTGCAGTTGTATGTGAGTAGTGGAAATGTATGGCAAACATCTACGCCTGACTTTAGCCAAGAAACTGAATTCACAACACTGCAGTCAACTGTAACAACGCTTTCGTCTACTACCTCGACGCAGATTAGTGGACTTGATACAAGGGTTACCACACTTGAAAATGTTTCTCCAGTTACTTACTCGTTAGCTACGCCTTCAGGTCTTCGTTTGCTTGATAGTGCAGGCAATGCAAGCAATGTGGCAATTACAGGTTCAGGAGGAACAACCGTAACCTTTGGGTCTAACTCAATTGCTTTTGATTCTTCAGCTTTGCAAAGTAGCATCACAACACTGCAATCAGATCTTTCAACCAAAGCTACTCAAACTGCACTAACTGCTGTAGAGACTGCAAGCAATGCAGCGGACACAACACTTCAGTCCAACATTGATACAAATACTTCATCAATTAGTACCTTAAGTACAACAGTAGCTGGATTGCCTACAAATTCAGATTTGAATAATTACCTGCTTCTAACGGGAGGAACTCTCTCGGGTGCTTTGAATATGGGAGGGCAAGTAATTAATAATGTGGCTGCACCGTCGCTTGGAACAGATGCCGCAACTCGTCAATATGTGGACGACTTTAAAACATTTGCTGCATCAACTTATGCCACTATTAGTGGAAGTAGCTTTGCTTCACTTTCAATTACTACTAATGATGTAACAGTTGCTGGTATTGATTTTAGTTCATCAACAGCCGCAAGCAGGCAAGCACTCAAACTTGCTAGTGATTCAACCAACAATGTGACATTTGGAAACACAGCTTTTGCCAATGAAATGGCATGGGAGTTTGGTGATACGGAAGATTTTTGCTGGAAGCATTCAACTAATGGAAAGCAATTAAGCGTCCGTAGTTCAGGTGTTTATGCCGACAATCTTTTTATTACTAATTTTGTTGTTGACAGCAATGGCAACGAAACCTTAGTAAATACCGTAAATGTTCAAACCAAACTAAATACTATAACTACAGCACTTGAAGGAGTTAGAACTGCACTTAATAGCAATACAACTTATTCAGGATTCAAAACTGATGCACTTGTGGCATTAGCCAACATTTAAAAAATCAACTGGTTAGTATTTAAATAAATAGCAATAATCAAATGTTTAGCAAAGATGATTTTGACATTCCTTTAGAAGGTCAATTGAGGCTTAGGGTTATTGCTGATGAAATTAACGAGTGCTCAGACATTGATGAGCTACGTAAGCAATTGATTGTCTCAGCTAAATTAGTGATGACATATCAAAATATTCTTAATCGAATTCTGAAAGAACAAATTGCAAAAGATTTGCAAGATTTCAACAAACTATTGGAAGGGGAAGACAAGTTAAAATAATGAAAGATGTTGTGTAGTAACAGATGCCATCCGTAGGTGACACCAAAATCGAATTCGGTCGTGCTTGGATTTATCTACAGCCAACCGGTCAAGGCCCAGGAACTTGGCGGCTAACTGGAGATGACAATGTTGTTAATCCAAACCAAAACACATCGGAGTTTTTGTTCACTGCGACAATGGCTTCTGGAAACATTGCACAGGTTGGATCTCTGCTGTATCTGACTTCTACAGGGCAAGCTGCTCTTGCTGATGCTTCGTCTCTTTCGACAGCACGTATAGCAGGTGCAGCAACAACGGCAGCAACAGGCGGAACCACTGTCACTTACACAAGCTCGTTGCCTATTACATCTCTTTCTGCTTCAGCAGTAGTTGATGGTTCTCCAGCCAATCTTACGCCAGGTACGCTGTATTACTTAAGTTCTACAACGCCAGGCAACTACACTACAACTCCTGATACAACTACAGCAGGATCTGTTCTTATTCAAGCTGGTGTAGCCCTAGACACTAATGAAATGAACATTGAAATTTCTGCACCCTTGGTAATTTAATATGGCTGACAGAAGAATTACTGTTCTCAATCCTGTAGGTTATCAAGAAGTCTTGCAGTCAACAGATCGTCTGTTTATTGATTCAGACTCACGATTTGCAGGTGCCGATTTTACGCAAAACGTTACCTTTACCACAGGTAGCTTTTCAGGCAATGTCACTATTAACGGGACTCCTAGTGCCAATACGGACGCAGCCACTGTCGGGTTTGTAAATACCTCAGTAAGTAATGTCACATTAACTGCACAGCTACCAGTTTATCTAGACAATCAAGTTATTAAAATAAACTCTGGCAATACTACAGATAAAGGCATTGTTCGTTTTGCAACTAATGCAGAAGCACTTGCCGGATCTTCAGTTGCTGCAGCAGTAACTCCAGATCAAATGGTCTTTGCCTTGAATGGTGTTGCTGTATCTGGCGTTGCTCCAATTCAAGTAACGGAAACAAGTGACAACAATTTTCAAGTTACAGTTGCTTACGCCACTAGTGGTGCAAACGGTGTTATTCAAATNGCAACTGATTCAGAAGTAACTGCTGGCACAGTAGAGAATGTTGCAGTTAATCCTAAACAAGTAAAAGATGCGATTGATGCAATTCCATATGCAACAAATTCTTCTAACGGAGTAATTCGTATTGCTACTGCGTCCGAGCTATCTGCAGGGACAAACAATACAACCGCAGTTACACCTGCTCAAGTTGCTCAAGTCGTGGGTGATGTTGACGTAACAGTAAATCTTCCATTAACAGTTCAGCAAACCGGAACAGTTTTTGATTTTGATATTAACTACGCATCTCAGACTGCTGAAGGTACAATTCGTATTGCAACATCTGCTGAAATGACAGCAGGAACTTCTACAAATACTGTTGTCACTCCGGCAGCTCTTGAAACGCGCTTAGGCGGAATACAAATTGTCGATGGAACTACAACTACAAAGGGTCTTGTTCGTTTAGCGACTAATTCAGAAGCAATTGCAGGAACGGAATCAGCAGCAGCTGTTGTTCCATCATCACTTAGAGCAGCCTTAGATGATGCCAACTATGTGTTAGATGGTGGATCGTATTGATTAGAATAGTATCAGGATTTTTATCCAGTAGTTATAGGTTGTTACCATGAGACTTCAACTTAAGCGCTCAAATGTGCTGGCCAGTGGTTCTGCAAAAACGCCCACTGCTAGTCAATTGGAATACGGCGAACTTGCAATCAACTACAACACAGATGATCCTGCAATATTTTTAAAAGACAGCAATAACAACGTTATTAGAATTAGTGGTGTAGGAAATATTGCTGATGATGGACAAGTAGAACTCCCTGCTACTACGACCCCACCCTCTAATCCGCAGTCCGGAAATTTGTGGTATAACTCAGATGACGGTCGTTTGTATATCTATTACACGGATGCTGATAGTTCTCAGTGGGTAGATGCTAGTCCTGATAGTTGGGATCCTACAGTTCTACCAGATACAACTAATAGTAATTCTCAATCAGGCACACTTGATGATCGTTACCTGATGTTGAATTCAGGAAATGATCCAGTGACTGGTGGCTTGAATATTACTGGTGGCAACGTTGGTATTGGCACAACTAGTCCCGGCGATNAGTTATCGATTGTTGACACTTCTGGTTCGGCTGGCACAAGTATCACAGCGGCTGGCAATGCATTTTTGGTGCTAGATTCCAACGTTGGTGGTACAAGTGGTAATCAACTTTCTTTCATTGATTTTAAAAGTAACGGCACCGTTAAGGGCAACATTAGTTTAAATGAAGGTGTTACAGGTCAACCGCTAGAGCTTAATTCTGCAACTAGCAATGATGTCGTTGTTGCAGCCGGCGGCGGCAACGTTGGCATTGGTGTGGCGAGTGGTCCTTCTGAAAAACTTGAGGTGGCAGGCAACGTAAATGTTATTGGCGGAGGAAACCTCCTTATGCAAACTGGCGCCAGAGTTCAATTTGGAACAAGTGACGCAGCCAGTGTTATTGGTGAACATGGTTCTAGTGGGTATCTTGCGCTTGCTGCTAATAATGAGCACATGAGAATTTTGGCCAATGGAAATATCGGAGTGGGCACCAGTGCTCCCAGCATGTTATTAGACGTTCGAGGTGCTAGCAATCCACAAATTAAAGTATCTGCAACTAATACTGGAACTAACAGCGCCGGACTTTATATTGAAAACCAAGGACAACGAAATTGGCAAATTTGGGCAGATAGATCTTCAGATCAACTAAGGATTGGTCATAACAACAGAGCCAGTACGGTCCTCACAATTACTGATTCAAGAGTCGGGATTGGCGAGACAAATCCTGGAAATAAACTTGTTGTAAGAGGAAATGCGGTTTTTGGTCCCGATAATACAACAGCTCAATACCAAGGTATATCGTTGCAAAATGGCAAAGACAGTTCAGCTGGAATAGCTACAGGTTTTATTGATTTTAGGAACAACCTTGATGTTGCAGATACTCACATCTTTGCTGACCACAATACAGACGGTAGCTCCACCATTATTCTTGGAACTACACCTGCTGGCGCAAGAAATTCAGATCGTCGTTCTGAAAAAATGCGTATTACTGGC
>FUFK010076403.1_pt1 | contig 25802 bp, 26 predicted proteins | sample 1021851 | NCBI WGS metagenome assembly FUFK01 (sample SAMEA51879418, study PRJEB19060) | metagenome | reverse complement strand
CCTGATCAAAAACAACTGACATTTTAGAATCTATAACTTCATCTGTAACTTCCATTCCTCTATACGCAGGTAAACAGTGCATAAATATTGCATCTTTTTTTGCTAATGACATTACATTTGAATTGACTTGGAATGGTTTAAAATGATCTACAGATTTATCTTTTTTATCTCCCATAGATATCCACGTATCAGTCATTATACAATCAGAATTTTTAGCAATATCATTANAGTTATCTGAAANAGTCAGATTTTTGTTATTCTCNTCNAACCATTTAATNNTATTTTTTGAGANCGAAACTTCACTTGGACAAGCAATANAAAAATTAATGTCTAAAAGTGCNGCTGCTTCTACCCAACTTTGAGTTACATTATTATANTCTCCAAACCAAGACACTTTTTTATTTTTAAAATCTCCAAACTTCTCTTTNAAAGTAACTANATCTGCAATGACTTGGCAAGGATGACTATGATTTGTTAAAGCATTTATAATTGGTTTTGAAAAATTACTTTCAACTTCTTTCAAAATTGAATGTTCAAAGGATCTGATAATCATAAAATCTACGTATCTATNAAGAACTTTAGTACTATCATGAATACTCTCTCTTTCCCCAAATTTAAACTCATTTGAATTTAGAATTAGAGAGTTTCCACCTANATCATTAATACAAACTTCAAANGAAATTCTTGTTCTAAGAGATGGTTTTTCAAAAATCATNAANACATTTTTATTTTTAAGTNTTTTGTCACATCCATTTTTTTTTATATCAATTGNNTCATCAATAATTCTTTCTAAATCTTTTTTNGAAAGATCTTTTATNTCAAAAAAACTAGTCATTTTTTTNTATGNAACTCTTGAGATANCTCTTTTAATTTTAAAAAAGCTAAATCAATCTCTTCAAATGATGTATTGAGCGGTGGTAAAATTCTAATGGTATTTTCTGCTGCACCAACCAANAAAAGNCCTTTTTTTCNAGCTTCTGTAGAAAAATCAGCAACAGAAACTTTTTCGGATAGTTCTATACCACGTAAAAAACCATATCCCTTCTCTTTTAAAAATATAGGCTCATTGTGATTATCTAAATTATTTCTTTCATNTTTAATAAGAGAATTAATTTTATTATCCAAATATTTAATTTTTTCATTAAGAGTTTCTAAAAATCCATCTTCAGTGATTAAATTAATTACTACCTCTGCAGCTCTCATTGCTAAAGGATTGCCACCAAAAGTACTTCCATGAGTTCCAGGGACCATAGCATCACCTACTTCAGATTTTGCAAGAACTGCTCCAACTGGGAAACCTCCTCCCAATCCTTTTGCAAGTGCAATTATATCAGGTTCGATATTCTCATTTTGATAAGCAAATAACTTTCCAGAACGACCCATACCAATTTGAACTTCATCAGATATCAATAAAGATCCATTTTGTTTTGTTAATTTCTCAACTTCTTTTAAATAATTAATAGGTGCTTTTCTGGCACCACCTTCACCTTGAACAGGCTCGATCAATACAGCTGCTACTTTGTTATTTAATTTCTTTTTTAAATCTTCAACATTGCCCCACTCAGCATGACTGAACCCTGGAACTTTAGGNCCAAAACCTTCTCGAAAGAGAGGTCTATCATTAGCTGCAAGCATAGCTAATGTTCTGCCATGGAATGCTCCNGTAACACATAAAATCTCATCTCTTTCAATATCCTTTTTAGACCAAGCATATCTTCTCGCTACTTTTACAGCACCCTCAGTAGCCTCAGCACCAGAATTACAAAAAAAAGCTTGGTTTGCGCATGAATACTTTACCAGTAAATTAGCAACTTTATCTTGTTCAGGGATTTTATAAAGNTTTGATACATGCCATAATTTAGANGCTTGGTCTTGCAATGCATTTATTAAATCTGGATGAGAATGTCCAAATGCATTTACAGCAATGCCAGTTGCATAATCTAGATATTTACTTCCATCCTCAGAAAATAGAAAACTACCTTTACCATGTGTAAATGCAATATCAATTCGACCATATGTTTTCATTATGTCTGGGCTTAGAGCCATTTTAAAAATCCTTAATTAAAAAATAATTATATTAATCTAATTTATACAAAATGTTTAGATAATTTTAAACCTTGGGATTGATAATTATTTTTGCCTTTTATCTCACCATATAATTTATTTGGGATATCTGACATGGGCTCATAAATTAATCGACAAATAGTTTGTCCATCTTCAATTATAAACGGAACATCATGCGATCTTACCTCGAGTACTGCTTTGGTGTTATTAGCATTTAATTCTGGAGAACCAAATCCAGGATCAAAAAAACCTGCATAATGAGCTCTGAATTCTCCGATGTTAGTATCGTAAGGTCGCATTTCAGCAGCTAGATTTTTTGGAACTGAAACTGATTCCTTACTACACAATATATAAAAAGCATCTGGACTTAAAACTAAAGATCTATTTTGATTTTCTTCAGAAATTATTAAATCATCAATCGTTATCTTCTCCCAAAAAGAGGAGACCTTATAATTTTTAACTTTATCACAATCAATTAACTTCGAATGTTTTTTTGCTTTATATCCTACAACACCATCAACACCCTTTAAATCNACTGATAAAGGTAATCCNTTTTCTAATTTATCTGATANTTCAGATGATTCATTATTTTTTATCAAATCATGTTTATATTGAAGTTCAGCCATTTGTTTGTCTGTCAAACTTGTGTCACCAATTGAAAACCTCAATTGATTCAATCGAGTACCAGTTCTTACAACTACTGAAAAAGTTCTTGGAGAAATTTCCAAATATAAAGAACCTTTATAACCTTTTGGAACATTTTCAAATTGCTGTGTTCTATCAACAATTAAACGTGTAAAAACATCTAATCTTCCTGTTGAGCTTTTTGGGTTAGCCATCCCAGATATATTTTTTGGTAAATTCAGACCCTCTAATAATTTTACAATGTATACACAACCACATTCTAACACTGCACCATTTGATAAACTAAATTCATGCATTGCTATTTGATTTAACTTCTCTTCAACCGTACTATTTTTGCCAGGTAAAAATGATGCNGGAACACGCCAGGCTTTAAAACCTAATCTTAGATCAATGGATGCTGGTTGAATTAGGTCTTCATTGATATTCTCATTACTAAACATAAAGTTTCTATCAATTAGCTCCTTGATGTATTGAGACGGTAAAACACCATTTTTTTCATTATTTAAAAAGACCATTTATGATTCCATTATCGACTATGATTTTAATCTGTAACCGCTATTAAGCACGTACCAAGCAGAATAGCCTAAAATAAAATTGAAACCTAATAATATTATCAATGAAATATAAGGTGATATATCACTGACACCTAAAAAACCATATCTAAAACCATCAATTATATAAAAAAAAGGATTTGAATACGCTATTGGTTTTAAAAATTCAGGTAAACGTTCAATAGAGTAAAATGTTCCAGATAAAAAAGCNANAGGNTGAACNACAAAATTTGAAACAATCGCTAATTGATCAAATTTTTGAGCCCAAATACCTGCAATNATGCCTATACATGATAATGCAAATCCTCCAGATACTAGGAATATAAATGTCCAAATATAATTTATTGGTAAGTTTGTTATTCCAAGTATTAGTAATAATAAAAATGAAGCAAGGAATACTATAATACCTCTTGTAATTCCTGCCAAATTATGAGCAGTAAAAATTTCTACTGAGCCTAAAGGTGCTAATAATAAATCTACAATCGATCCTGTAACCTTAGCAGTCATAAAAGCAGATGAGGTATTTGCAAAAGCATTTTGTAAAACACTCATCATCATGAGGCCAGGAATTAAAAAAGAAATATATGAAACACCCTTAATGCCTGCAGATCTATCAATTGCAATGGAAAATACAACTACAAATAATAATGTGGTAACCATTGGAGCTGTTATAGTTTGAAGAAAAACGCTAGTGAAACGTTTTACTTCTTTAAGGTAGAGAGTATATAAACCAAGCCAATTTACAATATTTATGTCTCTTCTAATACTTAAGTATTTGTTTTTATTTTTCATAGTTATTAGTATTATTTTTAAATACAATTTTTAAAAAAAATCAAATTTAAAATGAATAATGAAAATGAAATTTTAGAATTCCTTAATAAAAATGGATTGAGATATTTATCAAAATTTGAAACCACAGAATCTCAATTTAAATCTTTTTTAAAGAAAAAAATTGATGTTTTCGAACCAAATTTAAGTACTTCCAAAAAAAATGAATTTATTTATTTAATTACAGAAAAAATGAAAAAGTTAAATTATGTTAATGATTTAAGATATTCTGAAATTAAAGGTGAAAAAATCTTTAACAGTGGTGGTTCAAAAAAGCTTCTTAAATTTAAGTTAGATGAGAAAGGCATTGAACATGACGTTATTGAAAAGATTACAGATAAGTTTTTTTCTAACAAATTAGACGAAATTCAATCCGCTTTAATTTATACAAAAAAGAAAAAAATAGGTCTATTTTATCAAAAAGATTTAAATAAAATAGATGCCACTAATTTAAAAAATAAATGGTTTGGGGCTCTTGCAAGAAGAGGTTTTTCATATGAAACNGCCAAAAAAGTTTTCGAGATAGANAATTTGTCTGAAGCAGAAAACATTATTAATAGAACAGTTTGAAAATTTATTATATTATAATGTATCAGTAAGTTAGAAAAATAATTTTAAAGGTAAAACAATGGACGATTTGTATAAACCAAGTAATAAAATTGTAGAAAATGCTCACATTAATAAATTGAAATATGAAGAAATGTATAAGGAATCAATTTCAAATCCAATTAAATTTTGGGGTGAACATGGAAAACGAATTGATTGGATTAAAAATTATGAAAAAGTAAGAGATTTTTCATATGACCAAAAAAACTTATATATAAAATGGTTTGAAGATGGAACATTAAATGCCAGCNATAATTGNATTGATAGGCACCTAAAAAATAATGGTAATAAAACTGCAATTATATGGGAAGGTGACAACCCAGATGAACAAAAATCAATAACATATAACGAACTATATAAAAATGTTTGTAAGTTCGCTAATGTTTTAAAAAAATTAGGCGCTAAAAAAGGTGACAGGATTACAATCTANATGCCAATGATACCAGAAGCAGCTTATGCTATGTTAGCTTGTACTAGGATAGGAGCTATCCATTCTGTTGTTTTTGGAGGGTTTTCACCAGAAGCTCTTGCAGGAAGAATTGAAGATTGTAATTCAAATTTGATCATAACTGCTGACGAAGGTATNAGAGGTGGTAAGACAATCCCTTTAAAACAAAACACTGATGAAGCATTAAAAAAAGCATCTTCATGTAAAAAATGTCTTGTTATTAAAAGAACAAATGGTGATATCAATTGGATTAATAACAGAGATTTTTGGTATCATGAGTTGTTTGAAGAAGTTGCGGAAACTTGTGAACCTGAAGAAATGAATGCTGAAGATCCAATGTTTATACTATATACATCTGGTTCTACAGGAAAGCCAAAAGGTGTAATGCATACAACTGGCGGTTATATGGTTTACACATCTATTACTCATGAATATATTTTTGATTATAAACCAAATGAAGTTTACTGGTGTACAGCAGATGTTGGATGGGTTACTGGACATTCATATATAATTTATGGACCTTTATCAAATTGTGCTACCACTCTAATGTTTGAAGGTGTTCCAAATTATCCAACTTCTAGTAGATTTTGGGAAGTTGTTGATAAGCATAAAGTAAATATTTTTTATACAGCTCCTACAGCACTTCGAGCATTAATGGCTGAAGGGGAGGCTCCAGTAAAAAAAACAAATAGAGGTAGTTTAAGAATTTTAGGTACAGTTGGAGAGCCTATAAATCCAGAAGCATGGAATTGGTATAATGAAATTGTAGGTGATAAAAGATGTCCTATCGTTGATACATGGTGGCAAACAGAAACTGGAGGAATACTTATTACTCCACTTCCTGGAGCAATAGATGCAAAGCCGGGTTCTGCAACAAAACCCTTTTTTGGTATTAAACCAGTATTAGTTGATAATGACAATAATGAGTTAAATGGTGAAGCTGAGGGAAATCTATGTATTGAGATGTCATGGCCTGGTCAAATGAGGTCAGTCTATGGGGATCATCAGAGATTTATTGATACCTATTTTAAAACATTTCCAGGACGATATTTTTCTGGTGATGGTTGTCGTAGAGATAAAGATGGATATTATTGGATAACTGGAAGAGTTGATGATGTAATAAACGTTTCTGGTCATAGAATGGGTACAGCCGAAGTTGAGTCAGCTTTGGTTGCTCATACTGATGTTGCAGAAGCAGCAGTTGTTGGATATCCACACGATATAAAAGGACAAGGAATTTATGCTTATGTTACTTTAAATATTGGTGTAGATTCATCAGATCAATTACATGCTGAATTAAAAAAATGGGTTAGAAAAGAAATTGGTCCTATAGCTACTCCAGATTTATTACAATTCTCTCCGCAATTACCAAAAACTCGTTCAGGTAAAATAATGAGGAGAATTTTAAGAAAAATCGCTGCTAATGAATACCAAGATTTAGGTGANACATCTACNTTAGCTGATCCTTCAGTNGTAAATGATTTAATTGATAATAGACAAAATAAATAAANNTTTGTGAAANACANTAAATTTGAATTTNCAAAATCNNANGGTTTTGTAGCAATAANCTANATGATATTNTCAGGATTTTGTTTTGTTATAATGCATGCAGCTGTTAAATATATTTCTGAGGAAATACANCCTTTTGAAATTGCATTTTTTAGATGTGCATTTGTTATTGTGATTTTGAGTCCAATGATATTTTATCAAGGAAAATCGATTTTAATTACTAAAAATCCAAAATTACAAATTTATAGGATAGGATTAAATTCAATCGCGCTACTCTGTTTTTTTTATGGTTTAAGTAAAATTAATTTAGCAGAAACNACTGCNNTAGGTTTTACAGTTCCAATTTTTNCTACAATTTTTTCAGTTTTATTTCTTAAAGAGATAATTAGNNTTCGAAGAATAACAGCTTTGATAATAGGATTTATTGGGACACTTATAGTTCTAAGACCAGANATTACTATTGAAATAGGATCCTTAATGGTNATCCTATCATCTTTACTTTGGTCAATTTGTCTCATCATTATTAAGAGGTTAACTATTACAGATTCAGTATATACAATATCTTTATATGCTGGTGTTGGTCTAATTCCTGCCACGTTATTTCTAGCATTGCCAGTTTGGACTTCACCAACATTAATACATATTTTATTTTTTTTATTTATTTCACTTACAGGAACATTTGCACAAACTTTAATGAACAGTTCATTTAAAAGAGCAGAGGTTGCTATGCTTTTACCATTTGATTTTTTAAGGTTAATTTGGTCAGCTTTACTTAGCTACACAATTTTTAATGAAACACCTGAAATAACTTTATGGATTGGTGGAACNATTATACTTAGTTCNACTTGTTATCTCGCTTATAGGGAAATGATTTTAAGANAAACTAGTTAAACCATAATTTTTTTGCGAACTGTGGATAAAAATTTAATACNTTAGGAGCAATCAAATTNCGTAAAATATCAATTCTTTTTTGAGAGGGCATAGTAAAATATTTTANATTTTTATTAGTTTTAAATTCAAAACCTGTACTTTTAATTACCTCGTCTAATGTAAATTCTGGATTTATTTTTTCAATTTTAAAATTTTTCTTTTTTTTGTTAAAACTAAATAAAGCTTTATTTGTGATTAAATATTTGGGACCACCTGGCCTATATATGTTAGGTGGTGAAATGCCAGGTGCAGAAATGAAATCAACTTTTTTTACTAATGTTCTGGGAGTATGTTCTTCACGAAATAGAATAATTTTGGGGACTACAAAATACATTAATGCTGAACCAAACGATCCTGAAAAACGTTTATCTAATTTTGGGTAACGACCAGTTCCAACTAAATTTATGTTAGCTTCACCATCTATTTGAACTCCTCCTAAAAAGAAAGTATCTATTCTTCCCTGAGCAGATGCATCAAACAACTCCCTAGAGCCATCCGTAAAATTATTAAATTTTTGAGAATGCAAAATTGTTACTTGTAATTTACAATCAGTATTTTTTCTTTCCTCTTGAGCTAAAAGAGCCGCTGAACCAGGTATTGGAGAAGCTGCACCAATTGCTACATGTTTGTCATCTTTTAATAAATTAGATATTTCACTTATTATAATTTCAGATTGAAAAATTTCAGTCACTTGGATCAAATATTTGAATAATTATTTTGTGAAATAAAATCTCTCATATATTCATCAAATGTTTCTTGGTACTTTGCTGCCTTAGCATACTTGCTCATCTCATTAGTATCTATATCATAATAGTCTGTTAATCCACATGGCCACGCACCATTTTTAGCCAATGATATGCCGTCAACATACAAAGATGGTAAAGTAGCAGCAGCCTTAAGTTCGGAATCAAAAAAATCTTCATCTACAATTTCTTCTACTGTAACATATACTTTTTTTGAAGCATGTGCCAATGTAGCCAATTCTCTTCTTCTTCCAATTTGTACATTTCCATTAATATCAGCTTTACTAGCGTGAAAAATGAGAATGTCTAATTGTACAGCTGGTAAAATAACAATTTTTTCATCATTGGTATTAGAGTTATTCATTGGATTGTCAATCACAGACCAATCATTTCTGTTCTTATACAAATCTGAACCTAAAATCCCTCTCAATGGCATAAAAGGAACTGATTTTTCAGTAGCTTGAAGTTGTGCATGTAACGCAGGACAAGTAGAATCTTTAATATTAATCTTACTATTTTCAATTGCATCTTGAAACCTAGGAGCTTGGCCATACTCTCCTAAGGTAACAGCTGCAGTCTCAATTTCGTTTACACAGCCAGATCCAATTAACATATCTCCTTGAATTGTAGTTAGTGGTAAGCAATATAACCTCAACCCTTTGGTTTTATTTTTGATTATTTCAATTGTAACTGACATTGGAACGCCAGAATAATCAGCAGGTATACCAAGTAAGCAATTATCCTTAACTTCTTTAGCAATATCTTTTACAGTTATTTGCGTGAAGTTTACCATTTTTAGTAAGAACTCTTTTTACCTGATTTTTTATCCATAATTGATTTTTTAAGTTTATCAAACTCAGAGCATCCAAGAAAGCAAATTTTATCTAATTTTTTTAAATTTTCTTCAGCTTTTCCTATTTGGTTTAGAGTTAAAAACATTTCTCCTTGATACTCAAGAGCACCTTTATGCTTAGGATTTATTTCAAGAGCTTTATTGTAAAAAAAAGCAGCATCTTCCATTTTACCTAATTTTCTATGAGAAAATCCTAAATAATTATATATATCTGCATTTTTGCTATCAGTTACCAATGCGTCATTTAACTTTACAATAGCATCAGAATATTGTTTTTTATTTATAAGTTTTTCAGCAGATAAATATGCTAATGATTTAGTTTTGGCGTTATTTGAATCTGAGCTTGATCCTGCCGAAAAAACATTGTTGGAATTTATAATTAAAAAAACAGATACAGTAAATAATTTTAAAAAATACATTTTATTCCTCTTTAAAAAATAATTTTAGTGATTACGGTATAAATATGCATAAATCCAGTTATTTAAAGAGGCTAAAAACTACAACATTAACACTCATATTGTGCTCATTGTTTATTTTTAATTTTAAAAGTCTTTTATTTGCTGAAATTAGACCAAATGATAAGTTCAGCCCGCTAGAAGTTGTAGACATACAATTAACTTCACTTCAGAGTAATTCTAATGATAATAAAGGCATTTATCAGTGTTGGTTATTTGCCCACCCAGAAAATAAAAAATATACAGGCCCACTAGGTAGATTTGTTTCAATGATTAGATCAAACCCTTATGATGTACTATTAGGATCACTGTTTTTCGAAACTAAATTAATTTCTAAAAATCAGACTGAGGCAAAGGTAGAAGTTTTTTTAGATGGAAAAAATAAAAATAGATACAAAATTTTATGGATTCTTAGTAAAAGTAATATAAGTAAAAAATGTACTAATTGTTGGATGACTATAGGCGTATCACAACCTCAAAACTTAGGTCCAATAATATAGTTATTATAAAATAGGAGAAATATATGAAAACAGCACAAGATTTTTTAAAAGAAGCTAACGAAATTGTTGAAAAAATTGATACATTAGATGCAATTAAAAAACATGGTTCTGATGAAACAATATTTATAGATGTTCGTGACAGTGGTGATATTCAAAAAACTGGAACTATTAAAGATGCACTTACAATTCCTCGAGGTTTTATTGAATTTGCTGCAGACGATCAGACACCCTATTTCAATACAAAGTTAAATAAAAATAGTGAGATAATATTAGTATGTGGTGCTGGTGGACAAGCTGCTTTGAGTGGAAAAACTCTGATCGAAATGGGTTACANTAATGTAAAAAACGTTGGAGGAATTGGAGATTGGGAAAAAAATAACGGTCCTATGGATAAATAATTACAGTGATTTCAAAAAAGCCAATCATTGGCGTATTAATGCCTGGTGACATGGGTCATGGAATTGCAAAGGTTTTAGTTGAAAATAATTTTAAAGTTTTAACATTTTTAAAAGGTAGAAGTAAAAGAACACTTAAACTTGCTAACGAGGCAAGAGTAATAAATATTGATAATTTTGAAAATTTTTTAAAAGAAGTTGATATAATATTNTCCATCATTCCACCTGAAAAAGCATTTCAACAAGCAAAATTTGTTACTAGTTTTTCATCTNATNTAGAAAAAAAAATAACATACGTTGATTGTAATGCTATATCACCAAACACTTGCTTAAAAATTGAAAAACTGTTTAATAACAAACATTTTGAATTTTTAGACGGAGGTATCGTAGGTTTAAATCCAATTGTAGAAAAAGGTAAAACTCGTCTCTATATCTCAGGTAAAAATACAAGTAAATTAGAAATTCTCAATAATAAAGGTATTATAGTTAAAAGTCTCGGTTCTGAAGTTGGAAAAGCCTCAGCATTTAAAATGATTTATGCTAGCGCTACAAAAGGCACTTTTGCACTTCATGCCGCAACAATAACGGCTGCTTCAAAATCTAAGTTGTTTGACGAATACGTGAAAGAGCTTGAATTTAGTAAACCTGAAATTTTAAAAGCTATGAAAAACATGACTCCCAAAATCCCATTGGATGCAAGTAGATGGGAAGGTGAAATGTATGAAATAGCAAAAACTTTTAAAACATTGAATCTGACTCCTAAATTTCATGAAGGTGCTGCTGACATTATGAAACTAGCTCAAAAGACCCCAATCTCTAATGANACTAGACAAACTTACAATGAGTCCAGAACATTTGAAGAAGCTGTAAATATGTTCGTAAAAGCAAGTAAGAAAAATTAAATTTGTAATTAATTGCTTTAAAATTAATTAACATGTAAATTAATTTGATAATGTTTTTAATTAACTCTAAAACTGTAAATGAAATTAATACAAAGATGTTTTACGGGTGGATTATCGTTTTAATTGGTGGTTTGGGTATTTTCAGTAGCGGAGCAGGACAATCCCATACATTTAGTGCGTTTCTTCCAATTATTACAAAAGAACTTAATATATCAAGTACTTCAATATCAACAGCTTATATGATTGCAACTTTAGTTGCTGCTTTCTTGCTTCCACGAATGGGTAAATTTGTTGATAAATTTGGGCCTAGAATTGTTTTAATTACGACTATCATTTTGCTTGGTTTTGGATGTTTATTATTTGGAGCTGCATCAAATTTTTTAATGTTAGCACTAGGTTTTGGATTTTTAAGGTTTTTTGGTCAAGGCTCTCTTATGCTTTGCTCGTCCAACATTGTAACACAATGGTTTGACAAAAAAAGAGGATTCGCCCTTGGATTAATGGGGCTTGGATTTGCAATATCTATGGGTTTGCATCCTCCTATTTCGAATTACCTCATAGAGGTTTATGGGTGGAGAATAGCATGGGTCATTATTGGTTTTTCAACTTGGATAATTATGTTGCCTCCATTGATATTTTTAGCAGTAAATAAACCAGAAGATGTAAATATGTTACCTGATGGAGCTGAAAAAATTACAAATGAGAAAAATACGAAAAGTAAAATTATTGGTCTAAATCTTAGTGAAGCCCTTAAAGAAAAATGTTTTTATATTTTGGCATTTTCCTTTTTCTCTATTTCTATGTTAGTAACTGCTTTACATTTCTTTCAAGTAACAATTTTGAACGAATATTTTAATCTTTCAAGTCAAATCGCAACAACATTATTTATACCAACGATGATTGCCATGATATTATTTATACCCATTATAGGTAAAATGTTAGATAAATTTCAAACACATATTATTATCGGAATAGCCTTAATAGTAACAGGATGCTCATTACTTATGATAACTTTTGCATCTTCTTTACAAAATGCAATAATATATTCTGTTATTTTTGGTATCAACAATGCTTTTAGTATTTCACTATTTGGGTATATTTGGGCCAGATATTTTGGAAGATTACATGTAGGATCAATACAAGGTACAGGACAAATGATTTTAGTTGTTGGAGCATCTATTGGACCAATACCTTTTGCAGCTGCAATTGACTATTTAGGAGATCCAATTTCAACTATAAGAATTTGTTCATTATATCCATTTTTAGCTTCATTTCTTTGTATTTTATTTTTGAGAGAACCTAAAAAATTGACAAACTTAAAATTACGAATTGAAAACTAAAATCTTGAAAATAAGTTTTTCAAATAATTTTATTGCTATTTGCGCAATGATAATTGCTGTTGTAAGTGTTACCTTAATGAGTGCAATTGCAAAGTTGATTGGGCCAGAGTATAACCCAATACAAATTGCGTTTATAAGGGGAATAATAGTCATAATCTTATTATTACCTATAATTAATAAATTAGGGGGATTAAAATTCCTTTATACAAAAAAACCATTTCTTCATTTTTTTAGATCAATTGCTGGAGTAATTGGAAATATTTTCTTTTTTTATTCTTTTCAAAGATTACCCATTGCAGATGTCACAGTTATCTCAATGGCTGTTCCTATTTTCAGTTCAATTCTTGCTATAATTTTTTTAAATGAAATAATTGGCTGGAGAAGATGGACTGCTATAATTTTTGGATTTACTGGTGTTGTGATTGCATTAGATCCTTCAACTAATATAGAAATAGCTTCAATTACAGCATTAATAGCTACATTAATGTGGTCAACAACAATTATCTTTTTGCGAATACTTGGAGAAACTGAAAATCCATTTAAAACAGTATTTTATTTTATGTTAGTAAGTGTAATAACCACCTCTTTTTTTCAACCCTATGTATGGAAAGATCCAACTTTAGATGTTTATATATTGCTAATTTTATTAGGTGTATGCGCTTTTATAACTCAAAGTTTAATGACCTTTGCTTTGCAAAAGGCAGAAGCTTCAATCGTAAGCCCTTATAATTATACAGGTATTATTTGGGCAATAATTATTGATTTAGCGATTTGGAATGTTTATCCATTGACCAATACAATTATTGGAGGAATTATTATTACAATATCAGGCATTTACATTTTTCGAAGAGAGACTAAAAGATCCATTAAATCTTCTAAGAAAATAAATATATGATAAATACCCTACAATTGGAGTTATAATTAAAACCAGTTCTAATGGAATTATTTCACCAAACAAACCAATCAAAATACCACCAATAGATAAAGATCCAAATGAAATTGTTGACCACCATGTCAGTACACGAGCCCTAAATTGTTCGGAAACTTCCAATTGAATTAATGTTTGTGTTCCAATTCCTATCAGAGTTGTAGAAAAACCCAAAAATAAAAATAATAAAATAATGATTTCTATATCATTAAATATCCCAATNAATAATGAAGATAAAAATCCAAAAATTATCATAGGTAAAAATATTTTAGATAAATTATTTTGTAAATATTTACTAGAGCCAAGGAAAATAGAAGCAAGTAACGCTCCAATTCCTGCAGATGCAGTAATTAATGATAAACTTGTACTACTTCCAGATAAAATTTCACCTGCGATAGTTGGTTGGATTTCCAAGACTCCTCTTACAAATAATGCATTGATGAAAACTATGTATAAATTTATTTTTATAATTTTGTTTTTTAAAGAATATCGTAAACCCTCAAAGAAATCCTTTTTAAAAGTCTCTTTTCTAAAAGAAAAAGTATCTCGTTTTTCCAATGGTATAAAAAAAAGTATTAATATTATTGGTAAATATAACAAAGCTGAGACCAGAAATGTTAATTGTAAATCAAAATATAACATAAGAAAACCAGCAATAGCTGGTCCAATGACCCTCGAGGCATTAAATGAAGCCGAATTTAAACCTATTGCGCTTCCTAAGAAAGATTTTTTTACTACTATTGAGACAAAAACTAATCTAACAGGATGATATATAGCACTTAAAATACCATATATTAAGGTTAAAACAGCTAGTGAAAAAATTGAATGAGCTTGAATAAATTGTAAATAAAAAATCACAATTGAAATAAAAAACATTGAGAATTTTAAAATAATTGTTGCCTTTCTCATATCCCATTTTTCAGCCCAAACTCCAAAAAAAGGACCTAAAATGCCAGCAGGTGCCATTAGAGATAATGCAACAAAGCTTGTCCAAAATGTTGATTCGGTTAAATTCCATGCTAGCCAGCCTATACTTACTTTTTGCATCCATAGACCAAGTAATGATAGAGAATTGCTGACAAAATAAATTGCAAATGGTTTATAAGATAAAGCTGTCATTAAGTTGATAAAAATGAACTAATTTTTTCATTAAACTCCAGTGCATTTTCACAATAAGGAGCATGCCCAACACCTTTAATTTCAATATGGAGAGCATTTTTTATTTTATCGTAAAGAAATAATGACTTCTCCCTAGAAACTACAATATCTTCTGAACCGGTTAAAATTAAACATGGAACTTTAATTTTTGATAATATATCAGTGGTATCTAATATTTGCATGGAAGAACCACCACAAACAATTGCTTCACTTGAAGTTTCTTGACTAATTAAACATAAAAAATCAAAAATTTTCTTATCTTGAAATCCTGGCAGCATTTTAGATATCCTTAATTTTCCATATTCCACATCAGAAAGTTCATGTCTTTCTTGAAGTCTTTTATTGTATGGTTCTCTAAGGGGTTTCTTGTATTTCATGGAATATCCTTTATGTGTGCATGAGAGTACCATTTTAATGACTGATGAATTGTTATTTGTACTTAATATTTGAGCTAACATGCCTCCCATTGAATGCCCAATTATATAATATTCTTTAATTTTTAAATTTTCTAATGCGCGGATTATCAAATTAGACACTTTGAACATATCTGGATCTTTCATATTATCAGATTCACCAAATCCAGGAAAATCAAATGAGATCAATGAATATTTATTTTTAAAAAATTTAAATTGATACGCCCAACTTTTGCTATTTCCATTGTATCCATGCAAAAAAACTATAGTTTTTTTATTTTTATTTTTTAAATATCTATATGATAATTTTAAACCAGAAAATCCATCATTATAAATTTCATTTTTTGGAAGTTCATCAATAATTGATAGCGACATATGAACTAAGATAACACCAAAAAAAAATTTAAACAGATTAAATTGACTCTTTAATTTATTTCATTCACTGTTTTGGTTAGTTATTATTATAGTTATTAAAGGAGGTAATTATGAGATTAATTAAAACTTTTTTAGTTCTATTTGTAAGTATTTTATTATCTAATCTATCATTTGCAAAAGATCTTACAGTAGGATTGAAATCAGAACCAAGTTCTATTGACCCTCATTATCACAATTTAGGTCCTAATAATGCATTTGCAACTCACATTTTTGGAACTCTAGTGGGAAGTGACGAGAATCAGCAACATTATCCTGACCTAGCTACATCTTGGAAGCCTATAAACGATACAACATGGGAGTTTAAATTAAGAAAAGGTGTGAAATGGCATGATGGTAGTGATTTTACAGCAGATGATGTAATGTTTACTGCTCAAAGGGCTCCAAATGTACCTAAATCACCTTCGGGTTTTGGAACATATTTAAAAGGTAAAACTTTTATTAAAATAGATAGTCATACAATTCATATCAAAACTAAAAAACCTTATCCCTTGATGCCTAATGACATAATGACGGTAAAAATTATTTCAAAAAAGTATGGAGAAGGTGCTACTACAGCTGATTATAATAGTGGAAAAGCTGCAATTGGAACTGGTCCTTATAAATTTGTAAAATGGGTTCCAGGTGACAGGATTGAATTAAAAGCTAATGAAAATTATCATGGTGCCGGAACAGGTAAACCAAAATATAAAAATGTACTGTTTAAGCCGATTAAATCTGGACCTGCACGAATCGCTGCACTACTTGCAAAAGATGTTGATTTTATTGATAATGTTCCACCTTTAAATGTTGCAAAACTTAAAAAGAATCCAACTTTATCAATCAATAGCGGAGCATCTAATCGCGTAATTTATTTGCATATGGATCAATTTAGAGAAAACTCTCCTCATATAAAAGCTATTGGGGGTGGAAAAATTAAAAATCCTTTAATGGATGTTAGAGTAAGAAAGGCTATATCTTTAGCAATAAATCGTGACGCGATGGTATCTAAAGTGATGGAAAATATCGCTGTGAAAGCTGGTCAACTTCTTCCAAAAGGTTTTCATGGAGTATCTCCAAATATGAAGCCAGATCCATATGATCCTGAAACAGCAAAAAAACTAATGGCAGAGGCTGGATATGGAAAAGGGTTTGAAATGACAATCCATGGTCCAAATGATAGATACATCAATGATGCTAAAATCGCTGAAGCTTTAGCACAAATGTTATCAAGAATTGGAATTAAAGCTAAAGTTGAGACAATGCCAAAAGCTGTTTATTTCAAAAGAGCTTCTAGGGGCGGTCCAAATAAGAGTCCTGAATTTAGTTTCATGGTTCTTGGATGGGGAGCTGGATCTGGAGAGGCATCTTCACCTTTAAGAGCTTTGTTACATACATATGACAAATCTATAGGAATGGGAAGAGCTAATAGAGGTAGACACTCTGACCCCTCTGTAGACAAAATTATACAAGAAGCTCTGGCAACAGTTGATTCTGATGCTCGAGGAAANCTTCTTGCTAAGGCTACTGAGATAGCGGTTGGCAAAAATTATGGTGTGATCCCAGTTCATTATCAAATGAATACCTGGGCAGCAAAATCTACATGCTCTTATACACCGAGAACTGATGAAAGAACTATTGCAACTTATCTAAATTGTAAATAGTTTGATTTTAAATAACATTAAACCCAGGATTTTTTTCTGGGTTTAATGTATAAATAAAATATTTTCATATGTTAGAATATATTTTAAAAAGATTTGGACAGAGTTTCTTAGTACTCTTTATAATGTCCATATTAGTTTTTGTTGGCGTTAATTTGGTTGGCGACCCTGTTGAAATGCTAATAAATCCTGAGGCAGATCAAGCTGAAGTTGAACGCGTGATTAGAGAACTTGGTTTAGATAAGCCAGTAAGTGAACAATATTGGTATTTTCTAACAAATGCACTTAAAGGGGATTTAGGAAGTTCTTTTATTTATAATGAACCAGCACTAAAATTAATATTACAGAGAATGCCAGCCACACTTGAGCTTGCTTTGTTTTCTCTTTTTATCTCCTTAATTATCGCTATTCCTCTTGGTATTTACGCTGGCTATAAACCTAATAGTAAAGCTAGTAAAACTATTATGGCAGGATCAATTCTAGGGTTTTCAATGCCTACATTTTGGGTAGGAATTATTTTCATAATGTTTTTTGCTGTATATTTAGGGTGGTTACCTTCTACGGGAAGAGGAGAAATTGGATCTTTTTTAGGTATAGAAAGTTCTCTATTCACGCTAAATGGCCTATCTCATGTTTTTCTTCCTGCTTTAAATTTAGCATTATTTAAGATTTCATCAGTTATTAGACTTACTAGAGCTGGAACAAGGGAAATAATCTTACAAGATTATATAACTTTTGCTAGAGCAAAAGGTTTGTCTGAAAAGCGAATAGTTTTAGTTCATATTTTAAAAAATATTTTAATACCTATAGTTACAGTTATAGGTCTTGAATTTGGCTCTTTAATAGCTTTTTCAACAGTTACTGAAACTGTATTTGCGTGGCCAGGAATGGGTAAATTAATTATCGATTCTATATATAATTTAGATAGACCAGTAATTGTTGCTTATTTAATGATAATAGTTACATTTTTTGTATTTTTGAACCTTGCAGTTGATATTCTATATACTTTTCTTGACCCTAGAGTCAGATTAAAAGGAATGAATCAATGAGCAGTAGAGACCAAAACTTTAAAAATTTTTGGAGAGATTTTTCTGTTAACAAAATTGCTGTATTTGCCCTTTTTATTTTTCTTTCTATATTATTCGTCGCTATTTTTGCACCACTGGTGTCCCCAACAGATCCATATGATTTGAATAGTGTAAGCATAATGAATAGTAGAATGCCACCAATGTCTGAAGATTTTGCTGGTAATTTATATGTCCTTGGAACAGATGGAGCTGGTAGAGACATGCTTTCAGCAATATTTTATGGTTTACGAGTAAGTTTAGGAGTTGGAGTTCTGTCTGGAGTATTTGCATTAATTATAGGTTCAATATTTGGAATTTCTGCAGCTTTTTTTAGAGGAAAATATGAAACAATAATAATGAGAATTGTTGATATTCAACTTAGCTTCCCATCAATATTAGTTGCTTTGATAATATTGGCTGCATTTGGAAAAGGAGTTGAAAAGACAATAATTGCTTTAATATTAGTTCAATGGGCATATTATGCGAGAACTGCAAGAGCTTCAGCACTTGTAGAAATTAACAAAGAATATATCGACTCTGCAAGATGTCTGGCCTTTAGCAATACTAGGATAATGTTTAAACACATTTTACCAAATTGTCTTGCTCCATTAATTGTAGTTGGCACATTACAAACAGCGCATGCAATTTCACTAGAAGCGACATTAAGTTTTTTAGGTTTAGGATTACCAATAACAGAACCCTCTTTAGGATTACTTATTGGTAATGGATTTGAATATATGTATAGCGGTGATTTTTGGATTAGTATATTTCCAGGTATTGCTCTTTTAATAACCGTAGCATCTATAAACTTAGTTGGAGATCATTTAAGGGACATGTTTAACCCTAGACTTCAATAATTAATATACGTAAAAATTTAATCTACATTATAGGCAAGTCTAACTGCTGTTTTACCAGGAAACAATCTCTTAGTAGGCATTATCAATATAGTTTCTTCAAAAGGAGCATATATGATTTCATCTCCATCCTTTCCAATAACTGAACCTTTGGAAAGTTTATCGAAGCCTTGCCAATTTTTTTCAAACTTAAAATTATTTGTTTTAATAGTCACAATTTCACCAACTTTAAATACTTCAATTTGATTTGATGAAACAATTTCATTTGATATGATATCTTCTCCAAAATTATTATCCATAACTCCAGTATGTCTAAGAAACTTTATCAATGTCTCAATAGCCACATCTTCAGANGATTTCTCCCANTGTTGTCCACATTCAACTANNAGAGCATTTTTTTTACTTTCTGGATTTGAGAAATCACCATAATCTCTCATCCTCATACCCTCTTTATGCCCTGAATCCGTAATAATTTTAATTTCATAATTTAAATTTTTAGCTAATGTTATACCTTTATCCAACATACCAGCCATCATTAGAGGNACACATGGTTTTTGCATTGAATGAATATCCAAAAGAAAATCGGCATCAGAAATTATGTGTTTTACTTCATTAGCTCTAAAAAATTCGTAGGTTTTACTTCCATTTTTTTCTTCTAAAACTCCAGGAGCCCAAAGTCTGTTAAAATCTTCATCTACCCATCTAGTTCTATTAGGATTTTCTGGATCAAAAGCTAAATATGCTTCTATATTCATAAATCCAAATGTGAGTTTACCTTCTTTAGGTCTAAAATTATTTTTTAAATACCAATCTATAGCAATTGCCCCACAAGGCTCGTTACCGTGAACAACAGCAGTTACTAAAACATGAGGTCCTGGAAACCCACTATCTAAAGTTAAAATATAATCTACACCTGTGTTAGTTTTTTTATATCCAGATATGTCAGGAGGTAAAATTTCTACTGGGTACTCATTTGCATAATTTAATCTAGGGTCATTCATCTTAATTCCTCTTCTACAAACAGTTTTATCTCTCTAGTCATCAACGACAAATGTTCTTTTAAAGCATTAAAACCATCCGTTTTGATTCTAGTTTTTTCATCCATATATAACCCTCGATTAACTTCAATTTGTAATGAATGTTTATTTTGAGCTGGATTACTATAAGCAGAAACTAACTCCATACCTTTATAAGGATCATTTGTAACTACATCATAATTTAAATCTTTAAGAATATTAACAATAAGATTTGTAAACTTTTTATTACAAGAAGTACCATCTCTATCACCTATAACAAAGTCTGGCCTAGGTGTCCCCTTTTCTTGAGTAGACATTGCACTTGCATTATTTTGCATAGAATGACAGTTTATATGAAAGAAACATTTATATTTATCATATGTATTTTTCAAAATTAATTTAAGTTTTTTATGATATGGTCTGTGATAATTTAAGATCCGATTCGCAACTTGATCATATGTTAATTTTTTTGCATACATATCTTCACCATCAGGTGGTACTTTAAGCCAAATCAAACCAATTCCTAATTTTGTTTTGATTGTTGGTTGGAAATCTATATTTAAAATGTCTTTACTAAAATCAGAAATCTCACTTAAAGAAAAATCTGTTTCCGCTCTATTTGGATCTATATAAGATCTAGGAAAATTTGCTTTTAATAAAATAGCACCAATATCTGGGGCTTCGTTGTAGAGCTCATCTACATAACTATCTTCTGCCTGTCTTAATTTTTCAAATGTTGTATTGTGTTTAAAATCATTAGGATAAATATTTCCACTATGTGGTGAATCAAAAATTAGAGGAATTGTTTGGTTTTCTTCCCCAAGAATTGTTAATATATTATCAAATGCTGAAACCATTATTGAGTAAATTATAATGAAATTTAATAAAAACATACAAGATTTAATTCCAACAATGAAAAAGTGGAGACAAACAATTCATTCTTTTCCAGAAATTGCTTATGAAGAGTATAAAACTGCGGAATTCATTGAAAAAAAACTTAAGGAATTTGGAATTAAAGTTATTAAAAATATTGGTAAAACAGGATTAGTTGGTATTTTAGAAGGCAAAAAAAAATCAAGTAAATCAATAGGTTTAAGAGCTGATATGGATGCATTGCCCATGGATGAAAAAACAAATTTAAGTTATTCATCAAAAAATTTAGGTAAAATGCATGCTTGCGGTCATGACGGCCATGTGACAATGCTATTAGGCGCTGCTAAAATATTATCTGAAGATAAAAACTTTAGCGGAAAAGTATATTTCATTTTTCAACCAGCTGAAGAGGGCGGAAGAGCTGGAGCCAAATCTATGATTAATGATGGATTATTTAAAAAGTTTAAAATTGATAACGTTTGGGGAATACATAATTGGCCAGGAGTTGAACTTGGGAAAGCTGTAATACATAAACAGTTTGCTATGGCTGGTGGTGATATATTTGAAATCAATATATTAGGAAAAGGCGGTCATGCTGCTCAACCAAATGTTTCAAACGATCCAATAATAGCTCTAGGATTTATAATTGTTTCTCTTCAAACTATTGTGTCAAGACAATTAGATCCATTTTCAAATGCTGTTCTATCAATTACGAAAATTAACAGCGGTTCAGCCTTTAATGTTATACCTGAAAGTGCATATCTAGGAGGAACATTAAGATCTACTAATGAGCACGATAGAGATAATCTTTTAAACAAAATTAAAATTTTAGTTGAACAAACTGCAATTTCACATAATTGTAAAGTTGATTTTAGAATTATTCCAGGTTATCCACCAACCGTAAATGATGAAAAAAGTGCATCTTTTGCCCATGAAATTTATGAAAAACACTTTGGAACAGATATGATAGATGAAAATTGTACACCTACAATGGGTTCTGAAGATTTTTCTTATATGTTAAAAGAAAAACCAGGAGCTTATATATGGTTAGGCGCAGGAACTAATTCTGAAAAATTACATTCTCCTTATTTTGATTTTAATGACAAACTTTTGCCTTTTGGTGTTAAATATTGGGAGTGTTTAGTTAAGGAAAATTTAAAATAACAAATAATAAGTTCAAAAAACTAAACGTTAAATATCCCTGTGTAATATTGGCAGGAGGAAAGTCTTCAAGAATGAACAATGTCAATAAAGCATTTGTTTTAATAGATAATCATGCTGTAATTTCAACAATAATTAAAAAGATTTCAAATAATAATCTACCGATAGCGATTAATGCTAACGAACATTTAGATAAATTTTCTGAATTTGGATTAGAAATAATTAAAGATAAATTTGTTGGTCATCTAGGTCCATTGTCAGGAATATATTCTGCACTAAATTGGGCAAATCGTTTAAAGTATAAATGGGTTTTTACTTTTCCTTGTGATGTACCCTTTTTCCCAAATGATATATTTTTAAAAGCCGATAATCTCCTAGATGATAAAGCTAAAAATTTTGATTTAATATCTGTAACATCCAATCTAAAAAAACATCATATAATATCTCTGTGGAATATAAANTTGATAGAAGATTTACGAATAAAAATAACTAGCGGATTGAGAAAAGTGGATCAATTTACATCTAATTTAAAAATTGAGTATATCCATTATAATTTTAAAAAAAATGAAGTTGATCCTTTTTTTAATATAAATTCAGAAAATGAGATTAGAGAATTGGATAATTATAAAATAAATTCTATTAATAAATAATAATTTAAAAATTTTTATATTTAAATCTATTTTTTTTTATTATAATTTGTTAATTGGTAAAAAATGGAAGATTTGTGGTCGTTAAAAGCGAGTGAAATATCTAAACTTTATCTCTCAAATGAAATATCTTTAGATGAAATTATTAATTCTGTGGAAGAAAGGTTTAACCAAGTTAACCCAAAGATTAATGCAATTCCAGAATCAACATTTGAATATGCAAGAAAACAGGCTAAACTTTTAGACGATAATAAAAAAAATAATAAACCATTAGGTTGTTTGGCTGGTGTTCCAGTAACTGTTAAAATCAATACTGATCAAACCGGCTTTGCATCAACAAATGGNTTGAGATTAAACAAGTCTTTAATCGCACATAAAAATAGTACCGTAGTGGATAATTTAGAAAAAGCAGGTGCTTTAATTATTGGTAGAACAAATACTCCAGCATTCAGTATTAGATGGTTTACTAATAACTCACTTCATGGCCATACTTTTAACCCACATAATAAAAATATAACACCAGGAGGATCCTCTGGGGGTGCTGCTTCAGCAACTGCTAGTGGTATAGGTTGTATAGGTCATGGGACTGATATAGCAGGCTCNATAAGATATCCTGCTTATGCATGCGGAATTCATGGAATTAGACCAAGCCTTGGTCGAGTTCCAATGATAAACTATTCTGCTCCTGATAGATATATTGGTGGTCAAATAATGGCTGTTTCCGGTCCTCTTGCAAGGTCAATTAATGATTTAGANTTGGGGTATGATGCTATGAGACAANNAAATTATGATGACCCATGGTGGACTCCNTTATCAAACGAACGATTTNCCANCNTTNAANAAGAAAATTGCATTGCTAAGTGAAATTNAAGGCATGAAAATNTCTAAAGAAGTTAAATTAAATCTTTTAGATATAGCAAAAAAATTAGAAAAAGAAGGCTGGATTATAGATCAAGTAGAAGGACCAAACTTTGAAGAGATTGCCCATTATCAAGCTGTACTTTGGCTTGCTGAATTTAGAAGATCTTCTGGCAAAGTCATTTTTGATGAAAAAGATGAAGAAGCTATATTTGTTTTTGATCAAATGTCAAAAAAATGTCCTGACACCTCTATAGAAAAATTCATGGATTCACTTCAAAATAGAGCTACCTTAGGACGAAAATGGTCACATTTTTTTGATAAATACCCCTTAATATTATGTCCAATCTCGGGAGATCTTCCTTTTGAAGATCTTAAAGACACAAAGTCTGAAAAAGATTTTGATGAAGTTTTTACATCCATGCTACCACAAATTGCACCTCCTTATCTGGGTTTGCCCGGATTATGCTTTTCAAATCATGTTAATGAAAAGAAAATACCTATAGGTGTGCAATTTATTAGTAGAAAATTTAGAGAAGACCAGTTATTTAAAGTAGCATATGATTTAGAGAAACTTTTTCCAGAAATTAACCCCATCAATCCAAATTATTAGGTGGAAGATTAATAAATGTTAAAAAAATCAGTCAAAATTACATATGCTGAACCATGGTTGCCTCTTCATCACAGACTATTTATTGAAGTCGTCGAAACTTGCTCTGCAAGGTTTGCTCTAAAAAAAAGATACGATAGTTATACAAAAAATGTTCAAAATAAAATTGGAAATGATTGTTGGGATTTAGCCCTAAATAGTTTGGGAGTCCAATTTCCAAATTTAAACTTACCAAAAAAAAATAGAAATAAAGGATTAATTATTGCAGCTAATCACCCTTATGGCGTGACTGATGGAGTTATACTTTCTTGGTTAGCTTCACGATATGATTCTGATTTTAGAGTAATAGCTCATGGTATATTGCAAAAAGAACCCTCGTTAGCACCAAATATATTACCAATCGATTTTAGCAATAATAAAAATGCAATGAGAAATAATGTTAATATAAGAAAAGAAGCAATAANTATTTTAAATAATAATGGTGTTATTGCAATNTTTCCAGCAGGTGCAGTAGCTTGGTCTAGAAAAAAAGGNGAACCTATTCAAGAAGAGTATTGGAAACCAATGATTGGTAAACTATTAAACTCATCAGCAGCAGATCTTTTGTTAATAAAATTTAAAGGAAGNAACTCAAAAATTTTCCAGACAGCGTCTAGAATTAATCAAACAATGAAACAAAGTTTATANCTTTACGAAATTAAAAAAAGCTTGGATAAATACATTGATCTANAAATATGTGAATTTATCNANAANAAAAATTTACCAAATTTAAATGACAAAGAATTAGCANTATTTCTTCAAAGTAANATTGAAAAATTTATTTTCTAAATAATTCACCACTACTTGTTTTNAANTGAGGTGGGGCTGTTGGTCTGTTCAAAAAAGCTGCAGCCTCATTTGGATTCAAAAATTTTAAACCTGTTTTTTTTATTTCTTTGTCTTCAAGTTTTTTTATAGGAGTATAATTGGGATGATGATGCTCAATAAATGGATTATTATCAGCTAAATTATAACAACATAGTAAAGTCCATCTTCTTTTATCTGAATTATTTTTATCTGATCTATGTAGTGTATTACAATGAAAAAACAAAACATCTCCAGGTTCCATTTCACAATAAATAAGATCTAAATGTTTTTTTGCTTCTTCAACTCTTCTTAAGATCTACACCAACTTGNCCACTTTCCAANANNGCATGATCAATTCTACCAATNTTATTTGAACCAGATAATACCTGNAAACANCCATTTTTCTTTGTACATTTATCAAGAGCAATCATTGCACTCGCCATATGTGGGAAAAGACAACCATTATTATACCAATATCCATAATCTTGATGCCACTCCCAAGCACCACCTTCAAATGGTTCTTTTGCGGT
>FUFK010040017.1_pt1 | contig 25807 bp, 21 predicted proteins | sample 1021851 | NCBI WGS metagenome assembly FUFK01 (sample SAMEA51879418, study PRJEB19060) | metagenome | reverse complement strand
AATAATTGGATCAGGTCCAAAGGAGGATTATCTTAAGAATAAATATAATAATCAAAAAATTGAGTTCTTAGGTCAAATTGATAACAAAACTACACTTAATTATATATTAAGCTCTAGGTGTATAGTCACAGCTACAAAAATGTATGAAGGCCAACCGAGACTGTTAACAGAAGCTTCATATCTAGGAGTGCCTTCAATATTTCCAAAATTTGGAGGAATGGGTGAATTTTTTCCTAAAAACTATGAGCTAGTATTTAATCAATACGATTATGAAGATTTAACAAAAAAAATAAATTTGCTAGATAATGCAGAGTATCTTGTTGATGTAAGCAAAGATGTGAAGAAGCATATTCAAGATGTACTTAATCTCTACAACAAACAAAAAGTGAACTTATTTTTATGAAAAGCAAAGATACTTTAGTTTCTGTAATCATGCCAGTTTTTAACGGAGAGGAATATCTTAAGCTCGCAATTGAGAGCATATTAAATCAAACTTACAAAAATATTGAATTTCTTATAATGAATGATGGTTCAACTGATAAAACAGGTAAATGGTTAAAAAAACAAAATGATATAAAAACCTTAAATGGCAATGGAAAACTTTTATGGGCTGGTGCAGTAAATTTAGCAATTAAATATATTATAAATAAAGAGAATCAAAATGATTGGGTCTTATTAATCAATAATGATGTCGAAATAAAAAATGATTATATAGAAACTCTATACAATGTGGCAAGAAGCAGTTATCCTGCAGCGGTTGGAAGCATTGTAAAGAGTAAGAATGAGGAGTTAATTTCTATAGGAGCAAAAATATTACCAAAAAAATTAGAAGTAAAAGAAATTCACAATAATAAATTTCTCTTTAAAAGATCAGACATTTTAAAAAATGTTGATGTACTTTCAGGGAGAGGTGTTTTGTACCCTTTAAAAAGTATCAGAGATGTAAATGGTTTAAGGCCAAAATTAATTCCACATTATTTTGCTGATTATGAATTATCATTAAGGGTTAAAAAAAAGGGTTATAAACTTTTAATACCTATGAATGCAGTTATTTATAGTGATGATAATTTTGATAAAGTACAAGAAAAAAGAAAAAATGAAAATATAATTTACAAAAATTTTGCAAGAAAATCATCCTCACTTTTCTATTCTAAGTTTTTCTTTTGGTGGACTGCTCTCAGTAATATTGAGAAAATTAGCTTGCCATTTAGAATAATTAAATTTATTATATTACCGGACATGAGATAGTCTTTGTGAAAATTTTATTTATAGATACTTATTATGAGAATTTTCAAAAAGCTTTTTATAAAAAAAATAAAAGTTTAAAAAATTATAATTATAAAGTTCAACTTAATTCATTATTAGATGAATATTTTGGTACCTCTGATTCTTATAGTTATTATCTGAATAAAGAAAAAATATTATCCAAAGATCTATTAGTTAATTGCATACATTTACAAAAAAAGTGGGCAAAAGAAAATAAAATAAATTTTTCTAATTTACCGTTAAAAATCCCGCACAAATTTTTTAAGATACCAATTATTGGAAAAAGTTTTAGTAATATAAATGGACTTTATGATATCGCCAAAGCACAAATTAATCATTTTCAACCAGAAATACTATATTGTCAGGATTTATCTTTTTTTTCGGGAAATATACTAAAGGAACTAAAAGAAGAAACAAACATTAAATTATTAGTTGGGCAAATTGCATCTCCTCTTCCGCCTAAATCATTTCTTAAACCCTTTGATCTTATTCTTACTTCCTTCCCTCATTTTGTTGAAATATTGAACAAACAAGGAATAAAATCAGAATATTTCAAAATAGGATTTGATAAAAGAATTTTATCTAAGATTAAAAATTCAGAAAGAGATATAAACTTTAGTTTTGTAGGAGGTATTAGTAAGCATCATAAATCTGCATTAGAAACTTTAAATTATCTTGCCTTAAATCAAGATTTGAAAATTTATGGATATGGCGCAAATAAATTACCATTTTATTCACCAATAAGAAAAAATCATTTTGGAGAAAAATGGGGTTTAGATATGTATAAAATTTTATCTAAAACAAAAATATCACTTAATAGACATATTGATGTATCTTTGAATAATGCTAATAACATGAGACTTTTTGAAGCTACTGGTATGGGTTCACTTTTGTTAACAGATAAAAAAGATAATTTAAATCAGTTATTTGAAATTGATAAAGAAATAATTACATACTCTTGCAAAGAGGAAGCATCAGAAAAAGTTAAATACTTACTTGAAAATCCCAAGAAAATCTCTGAAATTGCCCTTGCAGGACAAGAAAGAACATTAAAAGAACATACCTATGAAATAAGAATGAAAGAGTTAGTTGAGATACTAAAGCAATACATATATAAATAATGAAAAGATATTTTTGCACATTATTTGATAGTAATTATCTGATTAAAGGCTTAACTATGATTAAAAGTCTTTCAAAACACTGCAAAGAATTTGAAATTTATGTCCTTTGTATAGATGATAAAACAAAAAGATTTTTAAAAAAAATTAATATATCTCATGTAAATTGTATTGAACTTTACGAAGTAGAGAACGAATCTTTACTTAAAGCAAAAAAAAGTAGAACAAAAGCTGAGTATTGTTGGACATTAGCATCTTATTTTACCTGGTATGTAATGAACAAATTTTATGATATCCATCAAATTACTTACCTTGATGCAGATTTATTATTTTATTCTAGTCCTGAGAAGATTTTTAAAGAAATTGGAAATTCATCAATCGCAATTATTGAACATAGATTCTCACCACCTTTTAAAAATCTAGAAATTAATGGTAAATTCTGTGTTGAATGGAATAGTTTTAGAAGAGACAATGAAGGTCTAGAATGTTTAGAAAATTGGAAAAATCAATGTTTAAAATGGTGCCAATATAAACTCGAAGATGGGAAATTAGGAGATCAGAAATATCTTGATGATTGGCCATATAAATATAATTCATGCCATATTATAAAAAATTTTGGAGCAGGAATTGCACCATGGAACTACTCACAATATGAAATAAAATTGAAGGATAATAAAATTAAAGTTAATGGTGAAAATTTAATTTTTTATCATTTTCACCAATTTCAAATATTTAATAATAACAAATTCTTTAGATTAGGAAATATCTATAAAGCACACAAAAAAGAACCAGAATCAATTTATAAGATTTACGAAAAAGAAATATTGAAAAGTCTTACAATAATAAGGAATATTGATCCTAATTTTGAAGATGGAATAAAAAAAAGAAATAATCTTTTTTCAGAAATTATTAAGACCTATCTTCCAAGAGGGTTCAAAAATTTTATTAGAAGATTTATTTAAAAATGCTGAAAAAAATGCCATGGCTATCTAGTAGAAGGAGACTTTTAATCCTAAGCATTGTTGATTATTTAATAATTATATCTTTGTTCATAATTATGCAATCAATTAATTTCATTAACACAAATTTATTAGCTGTAAATATTCTTGCTATTTGCTGGATAATTACAAGTTATATTTTAGATAAGTATTCAAAATTAGAGGATTATATTGATAATGATTTTATAAGTAAATTTTCAAGAACATTTAAGACTTACATCATAAGCGGTATCTTATTCAAGATAATAATTATCGTTTTTGCTTTCTTAAATTCAAATGTTGGGGATGGAAAATGGATAATATTTTTAGCAATCGTATCTTCAATAAGTTTTTTATATGAAATTGGTCAATCATATTTTATTCATAAATATATATCAAATGGTATCAATTGGATTTCAATTTATTCAAGTTTAGAAAAGGGATCTTTAATTTCAAAAAGAAAGGAAATTAAAAATTATGGATTTTATAAAGCAATTCATAAGTCAGAATTAGAGAAATTAGAAAATTTAAATAATACAAAATTTGCATTTATTCTTGAGGATATAAATACTTTTACTGATGAAGAAAAAAAATTATTAATAAGTATGAAAAACAAAGGTTTTAAATTACTCTCTTTAATTAATTGGCTTGAAATATACCTTCATAGGTATCCAACAGAAATTATATCTTCAGACAATATATTAAGAGTTTTATTAATAAATGAAAGATCTAATACATCAAAAAGAATTAAAAGAATCAGCGAATTTACTCTTTCTATATTCCTCCTTATTGTCACTTCTCCTATTATCCTATTATTTTCAATTTTTATAAAAGTTGAAGATGGAGGTCCAATAATATACAGCCAAAAAAGGAGCGGGTTTGCTGGGCAAGTATTTACTATTTATAAATTAAGAAGTATGAAAATAAATGCTGAGCAAAATGGTATTAAATGGTCATACAGTAATGATAAAAGAGTTACTAAAGTTGGTAGGTTTCTAAGAATGACGAGATTGGATGAGCTGCCTCAATTAATATCTGTTCTTAAAGGAGACATGAGCCTAATTGGACCACGTCCAGAGCGTCCTGAAATAGATGAAATGTTAACAACAGAAATTCCAAATTATAAGCTTAGATATTTAGTAAGACCAGGAATCAGTGGTTGGGCTCAAGTAAGTTATCCATATGGAGCCTCCATTGAGGATAGTAAAATGAAGTTTAGCTACGATATATATTACATAAAAAACTTTTCGACTTTATTTGATCTTTTAATATTATTAGAAACGATAAGATTAGTGTTTAATTTTAGAGGATCCCATCCAAAGAAAAAATGATTGATTCAATTTCTTTTTCTATAATTACTGTTACATTTAATGCCAAAAGTGAATTAGAAAGAACGATTAAATCAATTCAGGAGCAAAGTTACAAACTTTTTTCTCATATAATAAAGGATGGACTTTCAGAAGATAAAACTAAGGATATAAATTTCTCTAAATATAAAAATACAAAATTTTATACAAGCAAAGATCAAGGTGTATATGATGCAATGAATCAGGCATTCAAATTAGCCGAAAATGAATATATAATTTTCTTAAATGCTGGCGATATATTTTTTTCTAGAAACAGTTTAAAAGATTTAGCAGAAAATATAAAAAATCATCCAAATTTTCATGCCTACTCAGGAGGTACTATTCAGATAAATATTAAAGAGCAGAATATAAAAAGGATTATTGGAATTGGTGGTTTTTATAAGTATTTACCTTTAGCCCAATTACCACACCCTTCATTCGTGGTGAAGAAATCAATATTATCTAAATTACAAACCCCCTTCGACTCAAAATTGAAAATAGCATCGGACTATAAGCAACAATTAATTCTAAGAAAAACAAAATTATGGAAAACTTATTATTTTGACCAAATAATATCTATTATGCCCATTGGAGGAATTAGTACATTAAATAATAATTCCATTATTAATGGATATAAAGAAACCATTTCAATATCTTCAAAGATATATGGACTTTTAACTCCATATATCTTATTTATAAAAATTTTTCTTAATTTTTATTCGAGAGTAAAACTTTTAAAATCTAATAATGCAAAAATTAATTTTGATCAGTTTATCTAAAAAGTTATTTACTGAAATAAAACCTGCAAATGTTAATATTGAGAGCTCAAAAGACAAATTAATGAAATTACTTTCCAAAACAAACAAAATCTGAAAAGGATTATTCTTCCATTATTGAAATTTTTGTATATAAAGTAGTATATAAACCTTAATTTAAGTCTAAAAACTATTAGACATAATAAAAAAAAATATAAGAAAATTTTTAAAAAATGTTCTGATATATTTTTTAAATATTTGCATAACACCTAATAAGTTAATAATTAAGTTGAAAAATTATTTAATTTAAATCATTAATTTAACTTCAGGATAGAAAGTATTTTTTTTCTAAATTTGCTTTGAAGCTTTTGATCTTTTTAGAAATTCTGAAAATAAAATCAATACTCGAATTATTTCTTTTGAAGATATGCAGGAACTCCGTAGTATGAATGTTTTGCCACAAGGTTATGAGCCCTAGCAAACTCTAAAAGTGCTTTTGTTTCACCTCCTTGTATTTTTTCATCGAGACAAATTATTCCTCCAGGCGCGATATGTGGATAAACCTTTTCTATAGTGGAAATTGCAGGTAAATAAGCATTGCAGTCGATATATAAGAGACTTATAACTGCATGACCTAACTGCATTCTATTATCTTTATGATTATTTAAAAATTCTGGAATAGTCTTTCTACAGTCTCCTTTAAAAAAAGTACATATATCCGACAAGTCAGCTTTTCGGATTCTATTCTCAACATTTTCGATTTTGCATTCATTATTTTTCCATGCATTATTCGAAAGCCATGGGTTATCCGTTATGGTTTCTTCTATATACCCCTCAAAAGTATCAAATCCATAGTACTGCCGATGATTTGATTCACCAGTAAGTTTCAAAAGTGACCCAAATAATATAGAGTTTCTTCCAGCTGCAACTCCTATTTCCATTATGTGTCCAGGGACTTTTATAGACTCTTGAAAAATATTTGTTATCCAGCAATTATATATTAAGTCTTTATCATTTAATAAAATATTTGAATCATTACGAAGATTTGACTTTAAATATTTGTAAATTGTTCTTATTTTTTTCTTCATTTGGTAAGCAATTTAAAACCTCTTAAATTATGACATATTCCATGTTTTTGTTTAGAAAATAAAAAGTATGAATACTTTTAGGATTTTATTTAAATTTAATCTAATCAATAAATATAATTTAATGAAGTTTCATTTGATAAATTAAGTTAAAAGTTAATGTTGTAAAAAGCTCTATATTATTTATTTAAAGTTTTTTTAAGTATTACAGTAAGAATTATCTACATTATGAGAAAGGTAAACTTAGAAGTCTTTAAATATTACCTTAAGATTTAATATTTTTTATTTTGAAAAAATTTGAATAAATTTTTTAATTTTTGAATATTTTGCGTTTGATTGAATTTCTGCTTTTTATTTCTAAAATGCGACCTAATTATTCTGCATTCACCATTATTAACTACTCCTTGGTTATGAATGGTATCTGTATGAAAAATTATTAATGTTCCAGCTTTACCTTCAATAGGTTTTAAATTGTCAATTATAGGTTTAGGCAATTCCCTAGTCTTTTTAAAATATTCAGGATTATCATATGAAGGTCTAGGTAAAGGAAAAGTTCTTTTAATCCAGTGATGAGTTGATGGAGACAATTCAAATGCACCATTTTCAGAAGAAATATCATTGATATAAAGCATAAACTTTAATGTAGGGATTCGGTCAAAATGCGGTTCTTGAGCAATATGCCTACTACTAGGAGTATCAAGTGTTTGGAAGACATCTATATTAAAATTTTCACCATGAAAAAATCGCTTTGCAGTTTCATCAATCAAAGGTAATCTAACTAATTCTTTTAGTTCATTAATGTTATTCAATTTATCTATTGTGCTATCAGATTTTTTATTTATTTCTGTATGAGCTAACAAATTCAAATTTGTTTTACAAATACCTCCAGCATAATCATTATTTTTGCTTATCTTATTTAAAGAGATTGAATTTAGGTGATTACTTTTTAACCTACAAAACAGATTATCATTTGCGGACAAGAAATCATCAACAACAACATACCCAAAAACCAAAAGACTAAATTCAATAAATTCATCTAACTTGGGCTGGCCTTTTTTTAATCTCAGCATAAAGTAATCTCCAAAATATTAACCAATTATTATGAGCAAAGTCATTCTAATTATAGTCCAATATAACTTGACAAGATTTTAATTTTTAATCTAAAGAAATTATTTTAATTATGTTTTAATTCTATTTAGAATTTTGAATTTTCTAAGTTATAAAAATATAATATAAAACTAAAATAAAATAATAAGTTTGTTTATTATTTACTTAGTAAATTAATCTCAGCAAAAAAATATTCAACTTAAGAAAAGAAATTTTTACATTTTTGAGAGATAAACTTTAGCAATTAAATAATAAAGTTAAATATACAATTTATTAGAGACCTAAACTTATAATTGTTTTATGACTAAAAAATTATATTGCTTTTATGATATAAATTTTTAACCTCTACAAACAATAGCGTTAGTCAAGTTTTTATTTGCATTTAATTTAATAAGAGGGACTTGGGAAATATAAGAAGCCCACATTGTGAATGTACTTGGTGGTCCCACTATCAAGTCGCAAGATTGCAAGGTTATTTGGTCTTGTTTCCAAGACCCTTCTGAATAAAAATTTGCACCAATATCTGATATTATTTTTTCATCACTTACAACAACTACAAAAGGATCTTTATTTTCATTAATTAGATTTTTTTTTAATTTATTAATCACATCTTTATAAAAATCATCATCGAAATAATATTTGCCTTTATTCCATTGCTTATAGTCTCTTCTTCTAATATGAATTCCAATAATAAATTTACCGTCTTTTTTTTTATTAATTAAAAATTTTAAAAGTGTTATTGATTTTCCCGAAAAATATCTTTTATCAAAACTATAAAGAGTCTTCAAAACTTTATGATGCTTAGCTGATAGTTTATATTTTCTAAAATCCCATCCATTAACAAATTTAATATAATTGTTTNTATTAAAATAAAAATAAAGCTCTTTTCGCCCGAAAATAATTCTAAATACTTTTGTAATACTCCTTAGTAAAAAATTATTTATATTATCTAAAAAGTAAAAAAAATAGTTATCAAATTTCAAAATACCTAACATAGTAGGATTAAAAAACTTAATATTTTTTTCTATTGAATAAGCATGATAATGTAAAGATTGAAAAAGCCTATTACAAAATCCACCATATTTTTCAGTAATTATAATAATCTTCAATTTTCACTAACAAGTCTTTTAATATTTATATTATTCACTAAAGTTGTTTCTATGGTAAATATCTTCGAATCTTATAATATCGTCTTCACCTAAATATACTCCGCTTTGAACTTCAATCAGCACAAGCGGAGTTTTTCCAGGATTAGATAATCTATGTTTACTCCCTAAAGGAATATAAGTACTCTCATTTTCAGAAAGAATACTTTTATTATCTTCAATTTCTACTAAAGCTTTTCCATTTACTATTATCCAGTGCTCTGTTCTGAAATTATGTTTTTGCAAAGATAGTGAGGCACCTGGTTTAACATTTATTCTTTTCACCTGCCATCCTGAATCCCCTGACAAAGAGATATAACTTCCCCAAGGTCGGAATATTTCTTTATGGATCAAAGCCTCCTTAATATTTCTTTTTTTCATCATATCTACAATATTTTTCAACTTTTGGCTAGATCCCTTCTTTGAGATCAATACTGCATCATCTGTTTCAACTACAATNAGATCTTCAATATCTATTCCNACTAATAATTTATTATCACTTCNCATATANCAATTTTTAATTTTNTCANACANNACATTTCCNANTANTGCNTTTCCNTGNNNATCTTTTTTNGANATTTGCCATAATGCCTCCCANTTTCCAACATCACTCCATTCAACATTTAAAGGCAACACAACTCCTAACTCTGTTTTCTCCATAACTGCTATGTCAAATGGAATATTAGGGCATGCAGAGAATTTGTCTTTAGGAATTCTTATAAAATCTAAATCAACTGAACTATTCTTTATGCAGTCTTCACATTGTGATATCAGCTCAGGAACAAATAAACTAAATTGTTTAAAAGCAATTTCTGAACGCATTAGAAAAATTCCACTATTCCAGCTATATTTCTCATTAAGTATTAATTTTTCTGCAGTTTTCTTATCAGGCTTTTCAATAAATTTCTTAATTTTAATACCTTTTATATCTTTTTTATCTAGAGGTTCTTCTGCTTCTATATATCCAAAACCTGTCTCAGGGCAAGTTGGAGGAATTCCAAAACTAACAATATAACCTTCTTCTGCATATTTAATACCTTTGTTTATTATGTCATTGAATTTATCAGCATTATTAATTGCATGATCTGCGGGTAAAACCAATACAAGAGAATCATGATCAAAATTGATTGCTTGAATTGTCCCTAAAGCAACTGCAGGTGCTGTATTTCTTCCACAAGGTTCCAGAATTATTGCTTTTGGCTCAACATTTATTTCTCTCATTTGTTCAGCAGCTATAAACCTATGTTCCTCATTGCAAATTAATATAGGATCCTGAATATTTTTTATATTCTTTAATCTTGAAAAGGTATCTTGAAGAAATGAAAAATTATTTTTAGGATTATATTTTGAAAATTGCTTAGGAAAACTGCTTCTTGAAAGAGGCCAAAGTCTTGTCCCAGATCCACCACAGATTAATAATGGAAAAATCTTATTTATACTTAAATTATTCATAATGAAAATTTATCATATTTCATTTCTTATATCTCTAATTTGCATTTTTATAAATGGATTCTTTATATCTATTTTGTATTAATTTATAATGAAGATCATATATTACTAATAAATTATTTGATGTTAATTAAAAATATTTGTTGTATTGGTGCTGGTTATGTAGGTGGACCAACAATGTCTGTTATGGCTGAAAAATGCCCCGATATAACTATAAATGTAGTTGATTTAAACGAAGAGAGAATTAAAAATTGGAATAATCCTGATTTAGACAAGTTGCCTATTTATGAACCTGGATTAAGGAAAATTGTCGAAAAATGTAGAAATAAAAACTTATTTTTCTCAAATTTAGTAAAAGAAAGAATTGAAGAGGCAGATATGGTATTTATCTCGGTAAATACACCTACAAAAACAAAGGGGCTTGGAGCTGGTAAAGCGAGTGATTTAAAATGGGTAGAGGCTTGTGCTCGCCAAGTTGCTCAATTTTCTAAAGGACACACAGTCGTAGTTGAGAAAAGTACATTACCTGTGAGGACAGCTGAAGTAATAGTGTCGATTTTAAAAGAGGTAAAAACCTCTGTTAAAGATACTGAAAAATCAAAAACTTTTGATGTGTTATCAAATCCTGAATTCCTATCCGAAGGGACCGCAATAAATGATCTTCTATATCCAGATAGAGTTTTAATTGGTGGAGAAAATATAGATGCCATCAATTCTTTAGTCCAAATTTACAAAAACTGGGTTCCAAAAGAAAAGATACTTACCACAAATGTTTGGAGTAGTGAATTGGCTAAACTTACTGCAAATGCATTTTTGGCTCAAAGAATAAGTTCAATCAACTCTATAAGCGCTTTATGTGAAGTAACGGGTGCAGATGTCAAAGAGGTATCAAGAGTTATTGGTTCAGATACAAGGATTGGTTCAAAATTTCTTAATTCTGGCCCAGGTTTTGGAGGTAGCTGCTTTAAAAAAGATATTTTGAATCTTGCTTATTTATCAGAATTTTTTGGATTACCCGAAGTCTCCTCTTTCTGGGAAAGCGTTGTAAATCTAAATAATTGGCATCAAAATAGAATTTCAAGACTAATTACTAAGAAATTATTTGGTACTTTATCAAATAAAAAAATTGTTATATTAGGCTTTGCATTTAAAGCAAATACCAACGATACAAGAGAATCTGCGGCGATACAAATATGCAAAAATCTACTAGAGGAAGAGGCATACTTAGTAATACATGATTCAAAAGTAAAACTTGAACAAATTGAAATTGACTTAAATAAAAATGTTTTAGGAAGTAACTTTAAAGAAAAAAATAAATCAAATTTTTTTAAGGGAGGAAACTGGGATTTTGCTGAAGATTTATCCGAAATATTTCATAATGCTGACGCTGTAGTAATCTTAACTGAATGGGATATTTACTCCGAATTAGATTGGAAGAAAATAGCTAAAATAATGAGAAAGCCCGCATGGGTTTTTGATACAAGATCTGTTATTTCAATAAAGCAGATGGATAATTCAAATTTAAATTTCTGGCAAATAGGTAATGGATCAATATAATTTTTTATATAAAATATTCAAAACATAAAATCTCATCAAATGTAGCTGCCAATTTGCCATTTCCAGCCATCTTTGCACATTTGTCCAATCTTCCTTTTAGGTTCCCAATTAAGAGTGGAAATAGCCTTTTTATTGTCTGCAATTACGATTGCTACATCCCCTTGTCGCCTTCTACAGAATTCAAAAGATACTTTACATTCGTTTATTTCATTAAATTTTTTAATTAGCTCAAGTACGCTGGTTCCTTTCCCCGTTCCAATATTTATGTTAATTATTTGAGGCTCATTATTTGCTAGATAATCTAATGCTGATATATGTGCATCAGCTAAATCCATTACATGAATATAATCTCTTATACATGTACCATCGGGAGTTTCCCAATCATTTCCATATATCTTTAACTTCTTGTCAACACCTTTTGCAACTCTACATATTCTTGGGAATAAGTTGTTAGGAGTACATAGTGGAGACTCTCCAATTAACCCAGTTTCATGAGCTCCTATTGGATTAAAATACCTCAAATTTGCTATACTCCATTTCTTATTTGAACTTTGAAAAATAGCTTTCAATATATTTTCAACTGCCACTTTAGTTTGACCATAGGGGTTGGTAGGATTAATAAGATTATTTTCTAGAATTGGTACGCCCGAGGAAATTCCATATATACTGGCGCTACTACTAAAAACTAAGGTTCTACAATTAAAACTCTCCATAGTCTTAAATAAATTCAAAGAGCCCATGACATTATTTTCCCAATAAAGCAATGGCTTTTGAATTGATTCAGATAATGATTTTAAACCTGCAAAATGAATAACTCCCTCTATTGGATCCTCAAGAATTAATTCTCTGCTGAAGATCTTTTCTAAAAATTCCTGATTTCTGATATCACCTTTTTCAAAAGTCAAATCAATTTTATTAATACCTTTTAATTGACTAATTAATTTAATCCTAGTTAAAACTTCTTTATAACTATTGATATTTGAATCAATGATAATTAGCTTGTAACCCTTTTCAAGAAGGCTTATACATGTGTGGCTCCCAATAAAACCAACTCCACCAGTGACAAGAATTTTCTTCATAATTACATAAGAATATTTTAAATAAATAATTAGTTCAAAGACAAAATATTAATATTGACATCTTTTATACTTTATAAAATTTCCGATACCAATTTATAAACTCTTTAATCCCTTTTTTAATACTCGTGTTAGGTTTAAAATTAATAAAATCTTCTAGCCTTTTACTATTTGCCTCAGTTACTTTTACATCTCCACTTTGCATGGGCATATAATTCTTAATTGCTTCAATACCTAATTCATTTTCAATAGTTTTTATATATTCCATTAAAGTTTTTGGATCTGAATTGCCTAAATTAAAAATCCTATAAGGAACCGAACTTAAAGAAGAATCGTGAAAATTTTGATATAAATCATTAGAGTCTGGTGGTTCTTGCTTAATTATCCTAAATATAGACTCAATTACATCGTCAATATAAGTAAAATCCCTAACCATATCCCCATTATTAAATACATTGATAGGTTCTTCATTTATTATCGCCTTTGTGAAAAGAAATAATGCCATGTCAGGTCTTCCCCACGGTCCATATACTGTAAAAAGTCGTAAACCAGTAGTTGGGAGGCCATAAAGATTACTGTAAGAATAAGCCATTAACTCATTCGATTTTTTTGTGGCTCCATATAGAGATACTGGCATATCCACCCTATCATTTTCTTCTAACGGAATTTTACTATTATGTCCATAGACGGAACTACTACTAGCGTATATCAAATGTTTAATACCAAAAATTTTACTTAACTCGAGAACATTTGAAAAACCAACTAAATTTGAGTAAATATATGATGATGGATTTTCAATTGAAAATCTTACTCCTGCTTGAGCTGCTAAGTTAATAACAATTTTAGGATTACACTCCTCAAAAAAATTTTTAAGCTCAGAATAATTTTCCAAATCTCCTTTCTTAAAAACGAAATTTGAAGAATATGATCCTTTTTCTTTCAAAGAATATAATCTAGATTTTTTCAGGTTTACATCATAATAATCATTAAGATTATCAAAGCCAAATACGTTGTACCCAAGACCGATTAAATAGTAGGACAAATGATAACCAATGAATCCAGCAGCACCAGTAATCAAAATATTCATAAATTTTATAAATTAATTAAATAGTAAAGTATCGAGATTTTTAATAACATTAGTATGAATTTTAGATTCTTAAAATGATATAAATTAATTTAGTTAAGTTGATAAATCTAATATTAATTCAATTTAGATATAAATCAAAAAATTTTAATGAATGATTAAAAATAAAACTCTAAAAAAATAGATTACAAAATATTTGACAAAGCAATATATCGCGAACTGATTTTTTTGTAGCCTGTAAATATTTATAAGAATGAAATTTAACGTAACTATTTTCTATTTCATTAAAAGACTCTATGAAAAAAATAATTTAAACATTATTAATTAGGTATTTGTGATATTAATAATTCTATCAACAAATAAGCCATTATTAATTGATAAAAAAATCTTTTATGATTTAAAAAATTTCTTTTTAATTTTTGTTAAAAGTATTACTTTAGAAACTATAAATTTTTGAATTAACCTTATTCATTAACAAACATTTAAAATATGATTAAAAATGTAATATTTTCATGAGTTTATTAAATTTATGACTTCTATTTATGGGATTATAAATATTAAATATTTCAAAAAAAAATAAAGTTTAGTTTTTGTTTAAATTATCTTCTTGAAAGAAAAACTATGTTTAATAACTACAAAAGCATTAAATTAATAGCGGAGATTGGTATTAATCATGATGGGAAAATAAAAAAAGCTCAAGAACTAATTAAGGCTGCAGCAGAGTGTGGGGCAAATGGAATAAAGTTTCAATATCGCAATCTAAAAAATTCTTATGCTTCTAATAAAGGGGAAGAAATTGGNGATGAAATACTTAAATCAGAAATCATCCGTAATTATTTATCTCCATCTAATATTGGCTCTTTAATTAAAGATGCCAAAAAGCTGGGGTTAAGTGTTGGTATTAGTTTTTTCAGCGTGAGGGACATAGAGGATTTTCCTTCAATAGATATATTCGATTTTTTCAAAATTCCATCTGTTGAGTTTCAAAATGAAGATCTAAGAAATACGCTATTAAACACTGGAAAAGATGTTTTACTTTCTACAGGTTGTCAAAATGAAAATGAGATAAAGAAAGTAATTAATAATCTCTTATCTAAGGAAAATTGGACACTTCTACATTGTATTTCTAATTATCCTTTAGCTATTAGAAATAGTAAATTAGGATACATTAAACATTTAAGTAAAATGTGTGGAAGAAAAGTTGGTTATTCTAGTCATGATGAATACTGGGAGAATTGCCTTATTGCAGCCACGCTAGGAGCTTGTGTCATTGAAAGACATATTACTTTATCAAAAGACTCTATAGGTCTAGATCATTCTTCTAGCTCAGATATTCCCGAATTTAAAAGACTAAGCTATTTTTTAAAATCAATGCCCTTAATTTTGAGTGGAGATTGTGATAGAAGCTTAAATCAAGGCGAACTACTTAATAAACAAAATTTAGGTAGATCTTTATATGCAAAAGACAATTTTGTTAAAGGTGATTTATTAACTACAGAAAATTTTGTTGAGTTAAGTCCTCAAATTGGACTAACAAGAACTCAATTTGCAAATTTATCAGATAAGCATTTAAAACGCAATCTCAGGGAAGGTGAAGTACTTCAACCAAGTCACTATCAAAATCCAATTATTTTTAAAAATCAAAACAAAGTTAAAGCAAATAACTTATTACTATCCCTTCCAATAAGGACACATGATTTTGTTGAATTGGAGAAAATTTTTAACCTAAAAAATTATGAATTTCATCTTTCTTTTAAGGAAGTTCTTTCAGGTGAATTAAAAGCATCAAAATATCCGAGTGATAAATGCTACAGCATTCACTTGCCTGATTATGTAAGTCCTGAATATCTGATTGATCCATTTACTGGAAATCACGAGATATTTTCTTTAAGTCAAAAAGTAATTGAAAATGTTAAACGGTTTTCTTTGGATTTGCAGGAGAGGACAGGAAGTCGTGTGCCAATAGTGGGTAGTTTTAGTTTAATTAAAAAAAATAAAAAAGATTTTTATTCGCAGGTAGCTGATTTAATTGCAAATTTAATGAATGAAGAAATATTACTGTTGCCGCAGTGGTTACCACCAGTAGCGTGGTACTTTGGTGGTTCAAAAGATATAAAAGCATTTAACACAAGCGAGGATGTGGAATTTATTAAAGAATATGATATCCATATATGTCTTGATGTCTGTCATTTTTTGATGGGACTATCTGCAAAAACAGTAACCCACAATGATTTTGATATTTTAAAAAATTTATCCTGTCATTTACATTTGGCGGATTCAATTGGGATTGATGGTGAGGGGGTCAAAATTGGAGAAGGAGATGAATCTAATAGACCCTACTTGATTGAATCTATAAACTCAGATAAAGTTAAAGTTCTTGAGGTATGGCAAGGGCACTTGAACAATTTTGAGGGTTTTCATAAAGCCATCGATAATACAATTCTTTTAACTGAGCATGCCTGAAACTGTCTTAATAACTGGTATTTCAGGACAAGATGGTTCTTTATTATCTAGGAAATTAATTTCTGAAGGTAAAAATGTAGTGGGTACATTTAGAAGAGGGAATTCATCTCCCATGTGGCGTCTTGATGAAATGTCAATCAAAAATAAGGTTCAATTAATTGAATTAGATCTTCAAGATCAATATGGGATCTTAAAACTTCTTGATAAATATGAGCCCGAAAAAATTTATCACTTAGCTGCTGATGGTTTTGTCGCTGATTCATTTAATCATCCAAAAAAAACATTCGATTCAAATATAAATACAACTTTAAATATCCTTGAATCATTGCGCTATCGAAACTCAAAGATTTGGACTTTTCTTGCTAGCAGTTCTGAAGTTTATTCTGGTCTTGAGGTAGATTTAATTAATGAGCTTAATTCATATAAAACTATTAATCCATACGGACTTTCAAAACTTGTTTGTCTTGAGTTAGCTGATATTTATTCAAATATATATGGTTTAAATATTGCTTCAGGTATTTTCTTTAATCATGAAAGTCCTTGGAGAGCAAAAAATTATGTTACCCGTAAAATCTCATTTAATATTGCAAGAATGAAAAAAGGCTTTGGTGAGCCTTTTAATCTTGGAAATCTTGAGACATCAAGAGACTGGAGTAGTGCTGAAGACTTTATAGTGGCTTTATCAAAACTTGGAGATCTTAAATCAACTGGTAAATTTATTTTTGCTTCTGGGAGAAAATGTCTTTTGAGAGATTTTGTTAGGGAGGTATGCAAAGCCGCAGATTTTGAACCTTTATTTGTTGGTGATGGAGTTGATGAAATATGCAAGGATAAGAGAACAGGAAAAATAATATGTCACGTCGACAAAAAATACTTTAGACCTTTAGATACAAAAGGTAAAATTGGAGATGCATCAAAGCTTAAGAAAGAAGTTAATTGGACAGGGAGTAGATCCATAAAAGAAATAGCAAAGTCAATGTTATATAGTGACCTAGCAAGGATCTGATTTCTAATGTTTAGCAGAAGAGAACTAATTGACAAAATTAAAGGCCCTCTTTTTACTATCTTTACACCTTTTTCTGAAGATCTTCAGATAGATTACATGTCATTAGAAAATTATATTGAAAGTCTTTATTTTAATGGAGGAAGACTTTTTTATGTTATGGCATATAACTCAAGATATTCTCAGTTAGATAATTCAGAAATTTATGAATTAAATAAATTTTGTATTAAAAAAGTAAAGTCTTTAGATAAAGAAAATTTAATAATTGTAGGAGATCCCATCCATTGCTCCACAAAAACTTCCTCTGAATTTGCCATGGCTGCAAGAGCACAAGGTGCAGATGCAATTTCACTTTTGATTAGAGAAAAATATTTTTGTGATGATCAGATTCTGGATCATTATAGATATATAGCTGATAAAACAGATATCCCCTTTGTAATTCATGAAATGCCCTTCCTCTCTGGATCGAATGGTAAGCAAATAAATTGGCCAGAAAGTCTTCTTTATAGGCTATTAGAAATTCCACAAATAATTGGTATAAAGGAAGATGCGAAAGATCTTTCTATTTCTAAATTAGCTTTAAAGTTAGAACCCAATATAAGGATAATTTTTGCTGGAACAAAAAATTCATTTTTACCGCTTAAAAAGTATGGACTTCAAAGTTATTTAAATGGAATTTCTATAGTAGATTCAAGAATTGGAATTGAGTTCTGGAAAAGATGGGAGTCTAATGACCTGAATGGGATTTATGAGATAATTGAAAAACTTGAGAAACCATTTTTTGAAGGACCAGTCTCAAAATATGGTTGGCATAGATGCAACAAAGCACTTCTTGAGGCTGCCGGTTACATGAAAAGAATCGACCGAATGCCAATGCCTACACTTACAGAAAGTCAATATGAAGAGGTTTTAGATTGCTATAAGAAAATAAAATCCAATTTAAACAATATTATTTATAAACAATGAATAATATAGCTTTCGTGCCCGCAAGATCTGGATCAAAGCGTCTACCAAATAAAAATATACGTATTCTTAATGGTAAGCCTTTAGTCTATTGGACTATCATTGCATTTTTAGAAAGTGGTTGCTTTGATAAAGTGATCTTTTCATCTGATTCTGAATATTATTTTGAAGTCATATCAAAATATATAGATTCAAAAGATCTAGAGTTTCATTTACGTTCAAGCAAAGAAGCAGGAGATAAAGTAAAGATTTTTGATTATGTAAAAACTCATATTAATGATTTTGTTTCAGAAGGTGATTCTTTCTCATTGGGCTTACCAACAGCTCCATTAAGAAATTCAACCCACGTAAAAGAAAGTATGGATATGTTTATTAATTGTAAATTATCCATTTTTTCAGCAGTTGAATATGATTTTTCTGTACAGTTTGCTTTCTCATACTCTGATGATCCTAAAACTTATAAGCAATGGGAACCATTACTAGGCAATAAAAGTCCAATGATTAGTGGAAATACTAGAAGCCAAGATCAAAAAAGTTTTTATCATCCAAATGGTGCTATTTACATACTAAAACCTGAAGATATAAAAGGGAAAGCAAAAACTTTTTATGAAAATGGGATTCCATATATTATGGACAGAGAATATTCTATTGATGTCGATACTGAAATAGATTTTGAAATAGCTGAATCTATATTTAGAAGAAATAAAAAAAATAATCATTTATAACCATGAAAAAAGTAAATTTTACTTAAGTTAAAACGCTTAAATCATAATTATTCCTAAACTATGCAATCTTGTAATTTTAAATAATTAAATTTATAAAAATATTTATAAATTCTTTAAAATTTTAAATTAATAGGGTTGATCATAATCTATGTGCTGAGCTATGTAATAATTAAAAACACTCTCTATAGATATATGTTTACGCTATCAAAATTATTAAAATATTTCAAAAAAATTGCGTAATTATAGTTAATTAGATCCTAAGGAAACAATTAATAATGACTTTAGTTTTAATTAATTATCATCTCCTTTATTTTTGGGTTACAAGGCCTATCAAATTTAAAATTATATGTAAATTCTTTTAATTTTTTTCGGTTAAGTTCTTTTTTTGTCAACAGAGAAGAATTAATGAAACTTAATTCTAGCAATTTTGGTAAGTTAGTTTGCTTACAAAATCCACCATTATTATTTGGATGAACATGTACTAGTACCATATCAGAAGACGAAAATTTTTCTATCATATGTTCTAACTTTTTCCCGTTAATCTCTAACGCATGAACTTCAATTGCTATTCCACTAAAATATTTGATCTTAGATAATATTTCAGGATATATGTCCCACTCTGATCCTTCAATATCTAGTTTTAAAAAAACATTATTTTTTTTCTTATTAATTTTAAGACTTGATAATAATTCTGAAAGGGTAATTGAACTTTCATCTTTATTCGAAGTTTTCGAAGAGGGAACTATAAATGATTCAATGAATTTATTTTTTTGTATACGCCTCATTAAAAATACTTTTGGACTCTTATAGAAAAAATGTACTAAAAGGAATATCTTATATTTTAAAGAAACCTTCTTATTTTTAAATACTTTGAAGAGATTTGCAATTAGTCCTTTTATGGAAGTAGATTTATCAACAAAAAAATAATTTCTAATTTTTGATAAACGAATAAAATCCTTTTCAAAAGACCAATCTGTTGATATTCCACAAGATATCATTGCAACACTTTTTTTAGTTAATCTTTTAGGAATTACATAACCACCATCCTTCATCCTGCCTAACCTAATAAGGTCATTACATTGAAAACACTTAAGAATTTGCTTATTGTATGTCATATTCAAATAATACAGTAATGATCATAACCTGATAATCTTATTCAGAGAGAACAAAATTTATTTGCTTTGATTAAAAAATAAGATTCTTGTAACCTATTTAATTCTTTCACCAACCAAAATTGACTTCATGATGCAAAGATGAAATTTGACAAAATTTCTTGAGTTGGTAAAACATACCTTTTGACCTCGGAAAAATTTCAACAAAAAGACATCCAAATTAATAAAGTTTCATTGTTAACTAGTAAATTCTGAAAAAAATTTTTATAACTGGACAAATTTATGGAGCCAAGCGGACTCGAACCGCTGACCCCCTGCATGCCATGTAGGTACTCAAGTAAGCTATAACTAGTGTTTGCAACTGTTTTAGCTAAGTTGGTCGCAGGGCTGGTCGCAGGGATAACAATATTAACAATACCTAACAAAATACCTACTTTTTCTTTTGGTTAAGTGATTTCATATATTTTTTTCTTTGACCAATATGCAAATATAAACCTAAAGCGAGCTTCCATCTATTTTAAGAGAATCATAATCTAATTTCTATACTTATGATTATATTAAAATTCCCAAAAATCAATTTTTAGTATAAATTTAAATATATCTATGATTATTCTTTTTTTATTAAAAGTTTTAATGATCCTAATAATATTAAACATTATTTATTTATTATCAAAAATATCAAAATGGAGGATTAATAATCTTGTTGTATATATTTAATAACTCATGGAAGATTTAAATAAAAAAATTAAAGATTTCCTGAATAATATCGATCCTGAAACTTTAAAAATAATAAGGATTAGCGATATGCTTCCCACACTTATTAAGAATTTTTTGATTTCAGAAATTCTAAGCGAAATATCATTAGATAAAAATACATATAATAATGAAATAAATAATTTTTATTTAAAAAATCAACTTAATAAATATGATAACTTAAATAAGCTTTTAAAAGCTAGAGGTATAAATGAAAAAGATTTACAATATCAAATAATCTTAAATATAAAAATAAATAAATTCGCAGAAGAAAATTTTGAAAAAGAACTTAAGGATTATTTTCTTCAACAAAAAGAATTTCTCGATGAATATACCTTTAACATTATAAGGGTAAAAAACTCTTTCTTAGCAAATGAATTATATTTTCAGATAGATTGTAAAGAGTCAGAGTTCCAAATCTTATCTGAAAAATATTCTTTTTATAGTCCCTTATATCCAAATGGAAAATTTGGGCCCAGTAATCTTAAAGGATTTAATCCAATAATTAGAAATAAACTTTTTAGTGAAAATGTAGGAAATCTAATAAAACCTTTTCAAGTAGAGGAATGGTGGCTAATAATAAAGTTAATAGAAAAAAAACATGCAAAGCTTGATAAAAAAACAAGCAAGATGCTCCTTAAAGAAATATTTGATAAATTTATAAATAGATTGGTTAAAAGCTCTATTGAAGATTACTTCAATATTTATTAATCATGGAAATAAAAAAAATAACTAAAGAAAAAAATTATAAGGATTTTATTCAAATATTCGAATCAATTGGACTAAAAAGAAATTTCTCGATTGGTGAAATACTGACTTCTTTTAATAATCTTCCTAAAGAAGTTTTTTTAATAAAAGAGGGTAATGCTAGATTAATTAGTGATATAGATAATAAATTAACTTCAGTATCAAAACTTTCAAAAGGGGAATTTATTGGAATATCTTCTCTTCTTTGTGGAAAGCCAATTGAAGAGGTTATAGCTTCTGAAAATTTAGTTGTTTATAGTATTGCTTGTGAAAAATTCTTTGATTTATACAAAGAAAATTTAGGTATTAAAAATTTTTGTGATAACAATATTTGGGGGTCAGAATTATTATTTATTCTTAAAAAATTTCCTGGACTTTATAAAAAAAATCTTTTCACATCAACCAACTTAATGGATGAATTTTTAAGTAAGGCTAAGTTAATAAAACCTGAATTAAATGACTTAAATAATTGTTTTGAAAATCAGCAACTTTTATTCACTAGTTATTTTGAAAATGATTTTGAAATATGGTCAGAAATAAAAACCTTGTCACAATTAAAAAATTTATTACAAAAGAAAACTAAATACCCTATAAGAATAATCTCTATCCAAAAAAATATTGAGTCTATAAAATTGAAAGATTTAAATCATCAAGAAAAAATAGGTAATAGAAAAGTTAAAACCAATAAAGAATCCTATTTCTTTCAAGATAATCTTAATGAAATGGAAAATAGTAAAAAATTATTTACTTCAGAAAAAGGACACTTAGAGAGAACTTTGGCATGCTTTGAAATGCTTGCAAAAATTATGAATTTTCCATTTAAAAAGGAATCGGTAAAAAATAGCCTAAAAGAGTATTTAGTTAATCATAAATTTATATCTTTACGAGTTTGTGGAGAAATAGCTTCATATCATGGATTACAAATTAATATTTCCAATATTAATTCAGAAATTGCTAATAGAATAAGAACACCAGCATTGATTAAATGGGAAGATGACTTTGCAGTTGTTTCTGGAATTAATAGAAAAGGGCTAGAAATTATTAATCCTTTAGAAGGAAATAAAAATATTAATTTTGAAAATTTAGATAGTTTATTCCCAAATGGGATTCAGATTTTAAATCTGGAAAAAACAAATTTGACTCAAATAAAGGTATTTGGATTGAATTGGTTTTACCCATTTTTTAAAAAGTATCGAGGAGTGTTTTTACAAATATTAATTGCAGGTTTTGTAATTCAATTATTAGCACTTGCAAATCCACTTTTAATACAAATAATTATCGATAAGGTTATTTCTCAAAGGAGTCTTGATACCCTTCAAGTATTGGGAATTGCTTTATTAATTGTTACTGTTTTTGAGGGAATTTTAAGTGGATTAAAAAGTTTTCTTTTATCGGATACTTCTAACAGAATAGATAAAAGAATATCTACCGAAATCATAGACCATCTTTTAGGTTTACCTTTAAATTACTTTCAGCAAAGGCGAACTGGTGAATTATCTTCGAGGATAAGTGAACTTGAAAAGATTAGAAATTTTTTAACTAGCCAAGCTCTTACAACATTATTAGAAGGCGCTTTTTCAATTATTTATTTGGCAGTAATGATTGCATATAGTATTAAGCTAACCTTAATATCATTAATAGTATTACCAATTCAGATATTACTTGTTTTTATTTGCGGCCCTTTATTTAAAAAACAATCTAGAAATGTTGCCGAAACAAATGCTAAATCTCAAAGTCATCTTATAGAAATTTTAAATGGAATTGAAACTGTAAAATCTCAAAACTATGAGACGCAAAGTAAATTGAAATGGCAAAAATTATATGAAAGATTTATTAATAAAAGTTTTGAGAAAACATTAACTGGAACAATATTTTTGCAATCAAGTCAAGTTCTCCAAAAAATTTCTCAGATATTAGTTTTATGGTTTGGCGCAAGTATGGTACTTCAGGGTTATTTATCATTAGGTCAACTAATTGCATTTAGAATTATTTCTGGTTACGTTACTCAACCTATTCTTAGGCTATCCAATATTTGGCAAGAAATACAAGAACTTAAAATTAGTTTTGAAAGATTAGCAGATATCATTAATACAAAAAAGGAAATTAATGAAGTAGAAAAAAGTAAAATTTTGATGCCAAAAATTAATGGATTTATAGATTTTGAAAATGTTCATTTTAAATTTGATAATAAACAAAATTACCTTTTACGAGGATTAAGTCTTTCCCTTAAACCAAATAACTTTGTAGCTATTGTTGGTCAAAGTGGGAGTGGGAAAAGTACACTTATGAAGCTTATCTATAGGCTTTATTCACCTAATGAGGGGAAGATTTCAATAGATGGATTCGATATCTCAAAAGTCGAACTAAAGTCTTTAAGAAATCAAATTGGTATTGTTCCACAAGAGCCTTTATTATTTAACGGAACAATTCGAGATAATATTGCTTTAAATGATTATGAAACAACAGAAAAGGAAATAATTAAGGCTTCAAAAATAGCATGTGCACATGATTTTATCATGAAACTACCAGATGGTTATAGTACCTTAATTAGTGAAAAGGGAACAACATTAAGCGGCGGACAAAGACAAAGAATTACTATTGCAAGAACATTATTAAACTATCCTAGAATTCTTATACTAGATGAAGCTACAAGTTCTCTTGATTATCTTACTGAAAGAAGAGTATACGAGAATTTATTAAATGAAAATAAAGGTTCAATTTTTTTTGTAACGCATAGATTATCTATTATTAAAGACGCTAATTTAATAGTAGTTTTTCATGAGGGAAGAATTGATGAATTAGGAACTCATAGAGAGCTGATTGAAAAAAAAGGTAGATATTATGCTCTTTTAAATCAATCTAAGGGGCAATAAATTGGACAAACAAAAAAATTTAAATTACTTATTCAGAAACTTAAAGAAAAAAGTCAAGAATACTTTTTCTAAACTTGAAATAAATAATATTAACTTAAGACAAAGTAATTTTTTTATAAGATCTTTAACTTGGGGTTTAATATCAACCAGCGGTTTAACTATTAGTTGGTTAGCTTTTGCTTATACAGAAGAAATAGTAATTGTAAAAGGAAAGCTTGAGCCAATTGGAGATGTAAAAATCATAAATATCCCATCTGGCGGAGTAGTTAAAAATATTTTAGTTAAAAATGGTGAGGAAGTATCTAAAGATCAGATTTTATTGGTTCTTGATAATGACATATTAAAAGAAAATGTTAACTCTCTAGAAAATCAAATAAAGCAAAAAAAAGTTGAATTGGAATTAAAAAAAGAAGAAAAAATTAAACTAATTGATTTGTACAATAATAAATTACGATTTTTGAGAAACGAGTTTAAACTTCAGGATAATATTAAAAAAAGATTGAAAGAATTATTTGAGCAGGGGGCAATTTCAGAATTAAAGTATCTTGAAAAAGTAAGCAAAATAAATTCCTTGGAAGGAGAGATAGTTGAAAATGATATTAATTTAAAAAGGCAATCATTAATACTTTCTCAACAAATAAAACAAATTGAATCTGAAGTCTCTGAATTGCAAGCTAGAGAATTAGAGGCTGAAGTTCTTTTAGAATATAAATCAATCAAGTCTCCGGTAAATGGGATGGTTTTTGATATGAAACCAAGAAATATTGGTTTCGTTGCTCAATCAAACTTTACTATTATGAAAATTGTCCCGTTTAATAAATTAGAGGCAGATGTAAAAATACCAAGTAGCAAAATCGGTTTTATTAAAATTGGAATGCCAGTTGATATAAGCATTGATTCTTTTCCTGCTAATGATTTTGCTCCCATAGAAGGTATAGTGGAATCAATAGGTTCAGATGTCCTTGAATCAAATGAAAGAAAAAATAATGAGGAATATTTTTTCCCTGGGAGAATAAAACTAAATTCTCAATCTTTACTATTAACCAATGGAAATAAATTACCATTACAAGTTGGAATGTCGCTTAATGCAAATATAAAGTTAAGAAAAGTAAGCTACTTAAAACTTCTTCTTGGAAGTTTCAGAGATAAAGCTGAATCAATAAAAAGTATTTAACCTTATTCTAGTTTTTTAAGATTTTCAAA
>FUFK010045611.1_pt1 | contig 25816 bp, 20 predicted proteins | sample 1021851 | NCBI WGS metagenome assembly FUFK01 (sample SAMEA51879418, study PRJEB19060) | metagenome | reverse complement strand
AACATTAGAGTATTTGGCATTACATCAACAGCATCAGCTAGTTGCTTTAATCTAATTTCTCTATTTTTTATATCAGTAATGTCAGACCATAATGAAATAGTGCTTCCATCATTTAATCTTGTTTCATTAAACATTAAAGTAGTGCCATTTGTAAAAGTCGTTTCTCTAATTCTTTGACCCTTTAATTTTTTCCAACTAAGTCTTCTTTCATTCATATGTTGTTCTAGGGTTAAACCTTCTTTTGGCTTAACAAATCCTTTTCTTTGCATATGCCTCGTCAAATCATCTCTGTGGCAACCGATTTTTAAATTAAACTTAAACGATTTAAGAAATTTAACAGCGCTATCATTAAAAGCTATCAATAGATCATCTTTATCCCAAAACATTAATCCATTAGGCAAAATATCAACACCTTTTTTTAATCTCTCTAATTCAGCTTCATTTTTTTTCAAGTCAGTTATATTAGTGAAGAACTGAAGCATTCCTCCATCGGATAATTTAGTTGCTGAAACTAAATTTATTTGTCCGTTACTATGAACGTTTTGAAAAGTTTTTTGTCCTTTTAAGTTTTCATATTCTTTGTTTCTTATACTGATATATTCTTTTTTTGAAATTCCTTCAGGAGGAAGAATATGTCCTTTTTTAATGGCATTTTTTGTCATTTCAGATCTTGTTAAACTTTTATTTAATTTAAGACCTGAAAATTTTTCGAATCTCTTTTTTGCTTCTGCATTGCCTAACACCAATTTATTATTTTTATCCCAAATTAAGACAGGAGAGGGGATTTCCTGGATAGCTGTATTAAGTTGTTTATTTTCAGTCTCACGATTTTTAATTTCAGTAATATCAGACCACAATGAAATAGTACTTCCATCATCTAATCTTGTATCGTTAAACAATAGGCAAGTTCCATCAGTCAAAATTGTTTCTCTGAAAGTTGTTCCTTTCAACTCATTCCAACTATTTATTCTTTGCTTTAAATTTTCTTTTAAAGAAAGTCCATTCTGAGGTTTTACAAAACCTTTGTCATGCATATGATGTAAAAATTCTTTTCTATGTCTTCCCACTTTTAAGTTAAATTTAAATCGTTTTAAAAATGAAACTGCACTTTTATTATGAGCGATCAGATAATTGTCTTTATCCCAAAACATCATGCCATTTGGTAAAACATCAATACCGTCTTTCAGTCTTTCGAGTTCTCTTTCATTTTTTTTCATTTCAGTTATATCAGTAAAAAATTGCAAAACGCCACCATCTGGCAATCTTGCCGCAGAAACTAGTCTTACAGTTCCATCTTCAAGAGTATTTTGAAAAGTATGTTGTTTTTTAATTTTTTCAAAGTCAGCTAATCTTTGTTTAAGGTATTGTTTTTTTGTTACACCTTTTGGTGGAACTATAAACCCAGAATTTATTGCAGTGCTAATCATATCTTTTCTTGAAACACCAGGATGAATATCAAAATTGATATTTTCTTTGAGTCTTATTTTAGCTTCTTGATTTGCCATTACTAAATTGTAATCTTTGTCCCATAACATCAAATTATTTGGCAATTGATCAATCGCATCACTCAATTGCTGCATTTTTTTTTCTTTTTCTTTAATTTCAGTAATGTCAGTAAATAGTTGCATCAAGCTTCCGTCTGGGAGCCTTATTTCATTTAACAGTGANGTTGANCCATCTTTGTAAGTCTGTTCGGATTGTGAANATGATTTATTTTTNCTATCTTCAATTCTTTTTTTTAAATAAGTTTNTTTATTTAGACCTTTGTCAATGTGATANACATTTTTTTCAATATTTTCTTTAACCATGTCTTTCCAATGTGTNCCAATTTTAACTGGAGGAACATTCATACTTTTAAAGACTTCAGGCATTTTTTTATTTTGAGAAATTAAATTATCATTCTCNTCCCAAAACATTACTCCTATGGGAACATTATCAATTGCATCTTTTAATCTTTCATTTAAGTTTTGCTGTTTTTTAAATTCAGTAATATCACTGTAAATACTTAATAAGGAACCATCTTTAAGTCTGGTTTCGTTAGCTAACATAACTGTACCATCTTTCAAAAGAATTTCTCTCATTCCAGTTTTAAGTTTTTTTCTGTATTCTACTCTCTTCTTAAAATACTCGTCTAATTTTTTACCCTTTTTTGTAGGTGCTATTCCTGTTTCATTATCATTGGAAACATAGAAGTTACTGTTAATTTGTTCTCGAAGCATATCCTCATATTTAAGTCCTTTTTCATATTTAATATTTTTTGCACCAAGTCTTTCGTTTAACTCAGTAGCCTTGTCATTTGCAATAATAAGTTCATCATTTTCATCCCAAAAAAGAACTGGACTTGGAAAATTATTTAATGCGTTAGCTAATTTTTTTCTCTCTTGATCCTGTTCAACAATCTTTGTCACATTAGTCATTAAAGTAAGAACATTTCCTGATGGTGTAACAGTGTCTTTTATTTGTATCCATCTTCCTGTAGGACCTTTAACGACACATTCTTGAGATTTTTTTGTTTTTTTTGCTTTTCTAAACTGTTTAATTCTTTCATTTATTTCTTGCTCAGAAACTAATTTTTTTTCTTTTATAATGTTTAATCTCTCGTAAAAAGACTGTCCAATTATGTAAGGTATATTTAATCTTATAAATCTTTTTTCCATATCAATATTTCTGTAGAGAAGCTTGTCATTTTTATCCCACAAAAGTATACCAGTCTCTTCGTGATTAAACGCNTCNATNAGACTTTCTGCGATTTGAACATCAATTTCCATAAATAACTCCAAAAATATTTATCATAATTTTTTTTAACTAATCTAAACCCATATAAAAGAGTGTAAAGACATCCTTCTACAAACACATCAGGTGGTTTAGATCACTCGTCAAATTCCTTTTTGTATTGTAATGGTCTTAGAATGTTATATCTTGCGATCACCATGATAATAATATCAACACATTTTGCTGAACCAATTTATAAAATTCGTGTACATTACAACTTGTTATTAGTCCTCTTAATCCATGATTTAAAATCATATAATTTCCTCAGTATTATTAAAAATTAAATATTAAAGAAAAACAAGATTAATAATAACAAATAAATTTTATATATATTCTTGTAATAAAATTGCTAATAAATTTATCAATATGATTTTTAAAGCTTTAAAAACCAATTTTTATAATGGTAGTGGAACACTTAAAAATAAACTTAAAATTGAAGAAAACTCTAATTATTTATAGTTAACAAATTTACAATTTGCTTCATTTAGAGTTGACTTTAATTATGGGTATAAAACAACTTTACCTTTTGTGCCTCTATTTAGTATCTTATCAAGTGCTTTAGAAGCATCTTGAAGTTTAAATTTTTCTTCAATTTGTGGATTAATTTTTCCATCTTTAAACCAATTAAATAACTCATTCATATTTTCTTTAAATGCATCAGTATTATTTCGAGTAAAAGCACCCCAAAAGACACCCACAATATCGAATTCTTTTACCAGTGCAAGATTAATTGGAAATTTAGGAATTTTTCCAGAAGCAAATCCAATGACTAAAATTTTGCCATATCTAGATAGTGCTCTTGATGATTCTTCAAAAAGTTCACCTCCAACAGGGTCAAATATAACATCCACTCCTTTATTATTTGTTAATTCTTTTAATTGGTCTTTTATGTTTTCATAACCAATTGTAATATCAGCACCTAAACTTTTTGTATAATTTTGTTTTTCAATTGAAGATGCTGCTGCAATAACTTTAGCTCCCATGATTTTTCCAATTTGAATTGCAGCAATACCAGTAGAACCTGAAGCTCCTAAAACTACTAAGGTATCACCTTTTTTTAATTTGGCTCTTTGTTTTAGAGCATAATGAGATGTGCCATAAGCGCATAAAAGTGCACATGCTTGGTCATGTNCCATTTCAATTGGTATTTTATAAACAGANGTTTTATTAAGGAGANTATATTCTGAATATCCTCCTAACTGAGATAANCCAGCNACTCTATCTCCAATTTTAAATTCAGTAACTTCTGAGCCTATTTTAAATACTTCACCTGAAACTTCCATTCCTGGTGTAAANGGTACAGGTGGTTTAAGTTGATATTTACCTTGNACAAGAAGGCCGTCTGGAAAATTTACACCTGAAGAAAAAACTTTAATTAAAATATCATCTGGATTTTTTATCTCAGGAATATCAACTTCTTTGTAAACCAGATTATCTAAAGGACCAAAGTTTTCACAAATTATTGTTTTCATTTTAACTTAAGGAAATACTAGTGAAATTGTTTCTGCAACAAATGCTGGTTTTTCTTTGCCATCAATTTCCATCTCATAGTTATTAATAACTCTATAACCACCATTTTCCATTAAATTCACTTTTTTAATTTTTCTATGTAAACGTACTCTTGAATCTACTTGAACTGGATTAATAAATCTAATTTTATCACTTCCATAGTTTATTGTTCTACTTGAATTATTTATTTTTGATGTTTGAGCTGATAGAACAGGTAATAATGATACCATAAAGTAACCATGAGCAATTGTTTTACCATCGGGCATCTCTTTTNTCGCTTTTTCAATATCAACATGTATCCATTGAAAATCTCCAGTAGATTTTGCAAATTCATCTATTTTTTTCTGAGTAACTTCAAACCAATCACTTGGAGTTAATGGTTTATCTATAAAAGTTTCAATTAGTGAAGGGCTATCAATTATAATCATTTTAAATATACTTATACATAAAATGTGATCTGTCAGAAGTGTGCTCTCTAACTTGTTCGCTCCATCTTCCTTTTTCAACTGCAGTTGCCCATTCGGGGCTTTTGACAACATCTGGGGAATTAATTTCATATAAAGCTACAAATTTTTGGTGAGGAGCATCCATATTTTTTGTTTCACCAGCAATAGAGAATTGAAAAGGTTCGCCTTTTCCTCTTGTTACTTTATTTACGCCAGGCACTTCAAGTAAATACGGAACATGTTCATCGTCATAAACTTCATTGAACAAATCCTCATATTCAGATTTTACATTCATAGAAACAATAAAAAGATATTTTGAGGCACTCATGTTTTTCCTTCTATATGATTAATAACAAGATTTAAATATATTCAAAATTAAATCAAAATTAAAGCGATTAAAAGAAATCTTGTAAAAAATATCACTCTTACTAAAATATTAATATGTCATATAGAAAAAATTTTAATCTAGAAGGTGTCATCCCGGCAACATTACTTTCATTTAATGATGACATGTCNATTAATGAAAAGGAAAGTAGATCTCATATCAAATCCTGTGGTTTAACGGATGGGATTACAGCCATAACTGTAAATGGACATTCTTCAGAGATTCATGCTTGCAACTTTGAAGAACAAAAAAGGATTTTAGAATTTTCTCTAGAAGAAGTAGGGGATAAGGTGCCAGTTATAAATGGCGTTTATTCTGATGGAAGTTTAGAGGCTGCAAAAATTGCAAGGATGGCACAAGATTTAGGTGCATCTGCTTTATTATGCTTCCCTCCTCAAAGTATGAGTATGGGAGGATCATTAAGACCAGAAATGGCAATTGAACATTTTAAAAGAATATATGATGCATCTGACTTACCATTAATATGTTTTAATTATCCATCTTCTGGAGGGTTGTCTTACCCTTTTGAAACCTTATTAAAATTATTTGATGAAGTTTCAACAATCAAAGCAATTAAAGACTGGTGTAATGAACCAATGTTGCATGAAAAACACATTAGAGTATTTCAAAATTTACCAAATCCAGTTAATGTGCTGACTACTCACAGTGCATGGTTAATGTCTTCTCTGGTAATGGGGGCAAGTGGATTATTGTCTGGAGCTGGCAGTGTAATTGCGCCATTACAAGTAAGATTATTTAATGCAATTAAAAATAATAATTTAAAAGAAGCTAAAGATATTAATGATAAAATATTTCCTTTAGTTCAACTATTTTATAAACCACCTTTTTTAGATATGCATAATAGGATGAAAGAGACTTTAGTTATTTTAAATGCAATACAAAAAGCTGTTGTTAGGCCTCCTCTTATGAAACTACCATTTAAAGAAATTGAAGAATTAAAAAAGACAGTTAACAATATTAATTTAGATAATAAATTAAACTTTGTTAAAACAGTTGCATAAAAAATTATTTAAATATTCTTAACTGAGCTTAAAATTGTATTTTTACCAACTTTTCTTATCAAATCTCTTTTGTAAATTGCCGAAGCATGTTGATCATCTTCTATATCTAAATTCCAAGCAAAATCATTTAACAATTCGTCAATAAATTTGAAATTTTTCATATCCCACTCAATTACTGTAGGCTTAGAAGGAATGNCGCCAAGTGTAAATCTAATTTTTTTATTATCGGTTACTACAGCAAATGANGCTATAGCATAATCTGAGTATTTTTCTGAAACCTCATTAAATGCATAACCTGTATCTTCTTTTTTAGTAGGCAATTCTAATTTGATAGCTACTTCATTTGAATTTTTTGAAGTTAAAAGTGGTCCAAGGTAAAAATCATTAGCTGAAATTAATCTAAGTCCTTTTTTACTTTTAAGATGAATTTTACCATTTAAAGCTAAAAAACATAAAGGTAGTTCAGATGTTGGGTCTCCATGGCAAATTGACCCTAAAACTGTTCCTCTGGCTCTATGTTGAATTTGACCTACATAAGGTATTGATTGATAAACTAAAGGCAATTTACTTTTTAAATCTGACCAATTTTCAAGTTCTAATTGTCTAAATAAAGGGCCAATTTCAATTGTATTGTCTTTTTTTTCTAATGAAATCACATCTTTTAAAAAATTTATATCAATAATAATTTCAGGGTTTACAATTCTCATATTCAACATTGATATCAAAGATTGACCGCCAGCAAGAATTTGAGCTTTTTCACCATGAATATCCAAAGCATCAAGCACTTCATTTATTGAACTACTCTTAATATATGTAAAATTACAAGGTTTCAAATTTTTATACCAAAAAGTCTAAAAAGTTTTTTTAAAAATGTTTCATTTGAACTTTTATTTAAAGTAAAAGATTGAAAGATTTGATTAACTAATAATTTTACTGACGAATTTATTAATCTGTTACCAACTATCATAATTTTCCCATCTACTTTAGCTCCATAAGAATAAGCAAAAAAACTCTTTTTATTTTTATTAATAATTTCAATTTTAGCGATGCCAGTTCCATTTCCAAGCTCACCATGGCCATTTCCAGAGATTTCAAAAGATTTATTTTGTTTTATTTTTTTTATAGAAACATTGAAGGAATATTCTCCTTTGACTGGTCCAATATTTAGTTGAATTNTTCCATTTAAATTATTTTTTGTTATTTCTTTTAAAGATTTACATCCAGGAATAATTGTNTTTAAATTTTTAAAATCAAATATTTTTTCCCACAATTTATTTTGATCAATATTCAATTCAAATTCTCCAGTTCCATTTATTGGATAATTTTTGAAATTGATATTTTTATTTATATGTTTAGGTTTTTTTTCATTTTTATTTAAGTTTAAATATTGATGGACTTTTGTGTTTGTTAGAGGAAGTTTAACATTTTTAATTTTTAAGGCGTCTGAAAAAGCGTTAGCAATAGCAACTGGGGTAGACATGCAATTTCCTTCTCCAAGGCCTTTTGAACCAAGAGGAGTAAATGGACTTGGCGTTTCTATATGAATTATCTCAGGTTCATTAACTTCATATGTTGATGGCAAGTGATAATCTTGAAAGGAACCAGATAAAAAACTTCCATTATCATTATATTTAAACTCTTCTAAAAGAGATGCGCCAACTGCATGTGCATATGCACCATATATTTGACCATTTGCTAGCAGTGGGTTAATAATTTTTCCTGCATCATGTCCTGTAACATATTCATCAATTTTAACCTTGGATGTTATTGGATCAATTTCAATGCCACACACATCAAATACAAAACCATAAGCAAGTGATCCATTAATCTCATCTTTTTCATTAGGAGGTCTCAATTTTTCATTACCCCAAAAAACAGTTTCTTTCAAACTTGGGTTTAATTTTTCTGGCAAATTTCCAGGAGACCAATGAGGTATTCCAGCAAGTCTTTTGAAATTTAAGTAATTGTCAGAATTTTTTTTGTCATAAACTTTTTCTTTATCAAATAAAANATTTTCACTTTTGCAATTAAGTTGACTTGCTGCAATTTTTTGTAGTTTTTTCTTTAGATTGTTTGCAGCGTTAAAGGCTGAGCCAGCCACAGCTCCTGCAAATCTACTTGAGTAATTTCCTGCAGCTATTGACCAAGCATCTTTATGTGTATCGTGAGTTGTGTTAACAAAAACATCATTAATTTTAATTCCAAATACATCAGCAACTATTTGACACAAAATTGTTTTATGACCTTGACCTTGTGGCAAGCTATCACATGTCACATAAACACTTCCTGTCGGACCAATTGAAACACTTGTAGATGCTAATGCTCCTCCTTTATGTCCAGTTTTTTCTCTGTCTTTATAGGGCAAAGCTGTTGTGACATACCCCATATTTGATATCGAAGGTTCAATTATTGCAGAATATCCAATGCCATAAATTTTACCGTTTTTAATCGCATTATTTTTTTTCTTCAAAATATTTTTATACGTAGAACTTTTAACAACTTTTCTTACAAGTTTTTGAAAATCACCTGAGTCTAATAATGCTCCGGAGGGCGATTTATATGGAAATTGTTTTTTTTCAAGAAGATTAACCTTTATGACGTCAAGTACATTTAAATCTAATTCAACAGCAATTTGATGAACTAATCTCTCTAATGCAAAATAATGTTGAGGTCCACCAAAACCTCTGTTCAGACCAGATGGAGTTTTGTTTGTTAATACTACTCTATTTCTACATCTAATATTTTTTACTTTATATGCACCACTAAGATTTCCATGCATTCTATAAAGTGATGCTGGTTCAGGGGCCCTTGGGTAGGCTCCAACATCATCNATTTGATCATAATCTAAAGCTTCAATAAGTCCTCTTTCATTAATACTTGCTCTTAGTTTAGTTAACCTTCCTGTTGCTGAAGAAGCAGCAGTGAGATGTTCTAATCTATCTTCCACCCAAATTACTTGTCTATTTGAAAGTTTTGAAGCTAAACACGTTAAAATAATCATAGGCATTATAGCTTGTTTTATNCCAAAACTTCCTCCAGAATCTTCAAAAGATATTAATCTTAGTTTTCCTTCTTCAACTTTAAGTGCACGAGATAAAACAGAGTGTAAACTAAAAGGACCTTGAAAATTTGATTTTACGTCATAAACTCCGCTTGCGGCATCATATTCACTATGAACAACAAACCCCTCTAAAGGAGTACAACTATTTCTTGGATACTCTATTTCAACTTCAACAATTTTATTAGATTTCGTAAAAAATTTATTTGGGTTGCCATATTCAAAATTTCTATCACTTACTACATTTGACTTAAATTTTTTTTTATGAACAAATTTTGTTTTTGTATTAATTGCTTCTTTTATAGAAATAACTGGTTGGTTGACAGAATACTCTACATCAATAAGTTGTAGTGCGTCTTCTCCAACATATCTAGATTTTGCTAAAATAATGGCTAATGGTTCACCAACGTAATGTACTTCATCAACAGCACAACACCAAGTTTTAAACTCTGTTCTTATTACAGACAAAAGTGGGTTTGAAATTTTACTAAAATCTTTTCCAGTAATAACACTGTGAACACCTTTGAGTTTTTTTGCTTTCGAAAAATCTATTTTTTTAATTTTTGCAGACGCATGTTCTGATCGTAAAACTACTGCGTGAAGAGCATTAGGTTTAAATGGCGTATCACTTCCAAATTGTCCGTTCCCATTCAGAAGTTTATCATCTTCGACCCTACTTATATTATTTCCAATAAAACAATCAATAGGTTGGTCTTCAAGCATTTANTTTAATTTCCTTTGTAGGANGGAGGGCGTTTTTCAGAAAAACTCTCCACGCCTTCTTTGAAATCATTAGAACTTCTTAATCTTCCATATGCTTCGCCTTCAAGATCTATGGAAGTGTGAAGAGTTGCATTTTGAGTTGCATTTAAAACAGATTTTATTGTTCGCTGAGCTAATGGAGATACGCTTATAAGTTCTTTAACAATTTTTTGTGTCATGTTTTCAAGTTCAGATTTTTCTACAAGTTCACAAGCAATGCCTAATTGATAAGCTTCTTCACCAGANAGTCTTTTTCCACGCATAATAATGTTTTTAGTTCTTGAGATGCCAATCATTTTAGCTAATCTTGCAGATCCTCCTGAACCAGGTATCATTCCAATTTTCATTTCAGGGAGTGACAATTGAGAATCTTCTGTAACTATTCTAAAATCGCAAGCAAGGGAAAACTCAAAACCAACTCCAAAACAATAACCTTGTATTGCAGCAATTACAGGTTTTTTAATTTTTTCCGGTGTCATTACATTTTGCGCTAACATTGATAGATCCTCAGGTGTTTCTTCAAGAAAACCAGCAATGTTTCCGCCCGATGAAAAGTTATCACCATCTGCTCTTAAAACAATTACTCTTATGTTTTTATTTTTATCAAGTTCATAAAATTGGTTTGCCATTACTTTTCTTTGAGAAAATAAAACTACATTCAAAGGAGGTCTTGACAAAACTATGTCAGCTCTATGATTGCTTTCATCAATTTCTACTCTAAATCCATCAAATTTTGATATTTTCACAACATACCTCTGTAAAATTATTCTGCAGCTTTATCGTGCTTTATAGGTACATCATATTTACTCATTACTTTATCAACTACATCTTCAAAATGATTCCAAGGTGTTTCTCTAAAGTTATGATTTCTTATAATAAATGAGGCACCAGCATAAAATTTTTCATATTGTAGTTGTCTTCCGGCAAATTCTGATCCAACAACATCCCATGCTAATTTAAATAATTTCATTCTATCTAAAGCATTCATTTGAGGTGTTTGGAAATAAGTTTCAAAGTCATTTAATAATTCTTTATTTTTCATGACTTTAATACTCGCAGGCATTTGAAACACACCACCACCGCATAAAGTTCTTAATTCATCAATAATCATCGAATAATTATCAGTACAAAAATTTAAGGCTGCATACATAATACGTCTATTAAACGTTTTAAAATTTTCTGGCCAATTCTCGGCATTTTCAATTTGTCCATAAATCATTCCAGAAAGGGTTGACTCTAAAGCTGACATTTTNCCTAAAGTTTCTCTTACAGCTGGAACTTCATCTGCGCCAGTAGCTTTTGCGACTTTATAACAGAGGCCAACAATTAATTCCATTTTTGACCAATATCTTACGTTAGATTGATGATTTCCATAACAGTGTGCAGGAGTTTTAAAGTATATNTCTCTAGCTTGTATTGCGTCATCTTTAACAAATATCCTTTCCCAAGGAACTAAAACTTTATCGCACATTACTAGGACATCTGTTTCGTCTTGGTTCCAAGATAAAGGTGCATCAAATTGATTGTCATAATGATTTGAAAGAGGTTGTCTCATCCACAAAGATAGTCCATTTGCATTACACGGTATCGCACAGGTTATTGATTGTTTTACTTGGTCAGGTGCTAAAGGTATNAAATTTCCAATCCAAATTTCATTTGCAAAAATTGCGCTAGTTGCNAGCATTTTCATNCCTGATATNACTACNCCTTTATCATTTTCTGATACCACTGACAAAGTTGGNATTGGCAAATTTCTTTTTTGATAAAACTCAGGATTTCTTGCCGCTTGAGGAGGCACTACAGCGTATGATGCAAAAACATCATTTTTCTTCATATATTCATAATAATTNAGTAAGTTATCACTAAATTTATATTTTTCATTATCAAATATATCTGTACTAGTTGACATGCCAGTCACAAAACTTGCAACATGATCCATTGATCTTCCCATCATTCCAGAGGTTTGGTCAGCGATGATTTTATGAGCTTTTGAACGTTTCCTTAAGTCATCTTTATTTTTAGCTTGAATAAACCANGTNGAAAAAGTCTCTCCGTTTTCTTCATAGGTTAAGTGATCTTTATATTCTTTGTTATGTTTTAAATCATAGAGTNCTGCAACGGTTTTAGCTGCTCTTTTTAATGATGGNTGTTTTGTAACATCGGAAACTTTTTCGTCACCAATAAATACAACTCTTCCATCTCGAAGTTGTTCTAAATGATCTTTTCCAGTTTTAATCATTAAAATTCCTCATCATTTTTGTAATAATGTAATTCAAACAAAGTACAGCCATTTTCAGATTTAAATGGACCATGATAAACTCCAGGTGGTCTACATGCATAAGTTGCTTTGTTAAATGTTTTTCCTCCATTGCCTTGTTCATCATTGCCAACAATTAAATCACCAGAAACTAAAAAAACTTCTTCCCAATGATCATGCACAAAAGGTTCTTTTGTATAAACACCTGAGTCAAATCTTAATAATCTCGATCTGCTTCCAGTTTTTGTTTCTTCATTTAAATCTGATGCTAGGATTTTTTGTTTAATGCCTTCCGGATATCCATAAGGTGTTTCCCAGCCTTCTTCATTAGAAACTAATTCAAATTCAATATGTGGTTTTCGTTTCATAATAAGATTATTATAGTTTTGATATTAATTGTCTAGTTCATATTCTCCAGCTAAAATTTTTCTTCTTAAAATTTTTCCTGTTGGAGATTTTGGGATCTCTTTTATAAAAACATAAGATTTTGGTCTTTTAAAATTAGATAGATCTGATTTTTTACAAAAGTCGTCTAATTCATTAAAATTAATTTTTTTATTACTTTTTATAAAAGCTGTAACTTTTTGGCCCCACTTTTCATCTTTTAGTCCAACTATTACTACCTCATTAACGTCTGGATGTAATGAAATGACATTTTCAATTTCTATTGGGAAAATATTTTCTCCACCAGTAATAATCATATCATCAACCCTTCCAGTTACGAACAAATCACCATTTTCGTCATAATACCCTGTGTCTTTNGTAAAATACCAATCATCAATAATTGAACTTTTGTCAGCATCAGGTCTTTCTAAATAACCTTCAAAAGCTTCATCATTTTTTATATATGCAATAATTTCACCTTCTTCATTTATTTTTGTTTTAGAATTAATATTTCTAGAATTTATCTTAACAACTCTTATATTTTGATTTATTCCTGCCTTTCCTGCAGATCCAGGTTTGTTTAATGCGTTAGGTTCTATTGTAAAGGTATAAATTTCAGAAGAACCATAATGATTTATTAATTGAGAAGCTGAAAAGCTTTTCTTTATTTTTTTTATTAACCCGTCTGTCATTGGTGCTCCAGCAAATCCTAGCTTATGACATGTTAATAATTTTTCTTTTTTAAAGTAGGGGGAATTTATCAAATCATGATAAAGCGTAGGAACTAAATATAAAGATGAAATTTTATTTTGATTAATTAACTCTATAGCTTCTTGTGGGTTATATTTAGGTTGAACAACAAAATTACCATTTACTAATGTCATAGATAATAAAGATCTTACACCCATCGTATGATATAAGGGCATCACACCTAAAGTAGCTTCATATCTTTCATATCTATTTTGTGCGATGTGTGCTATGGCAGAACTTCTCTCTGCAAAATGAGATCTTGGAACACCTTTTGGTTTACCAGTAGTACCTGAAGTATATAGAATAATTGAACAATCTGTATATTTTGCTTCTGATGAATCAAATATCACTTTCAAGTTTATTAAACTTTTAAAATTTTCATATTTCGAACTTTGTGAAGATGTAGAAATTTTAATTATAGAATTTGATAAATTAGATGATTGTATTTCTTTTTCAGAATAGTCATCGCATATTATGCATTTNGAATTTGAATTGTTTAAAAAAAAAATTATCTCTTCAGATTTCACTCTCCAATTTATTGGAACTATAACAATTCCAGTTAGTTGACACGCCCAGTGAATTGTACACGCCTCAAAAGTATTTGGTAAAAGTGTTATTAACTTATCACCTTTTTTTAATCCCATTTTTTTAAACGAGATTGCTAAACTTGAAATTTTATTCAACCAATTAGAATAGTTTAGATGTTTGTTTTGATAGGTAATTGCTATTGCTTCAGGACAACGATCAACTGAAGATAAAAATGTTGTTCCTAAATCAATCATTTATAGATCTTTTAAACCTATTTGCCATAACTTCTTTAACTGCTTTGATTATGCCAGTATAACCAGTACATCTACAAATATTACCACTTAATTTTTTTCTAATTTCTTCATCACTGAGATATTGTTTTTTTTCTAAAAGATATACTATTGTTGTTAAAAATCCTGGTGTGCAATAGCCACATTGAAGGGCATGATATTTTTTAAATGCCTCTCTTAAATCATTATATGTACTATTTTCTGATATACCTTCTATAGTAGTTATTTCACCATTATCTATTTGAGGAGCTAGCATTAAACAAGATCTTACTGGTTCATTATTAAACAATATTGTACATGCTCCACAAATACCATGTTCACATCCAACATGAGTACCAGTCATTCCACAATCAAATCTCAAAAAATCACTTAAAAGTTGTCTTGGTTTTACTTGTTTTTGCAATAATTCGTCATTAAGTTTAAAACTTATTTTTAACCTATTGTCATCATTATAGGTTTTCATTTTAAATACTTTTTTCTTCGTAATTTTGTATTAATTTATATCGCATAGTTTTTCCAGAACCAGTTCTTGGGATAAAATCAATTTNTTTTACAATATCAGGAATTTTATATTTTGATAACTNATTGGTACAAAAATTTTTAATTTCATTTTCATTAAAAATTTCACCCTCTTTTAAAATAACAAAAGCAGCTGGAATTTCACCAAGTTCTGAATGTTTTAATCCAACAACAGCACAATCTAAAATTTTTGAGTTTTTNAAAATAGCTTCTTCAACTTCTGTCGGGGAAATATTTTGTCCTCCTCGAATAATAATTTCTTTAAGTCTTCCAGTTATTGTAATAAAACCATTTAAATCCTGTTTTGCTAAATCTCCTGTATAATACCAACCATTTTTTAAAATTTTATCTGTTTCATTTTCCTTTTTATGATATCCAATCATAACATTTGGACCTCTACATATTAATTCACCCTCTTCACCAGGCTTTACATCAAGGTCATTATCATTAACAATTCTTACACTCATACCAGGTAAAGGCAGACCACATGATCCCATGTTTCTTTCTTTGCCAGACCAATTCATCGTTACCATTGTTGAAGTTTCTGTAATTCCATAGCCATCTAAAAGCTCTAAGTTAAAATATTCTTCAAAATCATAATTTAATTTAGCAGGCATTATAGCTCCAGCAGATACACATTTGTTAATATTATTTAAATTTAAGTCATCTTTTTTTCCGGTCGATAGAAGATAATGAAACATTGTCGGAACACCGGGTAGAAAATTAAATTCTTCTTTATTAGTTTTATTAAAAATATCGATAGGTGAAAATTTTGGTAGTAAAAATTCTGATGCTCCAGCAGCTAGTATTCCAAGTACACTTAAATTTAATGCATATGAATGGAAAAGAGGTAAAGGTGATAAAACTTTTGAGTTTTCATTTAAACCAGCGATTGGCATCCAGCATGATGCTATTACCCAAAGCATTCCCCTTGTTGTAAGTAAAACGCCTTTTGGTTGACCTGTTGTCCCAGAAGTGTAGAGGATATAACTGGGTTTATTAATATCGTCTTTTAATAAAATAGATTGATGATTTATCTTTCTTACTTTTGTGAGATTTAAATCTGCTTTTTGATCATCAACAGTAATAAATTGTATTTCATTTTTTAACTCTAATTGTTTTTTAATTTTAACTTTAATTTCATTTGTCGTGATTAAAATTTTCGTGTTTGAGTCGTTCAATTTATATTCTATTTCAGATAATGTTGAATCATAGCTTATGGGAACAACTAAACAACCTAATCGTATAATTGCAAAACAAGAAACAATCCAATTCACTGAATTAGGAAGNATTATTGATGCAGCATCACCATAATTCAGTTTTTTTTCATTTAGATAAAAAGATAATCTTTTTGTTTCAATATTAAGGTTTTCATAAGAAATCTTTTCTGTTTCATCAGCATATGCAATTTTATTTTTTAATTCTTTTGCCCGTTTTTCAATTAAATCGTTAATTGGCTGAATTATGTCTTTTTTTATCATTGAGCTATACCAAATTATTAAATCATACTATATCCGCCATTGATGCTAAATGTTTGTCCGGTAATCCACTCAGCATGCTTTGAGCTTAAAAAAATTACCATTGGCGCAACATCAGAAGTTTTTCCTAATCTCTTAATTGGATATGATTTTAGTATTTTATCCATATTTTTTTCTAGAATATCATTATCTGTATGAGATGTTTTTACAAGTCCTAATGATATGGTGTTTACAGTAATAGAATATCTTCCAAATTCCTTTGCAAGTGATTTACCTAATGCAATTGTACCACCTCTTGCTGCAGCTGTTATTGCTAAATTTGCTTCGCCAATTCTTGAGCTGTCACCGACTATATTGATAATTCTACCATCTTGATTATTTATCATTTTTTTTGAAACTAAATGACAACAATAAATAGTACCTTTTAGACTTATATCTATTTGTTTGTTCCAGTCATCAATATTTGTTTCTAGAAATTTTTTAATTTTAGTGAATCCTGCATTATTNATCAAAATATCAATATTACCAAAATCTTTGTAGATCTTTTGCAAAACATCTTGAGTTTCATTAAATTTTGAAATATCTAATTTATATGCTCTGGCTTGAACTCCAAATTTTTTAATTTCGTTTAAAGTTTCTTCAGCTTGGTTTTCTGACGAGTTATAAGTGAAAGCAATATTTACTTTTTCTGAAGCTAAGCTTAATGCAATTTCTTTTCCAATATTTTTGGACCCTCCAGTCACTAAAGCTACTTTATTTTCTAATTCAAAATTCATTTTTTTTCCTTGTTTTTGATTAGAGTATATAATTTGTTAGGAGTAATTGGAAGTTCAGTAATTTCAATATTGAGATGTTTAAGAGCATCACTCACAGCATTGGCAATGGCACCTGTCGCTCCAATTGTTCCGCCTTCACCCATTCCTTTAAATTTTCCTATATTATTTGGTAAAAAATTTTCTAAATGTGAAATAGAAATTTCTGGAACATCAAGTGAATTCGGTATTAAATAATCAGCTAGTGTTGCTGTTTCTAACTGACCATTTTCGTTATACTTCATCTCTTCAAATAAAGCAGCCCCAATACCTTGCGCAACTCCTCCTTGAACTTGACCGTCAACAATCATTGGATTAATTACTTTTCCGCAATCCTCAGCTACAACATAATTTTTAATTTTAATTTTAAAAGTTTCAGGATTAATTTTTACAGTTGCTATGTGAGTTGCTGTAGTACTAGCTCCAAAAATAGGGTCGTAAGATTCAACAAAAATTAAGGGTTTTCTTAATTTTATAGGTAGAGTTTGCATGTCGGAGTATACAATTCTTGATAATTCTGGAAAACTAAGTTTTTGGTTAGAGTTTTTTTGAGTAATTAAATTATCCTCTATATCAATTTCAGTCTTAGGTGCATTTAAAATAAAAGAAGCAACATTTAGAATATGATTTCTGGCTTTTTTTGAAACTTTTATTGCCGCACCACCGGCTAATGCAGCACTTCTACTAGCATATGTTCCAGTCCCATGTGTTATTAAAGAAGTATTTCCNTGTTTTATTTTGATTGAATTTGGTGTAACACCTAAGTGATCTCCAACTACTTGAGATANAGTNGTNTCNAAACCTTGTCCATGAGANGCTATACCAAATGTAGCAGAAATACTTCCTGTAGAATCTATTTCTAATATCGAAGTTTCTGAGCCTGTATTAAGAGGCATGCCTGGTGCAACTGAAATTTTGGAACCTATTCCAGTGAGCTCACCATAGGTTGCTATACCAACACCCTCCCATTTTTTTGTTGTTTTAATTTTATCGTAGTCTATTAAACTTAAAGCTTTTTTTAAACATTCTTCAAAACCTACTTTATCCCAAACTATACCAGAGCCAATTTTATAAGGTTGCTCGTTCTTTCGAATTATATTATTGAGTCTTAGTTGAGAAGGGTTCATGTTAATTTTTCTGGCTGCCATATCGACCAAGCTCTCAATGACAAATACTGCTGCAGGTCTTCCAACACCTCTATATGGTCCAGTAGGTGGCTTGTTAGATGTAATACATTTTACATTTGAACAAAAATTTTTAATCTTATATGGACCTTGTAAAAAACCTGCAACTTGCATTGGTTCCAGAGCAGCTGTCCAAGGATAAATTGAATATGCTCCAATATCTCCATAAACATTTGAATTTAAGCTTATAAAATTTCCCTTTTCATCTAGTAAAAGTTCTGCTTCTATTATTTCTTCAAAACCTTGACTAGTTGTTAAAAGGTCCTCATATCTGTCAGATACCCATTTTACTGGGGTTTGTAGTTTATTAGCAATTGCAACTACAATCAATTCTTCCATATATAAAGAAGCTTTACCCCCAAAGCCTCCTCCAACATCTGGAGCTATTACAGTAATTTGATTGCCATTAATTCCTAAATAGGTCAATATTGCGTCTTTTATAATCCCAGGAACTTGAGTCGAAGAATANAGAGTTAGCTCATTAGTTCTTTTGTTTATGTCACAAACATATGATCTTGGTTCCATTGCAAGAGGCGTCTTTCGACCCATTTTAAATATCTTTTTTATACTTATTAATTNATTNAGATTGACATCTTTAATATCACCTTGANAAAATGTTCTTTCTAAGATGACATTTGTTTTTAAAGANGGGTGNACAAAATTTTTNGTTTCATTAGATGCATTTATTGTATCTATAATTGGTTCTAATTCTTTTAATTCAATATTGATTAAGCTTATTGCATCCTCTGCTATATATCTATTTTTTGCTACAACTACTGCAATTGGTTCTCCTAGATATCTAATTTTTTTTTTACATAAAATATGCTGTTTTGTTGGAAGATATTTTTTCATATTTGACTTTGATATAATTGGAGAAATATGTTTCAGATCATCATATAAAAAAATGCCATAAACATTTTCTAATTTTTTTGCTTCTTCCAAATCTATAGAAATTATTTCACCATGAGAAATCTCACTCCTTAAAAAAGCGACATGATACATTCCTGGAAAATTAATATCTGCTGTGTATTGTCCGTTACCATTCAGTAATCTTTCATCTTCAAACCTCAGAACATTTTTTCCTACATATTTTGTTTTACTTTTATTCATTTAATTATATTCGATTCCTAATTTAAAATTTTGGTTCCATTGCAAATAATCATGTCCACAAATTAAGTTAATTTTTTTTTGAGAAAGTTTCTTAATTTTTTGATAAGACTTTAAAAGTTCAGTTTTATTCCAAGCATTTTTAGGAACTTCTTCAAATTCTAAATTACGTAAAAGACTTACAGCGTCAGACGCAATTAAAAATTGATTTTTGTCTAAATTTACTAAAAGACCAATTGAACCAGGAGTGTGNCCAAAAAGATCAATTGTTACAATCTTAGAATTATTAAAAAAATCAAACTCCTCATAAATTTTTTTTAATCCCATTGGCAAATCCCATTCATTTTTAATATATCCAAATCTTTTTGCATCAGATGAGTTAGCTGCGTGAAACTCATTATTATGACAATAAAATTCAGCATTTGTAAAAAATTCATTACATCCACAATGATCAGGATGTAAATGTGAATTAATAACAATATCAATATCTGTTGGCTTTATATTTTTTTTATTAAGTTCGGAGATTAAATTTATTCCATTCATGTTTTTAGGTTTCATTATTTTTGATAATCCACCCCAGCGTTTTTCTGCGTTNGTTTCAACAGATGGGTGACATCCCGTNTCAAATAGTATATTTAAATTTTTGTACTGAATTAGAGTTGATATAACTGGTAATAAGAATTTTTCATCATCTATTATTTCTGGAATAAATATTTTCTTTTTGATTTCAATCTGCCCTGAGTTTAAAAAGAAAAGCTTCATTTAATTCCCTTGTGAGCTAAGATTTCATTTGCAGCTTTAACTATATTTTCATAGCCTGTACATCTACATAAATTTCCTGATAATGCCTCTCTAATCTCATTTTCAGAGAATTTAATTTTAGATTTTAGAAGTTCATCAATTACCATTAAAAATCCTGGTGTGCAAAACCCACATTGAAGAGAGTGATGAGCTTTGAATTTTTCTAAAATATTTCTAGTTTCAGGTTTCTCTTTAAAACTTTCAACTGTTTCAACTTTTTTTCCATCTAGTTGGACTGCAAATTTAAGACATGATCTTGCTGTTAAACCATCAATTTTTATTGTGCAAGAGCCACATATTCCATGTTCACATCCTACATGGGTGCCTGTTAAATTAAGGTTATCCCTCAAAAAATCTGATGCTAAAAGTCTAGCAGGAACCGTTAAATCATATTCAATTCCATTTATTGTAGTTTTAAGTTGGATTTCATTTGACATTTGAAATAACTCTTGCGTTAACACATTTTTTTAACACTTTTTTTAAAAGAGAATCAGATAAATAGTTTTTATAATCAACCGACCCATGATTATCATTAACTGGGTTAATTGCCTCAAATAAATCTAATTTTTTATAAATAGACAAATCTTGATATATATTTTTTCCAGTTAATTTTTTTTCAATTTTTTCTAATCTTATTATTTTTTCGTCTACACCACCAATTGCAATTCTAGCATTTTTAATAGTTTCGCAATTATCTTCTAATTCTAAAATTACACCTGTTTCTACTATCGCGAAATCTCCCTTACGAGAACTGTGCTCTTCAAATGCCCAACAATATTTATTTATTTTTGGTAATGTAACTGAAATAACAATTTCATCATCTTCGATGTTTGTAACAAAGTGACTATCAAAAAAATCATTTACCAAAATTTCTCTTTCTTTAAATTTATTTCTCACATTAATTTTTGCATTTAATAATGAAATTAATAGGGGCCATTCTGAAGAAGGGTCTGCGTTTACAATACTGCCTCCAATTGTTCCTTGATTTCTAATCGTTTGATGAGCTACATATTTCAATGCATATGAAATTATTGGAAAAAACAATTTTATCAAATTAGAATTAATAGCATTAGTATGAGTTAAAAGGGAACCTATTTTTAGACTTGATGAACTTTCACTCACAAAATTTAGATCTTTAATATCATTTATATCTAATAGTATGTCAGGCTGACCAAGTCTAAAATTCATAAGAGGAACTAAACTCTGTCCGCCTGCAATGATTTTAATATTTTCTTCAGAATTTAAAATATCAAGTGCATGGTCAAGTGAATTAGCTTTAAAATATTTAAAGTCACTAGGCTTCATAATTATAATGAATTAAGGTCACTTTAATTTAATTTCACCACGTTCAATAATGAAAGTACGGTCTAACATTTTTTCGTAATGTTTTTCGTTACTTTCTGCAACTAAAGTAGTAACACCTTGTTTTTTTAAATTATTTAATATTTCAATAATTCTTTTTGTCAGCGCTGGCGCTATACCTTCTGTAGGTTCGTCTAATAATAATAATTTCCTACCTACCATAAGAGCTCTTGACAAAGCTATTAATTTTTGCTGTCCACCAGATAAACTTGTTGAAGGCCTATCTTTTAGATCTTTAGCTTCTGGAATAATTTTATATATCCATTCAAGTCTTTCTTTCCAATCCTCTAAACCGACGGCCCATACAGGTATCATTATATTTTCTTCTGATGACATAGAGGGAATTAATCTTCTATCTTCAGGCATATAACCTATTAACATTTGGGCTCTTTTTTCTGAAGGTAGAGTAACTAAATCTTCATTTTCAAAGGCGATCTCTCCAGATTTTGTTTTAAGAATACCCATAATAGTTTTAAGAAGCGTTGTTTTTCCAGCACCATTTCGTCCAATCAAACCTACCATTTCACCTTGACTTAGGCTAAGAGAGGCTTTTTTTATAATTCCAACCGGTCCAATATCTACATTAATTTTATTTAGTGACAACATTATAATATCCTAATTTAACCTAAAACATATTGAATGACTTTTTTATCTTTTAATGCTTGTTTTGGAGGTGCATCGCAAATGATTTGTCCTTGATAAAAAGCCATAACTCTATCAACATACCTTTCAACAATTTCCATATCATGTTCAACAAAAAGCACAGTTGTCCCACTTTCTTTAAGTGCTGAAATAACAATATCCATTATTCCAAATTTTTCTTCAACCGACACACCAGATGTAGGCTCATCTAAAAGTAAAATTTTTGGATTTCCAACAACTGCCATTGCAATATCAAGCAATTTTCTCATTCCCTGAGATAACGTACTAACTACTAAATCTTTTTGCTTAATTATATTGTATTGCTTTAAAATTTTGTCACATTCTTTTGATAATATATCATCATCTATTGGATCGAGTAACGCTGAGCCACTTTTTTTTGANAATGACATGGCAATCATTAAATTTTGCTTAACAGTCATAGACATAAATACTTGACTAACTTGAAATGATCTACATACACCAATATGTGTTGCTTCTCTTGGTTTAATTCCGGTTATGTTTTTACCATTAAATTCTATTGAACCACTTGTAGGTTTTAAATATCCTGTGATCATGTTTACAAATACTGTCTTGCCTGCACCATTTGCACCAATAATACCAATAATTTCACCTTCTTTAACTGATATATTTATATCTTCTGCAGCAATTATTCCTGAGAAAGATTTTTGAAGATTTGTAGTTTTTAAAATCTCTGTGGTAGCCATTTTATTTTTTTTCTTTCTTAAAAGGATTTATTTTTTGAAATAAAGACCATAAGCCACCTGGAAGAAAGAAAATTATTGCTAGTAATGTTCCTCCAATAATCATTTGCCATGCTTGAGGTGCAAACTCATAAGCATAAGTCCTGATAAATTCAAAAAATATTGCTCCAACAAATGGAGCNAGAATATTACCTAAACCAGCCATTATTGTAACAAAAACTAATTCACCAGATACACTCCATAAAACCATAGAGTCAGGATCAACTTGTCCTAGAGCAGCGGCCATAAGACCACCAGCGCCTCCTGCTAAACAAGCAGAAATAACATATTTAATGTGAATTGCTTTTTCGACTGAATAACCTAGATATTCGACTCTAATTTCATTATCCATAATAGCGGTTGTTAAATGTCCTAAACTTGACCTTAAATATGCATGTGCAAATATTAAAGACAATATAACAACAAACCCTATAAAGTAAAAAAGGCCAAATCTACCAAGTTCGAACCCAAACATAGTTGAAGGAGAAATTGACATTCCATCTGTTGAACCTAAAAATTCTGCTTTAGCAAGAAGTCCATATAAAACCATAGAAAAAGCCAAAGAGAGCATGGCAAAAAATATTTCTCTATATCTTCTTAAAATAAAACCAAGTACAAATCCTAGTAACCCTGCAGCAGCTATTGCGATTAGAATTCTCAAAAAAACATCCGTTACTCCTAAATATTTTTGCGCTATTGCAACAGCGTATGCGCCAAATCCATAATACAATGCGTGTCCAAAAGATACTAAATTTGTTCTCCACAAGATCATTAATCCAAGAACAGCCAAACCTCTAGACAAACCATACATAAAATTATTTGACATCCATTCTGGTAAAATAAATGTTCCCAATAAAACAACTATGAAAACAAATCCTATACCAACTTGTATTGTTTGTTCTTTTAAAATACCTTTAAACATCATATTTTCCTTGGTTTTGGAGGAGCAAACAATCCTTCAGGTTTAATTATCAACACTATAGCCATAATAGCATATATAATAAACAACTCTAAGATTGGTGCTTGATGGACGGCAAATGCTCTAACTAATCCAACAATTAAAGACCCAATGAGCGCACCGGGAACTGAACCCATCCCCCCAATNACAACAACAGCAAAACTCATAACTACTACATCAATTGCAAACCCAGGTGATACAGATATTGTTGGAGCTATATATGCACCGCCTAGAGCTCCAAGCATTCCACCTATAATAAAAGTTATCAAATAAACTTTTGTTACATTTATTCCCATAGAAACACTAACTTCTCTATCAAAAATAACTGATTGAAGAACTTTTCCATATTTTGTCTTTTTAAGGAAATACCAACAAATAAAAGCGACAATTATTGCAAGTCCAGCAAGTGTAAGAGAATAAACACCTTGAAAAATTCCTCCAACTTCAATGCCACCTAATTCCATCGCAGGGTAATATGGCATAAGAGGGTCAACGCCAAATACATGTAAAATTAGATCTTCAAGAATCCAAAAAAGTCCAAAAGTTGCAAGTACTATCAAATGAATATCTTCATTATACATTTTTCTTAAAATAAATCTTTCTATTATATAACCAAAAAAAAGCCCTACAATTATTGCAGATAGGAAAATAGCAAAGTAATATAAGAATGAATTGTATTCATTATCACCCAAATAAATAATAGAAATTGATGCTAGATATGCACCCCAAGCAAAAAAACCACCATGAGCTACATTTAATATTTTCATTACACCAAAAGTTATTGTGAGGCCTAAACTTACAATAAATAAATATGAAGCATAAATTAAGCCATCTAAAAGAACTGTTATTAAAAATTGCATTATTTCCTGCTTTGAAAATCAGAGGAGAGTGACTAAACTCTCCTCTAAAATGATGATATATTAGTTACATTTTCTTCCAGGCATACCAGACTCAACCCATTTTTGAGATATTGCGCCTGCTGGCGGATAAATACATGTTGCTGAGTATTTTATAACCTTTTCAATTCCTGGTTCACCTTTTGCTTTATTGTATTTTGTAACACCGTATGCGATAGAGTGAACAGCTTGATGGCCATCACCTCTTTTCATTTCAATAGTGTCAGCAAAAGACTCAAATGAAATACCTTTCATTGCAGCAATGACCTGGTCTTGTGTAGGAAATTTTCCTGCAGCTTTNGCAGCTTTATCCATTCCAATTTTATAAAGCATTACAGCTCTTGCATATTGATAAGANGGTCCAAGAGGATANGCACCATATCTTTTTTTGTAAGAATCAATAAACCATTTGTTTAATGGTGTAGTATCATTTCGAACTATTAAACCAACATTNCCACGTGTTCCCATTATAACTCCATCAGGAAACTTTTTGTCGAGAGAATCAACGCCTGAGCCACCAACAGATGACACTAAAATTTTCTTTTGGAAAAAACCTCTTACAAGTGCCTGTAGCATAAATGCTTCAAAGTCACCATTCCAAAAACTAGTATGAACTATTTTAGCCTTATCAAGAGATAAAGCAGAGATTTCTGAACCGTACTGACCAGAAAAAAGTTTTGGAAATTGAGGTTTGCTTGATCCTACAGCACTAGGCATGTANTGAGCCATTCCAAGTTTAAAGAACTTATAAGAATCTTGACCCCATGCATAGTTTTGATTTATTCCAGTATACATTTTATCTGCGGTAGATACTTTACCTTTAAAATATTCGTCAGCAATGTATTTAGCTGCTGCTAGACTGTCACCAACAGCATTACCTTGAGTTCTGAAAACATGACTTCTTAGTTTTTCTTCATAAAGTCTTTCAGTTCCACAAGTACTAAAAATTGTAAGCATTTTTACTTCATCAGCTACGGGGCCAATAGCCATACAATTTCCTGATGATATATATCCAATCATTGCATCAACATTTTGTTTTTGAACAAAATCTCTAAATAATCCAACTTGTTTTGTTCCACCGCCAGATTCATCACTAAATATTGGATTCATAGTTGCGCCAGCAAACCCCTTAG
>FUFK010039491.1_pt1 | contig 25818 bp, 33 predicted proteins | sample 1021851 | NCBI WGS metagenome assembly FUFK01 (sample SAMEA51879418, study PRJEB19060) | metagenome | reverse complement strand
TTTAGCACCCCGGATTTCTGATCAAGAAAAAAAACTTCATGAAGAATTTATTCAAACATTAGGCGAGCACTCTATTTGGAAAAAAATAAATCAATCTAAAAATAACCAAACAAGTGAATAACAAAATTAATCATACTCCTAGCGATAACGGCAAATATCAACAAGTGCCTACGCCAGCCGCATCAGTATTGCTTATACGAGATACCAACCAGCGGATAGAAGTGTTTATGATTAAAAGATCGATGAAAACAAATTTTGGCGGTGTATGGGTATTTCCAGGGGGTAAAATTGANAATGAAGATATCTCAAATAATTNTTTAAAATACAGCCCTCATCTTGANGATGCNTTGGCATCCGAAAGGCTTGGATTAAAAAAAAATGGCCTTTCATATTGGGCTGCATGTATCAGGGAGTGCTTTGAGGAAAGTGGAATTCTTCTTGCGAATAAAAAGGGAGTAAATTTAAAAAATACCGTTCTCAACAAGGATGATCTAAAAATAATAGATCAATACAAAAGCAAAATTCTANAAGGTGAAAATATTTTTTATCAAATGATAGATANTTTAAATCTAGAATTAGCAACAAATGAACTTGCNTATATTTCACACTGGGTTACTCCAAAAATAGAGAAAAGAAGATACAGNACTAGATTTTTTATAGCNCGTACAACCGATCAGGTAGCCGTACACGATGGAGTGGAGGGAGTTGAAAGCAAATGGATTAATCCTGAAGAAGCCCTTCAAGAGAGTAAATCTGGAAATTTTCCTATGATTATGCCAACAATAAAAAATCTTGAGATGATTTGTGGTTTCACTGATACTGCTGAGCTTCTGTCTACTATGAACAACAAAAATAAAAGTGACATACCTAATGTTGAGCCAGTTTTTGAAATTGTGGATGGTGAACCTAAATTGATTCGCTATTAATTATTACTTGTTTTCTTTTTATAAAGTTCAGCAAAGTTCACAGGGTCTAACATAAGTGGTGGNAANGCACCNTCAGCNTGNAAGTCGTAAATAATTCTTCTTGCAAATGGAAAAAGTTGTCTNGGACATTCTACTAGTAAGTAAGCTTCNTTAACATCGTCAGTNAGATTTTCAATTTCAAATATTCCAACGTACTTTAGNTCNACGATATACAAACTCTGATCNGCGCGTGAAGCATTTACACTNACGTTCAGNTCNACNTCATAAATATTGGTATCTTTTCTATTTTGTGCTTTGACATCAACATTTGCATTAATAGTGGGCCTATCGCTACCTGTTTGAAATGATCCTGGCCCATTAGGATTTTCAAATGATAAGTCTCTAACAAATTGTGTGATAATTTTCGTTTTTACATCCACTGTTATTTTTCCTCTTCATCTATATCAATGAATTCACCTTCAATGGTATTTTCATTTTGATTACCTCGCTTACCATATCTAGAAAGAATGTAACTTGCTACTAACTTTATGAAAATTATTCTAGAGAATGGTATCAATCCTAGAAAACCTAAAGCATCAGTAAAAAATCCAGGAGTAATTAAAAGAATACCAGAGATAAGAATGACNAGCCCTTCAAACATCGTCTGAACAGGNGTTTCTAAATTTTGCAANTGANATGTTAACTTTTGAAATGTNCTTATTCCTTGNTGACGGACAAAAAATACACCNACAATTGCAGTGANGAATATAAGCATTATGGTGTAGAACGATCCAATAATGCTCCCAATTTCAATAAATAAACTNATTTCAATGATNGGGATAAGTATAAAAAGTGCGATAAATAAAAACAAAATAAGTAAGTAATTGTTGAAAGTTTAGTTTAAATACCTAAATAAGGACTCTATAATATTTAACTATATGAGTGAAGCATTTCAATATATTGACATTCTAATTCTAGCAATAATAGCAGGAATAGTTCTTTTGCGACTTAGAAGTGTGCTTGGAAGACGAACCGGCCATGAGAAAACAGATAAAACTTCATATAACTATGAAACTCCTCAACAATCTTCAGAAGAAAAAATTGTAACTATCGAACCAAAAGTTTCTTCAGGTTCAAGAGAAGACGGTTGGTTTGATAAAGACGATTTTTTACGCGGTGCATCAAATGCGTATGAAACGATCGTCACAAATTTTGAAAATGGCAATAAAGATGCCCTTAAGCCTTTGCTATCTAATGAAGTATTAAATAGCTTTACGTCAGTAATAGATGAACGAAATAGTAAAAATGAAACTGTAGAATTTAATTTTATAGGTATAGAAAAATCTGAAATTGTTCACAAAGACCTGAAAAAAAATCCTATGGAAGTAACAGTGAGATTTATTTCAGAAATGATTACATGTATTAAAAACAGTAAAGATGAAGTAATTTCAGGCAGTCTTAATCAGGTGCAAAAAATTACAGACGTTTGGACTTTTGAAAAAATAAAAGATAAAAAAACTTCTAATTGGTTATTAACAGCGACCTCTGATTAATTAATCAAATACTTATTTAACTTTTCTTTTATATTATCTGGAATTTTAGAAGACTTCATACTTTTTTGGTCTGTGTTAACCCAAGTAATAACTGCTTCATTTATAATTTCATCGGATCCAGATCTATAAATTTCTTGTGTAAAAGTCATACTCGAGTTTCCAAGTTTTTTTATCCCTGTGTAAACTTCGAGTTGATCATTTAATCTTGCAGGACTTTTAAAATTCATTTGCACACCAACTGTGTGAAAATCGTTATTAGTCTGTTTTACATATTCATCCTGATCAAAACAGTCTTCGAGCATCTCACTGAGAGAAATATCAAAATATGTCAAATAATGTGAATTATAAACTATTCTCTGACAGTCAACTTCTGAGTAACGAACCTTTATCTTATTTAANTGAGTCTTTTTTGTTTTTAGTGACATAAAAATTAGAGAATGAATTTAGAAAGATCAGTATCTTTAGATAACTCATTCACATTATCTTTAACGTAGTTTGCATCAATTGTAATTTTTTCTCCACCTTTATCTGCNGCTGAGAAACTAATATCTTCTAANACTCTCTCAAGAATGGTATGCAAACGGCGAGCACCAATATTTTCAATGGTTGAGTTTATATCCACAGCTAAGGTTGCNATNGCATCNATTCCGTCCTCGCTGAAACTGATTTTTACATCTTCAGTACCCATCAGTGCCTCATACTGTTTTATCAAGCTATATTTGGGTTCTGTTAGGATACGTTTAAAGTCCTCTTGTGAAAGTGCTTTGAGATTGACCCTTATTGGTAATCTGCCCTGTAATTCTGGCAATAGATCAGATGGTTTTGACAGTTGAAAGGCTCCAGAAGCTATAAAAAGTATGTGATCAGTTTTGATTGTTCCGTGTTTAGTGTTAACTGTTGTTCCCTCAATTAAAGGTAACAAATCTCTTTGAACACCNTCCCTTGAAACATCACCACCAACCCTTTCACTTCTTGCGCAAACTTTGTCTATTTCATCAATAAATACAATTCCATTGTCTTCGACTGCTTTTTTTGCCTCATTCACAATGTGATCAGTATCAATTAACTTATCTGACTCCTCATTAACCAAAATCTCATAAGAGTCGGCAACTGTTGTTTTCTTCTTTTTAGTTTTTGGTCCCATAGCTTTACCAAGCATGTCGTTTAGATTTATCATTCCTATACCAGCACCTTGTCCACCTTGAAGGTCAATTGTTGGAAATGATCCTGTATCTTGAACAGCTATTTCAATTTCTTTTTCATTGAGTTCATTATTTCTAAGTTTTTTTCTGAAACTTTCTCTTGTAGCAGGCCCAGAACCTGGTCCAACTAAAGCGTCTAACACACGTTCTTCAGCAGCTAATTGTGCTTTTGCCTTTACTTCTTTTCTCTTTATCTCACGAACCATTGTAATTGCTATTTCAATCAAATCACGAACAATGGATTCCACATCTCTACCTACATACCCAACTTCTGTAAATTTTGTTGCTTCAACTTTTATAAACGGTGCTTGTGCTAATTTTGAGAGCCTTCTAGAAATTTCAGTTTTACCAATTCCAGTAGGACCAATCATTAAAATATTTTTTGGAAGAACCTCTTCTCTCATATCCTCTGGTAATTGCTGACGTCGCCAACGATTCCTTAATGCTATGGCTACAGATTTTTTTGCATCATCTTGGCCAATAATATATCTATCAAGTTCGGAAACAATTTCCCTTGGTGAAAATGCTTGCATTATCTAATACTCAATTTTTTCAAGTGTAACATTGCTGTTTGTGAAAACACAAATTTCGCCAGCAATTTTTAGTGACTTTAAAGCAATTTCTTCAGCGGTAAGATCAGTATCAATCAGCGCTTTAGCAGCGGATAGTGCATAATTACCACCGCTACCAATTCCAATAATTGACCCTTCAGGGTCTAACACATCACCCATTCCAGTAATTAGAAGTGATGTAGAAGAGTCTGCAACTGTAAGAAGTGCTTCTAGACGNCTTAAATATTTGTCGGTGCGCCAATCTTTCGCCAGTTCNACACATGCTCTGGTAAGCTGTTTAGGATGCTTTTCTAGTTTCGCTTCCAGTCTTTCAAATAAAGTAAATGCATCTGCAGTTGCTCCGGCAAAACCAGCGATAACACTACCATCACCTATTTTTCTAACCTTTTGGGCAGTGCCTTTAATAACAGTATTTCCAAGACTAACTTGTCCGTCTCCCGCGACAACAACCTGATTGCCTTTTCTTACACTAATAATAGTTGTGCCGTGCCATGATTGACTTTGTTGATTTTCCATGTTGTATGTTATGTGGCTATTTATTTATTAACTTCAAGCCCTGACTTTTCATTAAAAATTACATTTTTTATAGATAATTCAGTGATTTATTGATAGAAACCGACTGGATTTTGTTATGAGAACAGCAGAGTATAAAAGAGACACGAAAGAAACCTCTATCTCTGTCGATATTAATATCGACGGAACAGGTAAGTACGATATCAAGACTGGCATAGGATTTCTTGACCACATGCTTGAACAACTGTCAAAGCACTCACTGATTGATATGAAGATAAAAGCAACAGGAGATACTCACATTGATTATCACCATACAACTGAGGATACAGGCATTGCAATTGGCGAATGTTTATCAAAAGCATTAGGTAATCGACAAGGTATTACACGTTATGCGCACTCATATATTCCCATGGATGAAACGTTATCAAGAGTTGCGCTTGATCTATCAAATAGACCTTATTTAATTTGGAAAGTAAAATTTANTGCTCCAAAGATAACATCTTCTCAAGGTGACTTTGATACTGAATTATTTAAAGAATGGTTCCAAGCTTTTGCACAAGCAAGTGGAACAACATTACATGTGGAAAATATTTATGGAGAAAACAACCATCATATAATTGAATCTTGCTTTAAGGCTTTGGCAAGAAGTTTAAGAAATGCTGTTGCGATTAACGAGCGAGAGGGAATGAACATTCCTTCTACCAAAGGACAACTTTAACAATGATTAAAGAAGGCCAAAAACTACCTTCATTCAAACTTAAAAATCAGAAAGATGAAGAAGTTAAATTTCCTACAAAAGAGGACACGGTAATTTATTTTTATCCTAAAGCGGATACTCCAGGTTGTACAAAAGAGTCTTGTGATTTCCAAAGCAATCTTCGAAAGTTAAACAATCTAAAGGTAAGAGTTTATGGTATATCCAAAGATACCGTTCAAAAACAAAATAAATTTGCTGAAAAATACAAATTAAAATTTGATCTTCTTTCTGATGAGAGTGATAAAATCTGTGAAAAATTTGGTGTATGGATTAAAAAAAGTATGTATGGCAGAACGTACAAGGGCATAGATAGATCTACATTTCTTATTATGAAAGGCAAGGTCGTAAAGGTTTGGAGAAAAGTGAAAGTAAATAATCATGTAGAGGAAGTTATTGATACTATTAAACAAATGAATAAATGAAGTTAGTAATTATCAACTACGGCTCAGGAAATTTACATTCAGTACACAAGGCATTTGAAGCCGTAAACAATAACTTAGAAAATCCATATGAAATTATTGTTACAAACACACCATCTGAAATATTAAAAGCCGATAAAATAGTTCTTCCTGGAGTTGGAGCTTTTCAAGACTGTAAGAACGCAATTCACAAAATAGACGGTCTATTTGAAAGTCTTGAACAAGTGGTAATTGGCGAAAAAAAAGCTTTTATGGGCATTTGTGTTGGAATGCAATTACTAGCAGAAAAATCTTTAGAATTTGGTGAATGTGAGGGCTTTGGATGGATACCCGGAGAAGTAATCAAGATCGAGGCTCCAGCTGATTATAAAATTCCACACATGGGATGGAATGAAGTCACTTTTCGCAATCATGAATTATTGAATAATATTTCACAAAATACTGATTTTTATTTTGTGCACAGTTACTACTTTAGAACTCAAAAAAATGAAAATTGTATTGCAACTACAAAATATCCAAATCCAATTACTGCAGCAGTACTCAAGGAAAATATTTTTGGTACACAATTTCATCCAGAAAAAAGTCATAATAACGGAAAACAAATAATTACAAACTTTCTCGAGTGGGAACCTTCATGATTTTATTTCCAGCAATTGATTTAAAAGACGGTAAATGTGTAAGATTAATACAAGGTGATTTTAAACAATCTACAACATACAATGAGTCACCGTTAGAACAGGCTAAAATTTTTGAAGACTCTGGAGTGGAATATTTGCATTGCGTTGACCTAGATGGTGCGCTTAAGGGCAATTTTGAAAATATTAAATCTATTGAGCAAATAAAAAAAAATACAAATCTTAAGATTCAGTTCGGTGGCGGAGTAAGGAATATAGAAAGAGTTGAAAGACTCATTAATATTGGTGTTAATAATGTTATTATTGGAACATCAGCGTTTGAAAATAAAACTTTTTTTGAGAAATCAGTTTGCAATTATCCTAATAGAATTTCAATTGCTCTCGACATTAAGCAAAACCAAATTGCTACAAAAGGTTGGAAAGAGGTAAAAGATTTACAAATTTCTGATTTCTTAAAAAGTATAGAAGATCTTAATATCAACTCAATAATAATTACTGACGTTATGAGGGATGGTATGAAGCAAGGAATTAACTTTGAAATGCTAGAAAATGTAATGGTTCAAACAAAAATTGACTGTGTTGCATCAGGCGGGGTATCAAATATCTCGGACCTTATTAACCTAAAGAAAAAAAATTACTCACAAATAAAAGGTGTAATTGTAGGTAAAGCAATTTATGACAAAAATATTGATATTGCTGAGGCATTAAAGATAGTTAGATAGAATGCTAAAAAAAAGAATCATACCCTGTTTAGATGTTGATCGAGGGAGAGTTGTCAAAGGCGTCAATTTTGTTGACTTAATTGATGCTGGNGATCCTGTTGAACAAGCAAAAATCTATAATTCTGAGGGAGCTGATGAACTNTGCTTTCTAGATATAACTGCATCAAGTGACGATAGAGAAACCCTCTTTGAAGTTGTAAAAAAAACTGCTGAAAATTGTTTCATACCACTCACTGTAGGTGGAGGTGTCAGGACCATTGATGATATATCTCGTTTGCTTCACCATGGAGCAGATAAAGTGTCTATAAATACAGCTGCAGTTGAAAACATTGACCTGGTTGCAAAAGCGGCAAAGAAATATGGTTCCTCAACAATAGTTATAGCAGTAGATGCAAAAAAAAATGGAGATAAAAGTTGGAATATATTTACCCATGGTGGAAGAAAGCCCACAGATATTGATGCATTAGAATATTGCATTGAAGTAGCTAATTTAGGAGCTGGTGAGATATTATTAACTTCAATGGACAGAGATGGAACAAAAATAGGATTTGACAATGAATTATTGAGTACTGTCTCATCCTCTATTGATATTCCTGTTATTGCTTCAGGTGGCGTTGGAAACCTTGAGCACTTTGTTGAAGGGGTATTAAAGGGGGGAGCTAGCGCTCTATTAGCTGCCTCTATTTTTCATTTCGGAGAATATAGTATTAAAGATGTAAAAACATATCTTGCTGAACAAAATATAGCAGTTAGGATTTAATTATGAAAGGTTATTGGGTAGTAAAAGTCAATGTGTTACATCCGGACAAGCAAAAATTATATGCAGAGTATGCAACTGAGGCGGTCAAAAAATACAATGGTAAATTTTTAGTACGGGGTGGNGAACAAACAACTATGGAAGGTAAAGAGTTTAAAAGAAACGTCATAGTTGAGTATGAGACAATTGAAATAGCTAAACAGGCTTATAACTCAGAAGAATATCAAAATGCAAAAAAAATCTTGGGAGACGAAAAGGATAGAATTTTTGCAATTGTTGAGGGAGTGGAATGAGCAGTAAAAAAGTTGATGTATTAGCTCGGCTCTTTGATACAATTATTTCACATGCTAATGAAGACCCTTCAAAATCTTATACGGCAAAACTTATATCAGAAGGTAAAAGTAAATGTATAGAAAAGTTAAAAGAGGAGTCACTTGAAACTGTGGAGGCCGCTGAAGAAGATAATGTAGAGCAAATAATTTATGAATCGGCAGATCTTATTTATCATTTGTTAGTCATGTTGAAAAAATTTGATATTACTCCTGATCAAGTCTATGAAGAGTTAGAAAAAAGAGAGGGTAAAACAGGACTTAGAGATTAATGTCATATGATAAGGAAAATATTTTTGCTAAGATTTTAAGAGGTGAAATCCCTTGTGATAAAATTTATGAGGATGAATATGTCCTGTCATTCAAAGATATTCGTCCGCAAGCACCTTCACATGCCTTAGTAATTCCAAAAGGGGAATACATAGACATAAATGATTTTAGTGCAAATGCTTCGGACGAAGAAATAGTTGGTTTCAACCGGGCTATTTCAAACGTAGCAGATATGTTGGGTATAAGTGAAAAATCTGGAGGAGGAGGATACAGGCTCATCGCAAATGCCGGTAAGGATGCGCATCAAGAAGTACCTCACTTACACTTTCATTTACTCGCGGGAAGACCATTGGGACCAATGGTATTTCCTGAAAAACCTGAATACGAATAATCAATATGACTGAAAAAATCTCAGATGCTGAACTCATCAAGCTGTTTAATAAGAATAAATTATTCGATCTTTTTAATATGACTGTTCTTGAAGTTGATACTACAGCTGGCAATATCAAAGTTGAGTTTGATATTGATAAAAAATATTGCAATCCTGCAGGTGACGTCCAAGGAGGTATTGTTAGTGGAATGGTAGATGATGCAACTGCATTAGCTTTTATATTTCAAAATCATTTCAAAAAAAGACCNCCAACAATAGAANTGAAAACAAATTTTTTGTATCCAACTAAACCGGGGAAAGTTATTGGATATGGGCGAGTGGTGAAATCTGGAAAAAATATTGTATTCTTGGAGGGTAGATTGGAGCAAAACAATAGGACTGTTGTTACCTCAACATCAACTTGTGTAAGTGTTGATATGCCTCAGGTGAATTTTAAAAAAATGATTGGAGATAATAATGAAAAATAAACAATGGATTTTAAAAAAATTTCCAGTTGGTGAAATTAGTGAAGGGGACTTAGTTTTGGAGGAAAATGAAGTTCCCAGTCTTTCAGATAGTCAAATTTTAATAAGAAACATATATCTCTCTTTAGATCCTGCAAACCGCGGATGGATGAGTGGACAAAAATCTTATGTTGATGCGATGCAAACTGGAGACACCATGAGAGGTGGTACAATAGGCATAATCGAAGAGAGTAAAAATGAAAAATTTAAAAAAGGTGAAATTGTGAACTGTATGGGTGGATGGCAGCAATACTGTGTAAGTGATGGGAAAGGAGTAAGGCAAATTCCTCAAGGAACTGGTTTTCCTCTTGATTGTTACATGAGTATTTTAGGAATGACTGGCCTTACAGCTTACTTTGGTTTGCTTGATATTACTGATCCACAACCTGGCGAAACTTTAGTTGTTTCTGCAGCAGCTGGCGCCGTTGGATCAATTGTATGTCAAATAGGAAAAATTAAAGGCTGTAGAGTAATAGGGATTGCAGGCTCAGATACAAAATGTAAATGGCTTGTAGATGAATTGGGGATTGATTCTGCTATTAATTATAAGTCTGAAAATCTTAGACAAAAATTAAAAGAAACTTGTCCTGATGGTATTGACATATATTTTGAAAATGTAGGTGGTAGTATTACTGAGGCAGTCTTAACTCGCATGAATATTAACGGTCGAATAAGCCTTTGTGGTCTGATTTCAGGATACAATGCCGAGTCAGTTGTACCAGGTCCAGCATGGGGAAATTTGCTTATAAAAAGAATAAAACTAAAAGGCTTTATTGTTTTTGACTATTTCAAAAGATATATGGAGGCATATCAAGATATAACTCAATGGCTTAAAGACGATAAAATCAAATATAAAAATCATATCATTCCAGGTATCGAAAATGCAGGTAGTGCAATAAAAAAATTATTTTCTGGTGAAAATGAGGGCAAATTAATAATTAAAATATCTGAACCAAATTAATAATTTCATCATGAAAAAAGTATTGATCTTTAGTAATGGAGAGCAAATAGGTGATGGAATATTAAAGCTTCAAATTGTAAATCAATTAAAAAGCAGATTTCCTGATTTTGAAATACATTGGATGACAGATAAGATATATACTGAATACAATGCAAGGTTAAAAAAATATACGTCTGATTATATTGATAAAGTTTGGGAAAAAGCAAATCTTAACCCTTTCTTCTGGAAAAAAATTTCGCCAATGTACGACTTAGAGTCTGAGAATTTTGATATAATTATTGATACTCAGAAGACCGTGATTAGAACAATGGCACTTCGTAGAATTAAAAATAAAAAATTTATATCATCCTCAGCTAACTGGTTTTTTTCTGATATCAGACCCAATAATATTTCTAAAAAAAGAAAATTTTATATTCAAAGCATAATTGAAATGCTTGATTTAGTCTCTACGTTTAAAGACAGTAAAAAAAGCCACATCACAATCCCAAAAGAAATTGTTAATGAATTAAAAAAAATATTTTCTGCAAACAAAAAATATTTAGGAATATCACCCGGTTCTAATACCCCAAAAAGAATTTGGTCATTTGAAAACTATATGAATGTAGCAAAATATTTTGAAGATAAAGGGTTTAATATTGTTTATTTTTTAGGCCCACAGGAAACGCATATGAAAAAAGAAATAATTAAACAAATAAAAAACCCAATATTTCCAGAAGAAACTTTGAAAAATTATCTTGGATTAGAAGTAGTTATGGGCACTACAAAATTTCTTGATATAGCAATTGCAAATGATAGTGGAACAGGTCAAATGCTATCAACAAATTTATGTCCACTATTAAAAATTTGCGGTCCGACAAGTGCTGTTAAGTTTTTAAACGATCAATTTGAAAATATTCATTTTATATCATCGGTAGATTTTGGAGGCAGCAATGTTAATTTGATATCGCCGAACGATGTTATTAATAAAGTAAATAAAATTTTACAATCATCCTGATCGACTTTTGATTAACCGATCTAAAATTCTGTCAGGCAATAACATCGGAAGAGTCCAGTACATCATTCTACTTGGTGTAATGGCATACCTTGTTTTTCTGTTTGGATTATGTAGCGCATTAAAAACTAATTTTCCCACNTCTTCAGCCGGAAAGGCAATCTTCTTAGCGTTTTTCATTCTTTTCGGTATTCCTTTCGCATCGTTTGCATAATCAGTTTTTTTGAGNCTTTGTATGAATTTTTTGTCAATTTTATCAAAAATTTCGGTTTTTATTGGACCTGGTCCAATAACCACTACATCTACTCCGTACCTCATCAACTCTCTTCTTAAACTATGACTTAAGCCTTCCAATCCAAATTTAGATGCAGTATATGCTCCAACACCAGGCATACCAATTTTTCCAGAAATCGAACTTATATTGAAAATTACACCCTTCTTCGAACTATTATTTTTTTCTGCTCCACATAATGGCGCAAAATATTTTATGACTCTAAATGCGCCATTTAAATTAATATCAATTTGTTTTTCAAAATCTTTCACTTTTTGGTGCAATAGAGGGCCAGATATTGCTACACCTGCGTTATTGACCAAAGCAAGAAGGTTCGAATTTTTAAGATCCTTTTTCAAAAATGCGACTGCCTTTTTTAGCTGAGCTTCTTTTGTTACATCAAAGATTAAAGGTGTAAAATTATCTTTATAAATTTTTTTTAATCTGCTTGCATCTTTTGAATTACGAACACTTCCATAAACATGAAAACCGTTTTTTACAAAATAACTGAGTGTTCCTAGTCCAATACCAGTAGAGACACCTGTGATCATAATAGATTTTTTACTCATAGTCTTGCTCCATAAATTTGAATTATTTTCGAGGCGAATATTACACCCTCATTCCCACATTGCTCTAAATTTTCACCATTAATGTATCCAAGTAAGAAGCCTGCAGCAAATAAATCTCCTGCTCCAGTTGTATCGACTAAATTTTCAATTTGCTGAGCTTTTANCTTAACACATTGATCTTTATGAACAATCATCGCACCTTTTTCACCAAGTGTGATAGCAAATATTTTATCATGCTGACTTATAATTTCGAGACAATCATCAAGACTATCCTTTTGATAAAGCGATTTAATTTCCTCTTCATTTGCAAAAATTATATCAGCTTCATTATTAACTAGATTTAAAAAACTTTCTCTAAATCGTTCAATGCAAAAAACATCAGACACACTAAATGCAACTAACCTGTTTGCCTCTTTAGAAATTTTTATTGCTTTTTTAATTGCTTCTTGCGCATCATCAAGATCCCAAAGGTATCCTTCAAGATAAGTAATTTTTGACTGTGCTATAACATCCTCATTGATATCATTTGATTTTAGTTTTTGAGAAATTCCTAAATATGTACTCATTGTTCGTTGTGCATCTGGCGTTACCATTACTAGACATCTTCCAGTTTCACTTTCATCTGATTGGGCCTGATTTGCAAAAACAACTTTTTCTTTTTCAAGACCTCGAATGAACGAATTTCCAACTTCGTCTTTACCTACTTTGCCGATGAAAGCAGATTTGATATTATTTTGAGCTAATGCAACGATAGAGTTTGCGACTGATCCTCCAGAGACATTAGCTTTTATCTCAATTTTGTTTGATAGGGATTTGATAGTATCTAAATCTACAAGTGACATAAGCCCTTTTCTTAGCTCTTGTTGATTTATAAATTCATCATTGACATCGGTGATTACATCTACAATTGCATTTCCTATACCAACAATGTCAAATTCTTGACTCACCATGTCTCCACCCAAGGACGTAAATCTAACTCAAACGTCCACGCATTTTTTGGTTGATTATGTATCATCAAGTAGTTTTGCGCAATATCATCTGGCTTCATCAAACCATCAATTTTTTTCTTTTCTTTGACATACTCAGGAAAAAGCTTATTCACCCACGGCGTATCAATTGCTCCATCTACAATAACATGAGCGACATGAATACCTTTTGGNGCTAATTCTTTCGCCATACTTTGCGCCAAAGCTCTTTTCGCTTGTTTAGCACCGGAGAATGCAGCAAATCCTTCTTTACCTCTTATACTGGCTGTCGCGCCGGTAAATATGATTGTCCCTTTTTTTCTTGGTATCATTTTTCTTGTTACTTCTCTTCCCATTAAAAAAGCTCCAAAAGTCGCCATTTCCCATACTTTATAATATTTTTTTGAGGTTGTTTCTAAAATGTTGAAACGAATGTTGGCTCCAATGTTGTATACGGCCACATTAATTTCACCAATCTCTGTTTCAATCTTATTAATAAAGTTAATTACATCTTCTTCTTTTCTTGCGTCTAAACTATATGCGAAACACTTTCCGCCATTTTTTTCTATTTCTTCTTTAAGTGGCGATAATTGATCCCCGTTCCTTCTAGCAACTACAGTAATGAAGTTATTTTGTGCAAATACTCTCGCTACTGCAGAACCAAGGCTGTCACCCGCGCCGATAATGAGTGCTACTTCTTTATTAATCATAATGAATAAAGTTATCAGCAAACAATAGACAGTTAAAGGTGTTTTATTTTTATAACTATTTATGCTTTTTTTGTTTTAATTGGCTTTTTTCTAGTTGGATAACAAGTTTTACATATTTTACACTCTATTCCAAAACAACTTCGAGCTTCACAATATTCCCTTCCATAAAATATTATTTGTAAATGTAACTTGTTCCATAGTTTTTCAGGAAATATTTTTTTTAAATCATGTTCAGTTTGCTTTACACTCTTACCATTTGTTAACCCCCATCTTTGGGCAAGTCGATGAATATGAGTATCAACAGGAAATGCTGGGTGACCAAAACCCTGTGACATTACAACACTAGCTGTTTTATGCCCTACTCCAGGAAGCGCCTCTAGATCTTCAAAGGTTTCTGGAACCTCACCACTATAATTTTTCATTAATATTTTTGATAGCTTTGAGATAGCTTTTGATTTTTGTGGAGCAAGACCACAGGGTCTAACAATATTATAAATGGTTTTGACCGGCAGCTTCTCCATTTTCGCAGGATTATTTGCTTTCTTAAAAAGNAAAGGAGTTACTTCATTGACTCTTTTATCCGTACACTGCGCACTTAGAAGAACAGAAATTAATAATTCAAAATTATTTTTATGATTTAGTGGAATTGGGGTTTCGGGATAAATTTTATTTAAAATACTAATAATTTTTTTTGCCTTATCAGCCTTTAACATTATGGTTCTTTTTCAGCCTAATTTATATTTAGCACATCCGACATGTCAAATAGGCCAGGTTTTTTGTTCATGCCCCATTTCACAGCTTGTATTGCTCCGTTAGCAAAAATACCCCTATCTTTCGCTGTATGCTTGATAGTAATATCCTCATCCCTGCTTGAAAAAATAATTTCGTGATCACCAATTACTTCACCTTTGCGGAAGGATGAGACTACAATTTTATCTTTAGTACTTTTAGCCTTTATGTTTAGACGAGAGATTTTTTTTATATTTTCAAATTTTTTATTTTTACCTTCTGCTGCAGCTTGCCCCATCATTACTGCAGTGCCTGAAGGTGCATCAATTTTATGTCGATGATGCGTTTCGTTTATTATTGTGTCAAAATCATTTTTTAAACTTGAGGAACTTATTTTAATTAATTTATTTATTAGGTTTATACCTAAACTCATATTACCTGATTTTATGATTGTTGCATGCTGCGCAGCGAGTTTAATTTTTTTTAATTGAGAGCTATTAAAACCTGTAGTTCCAATTATATGTACTATTCTTGCTTGAGCTGCATATTTTGTATGTATCAAAGTTGCTTCAGGAGTTGTGAAGTCAATAACAGCGTCAGTTTTAGCAAATAATGGAATTATATTATCTGTGACTTTAATTTTTAATTTTTTCGTTTTGAGTAATTGACCTAAATCCTTGCCAATAGCTTTATGCCCNCTTCTCTCGGTTGCACCATACAAAACAAGTGATTTATCTTTCAAAACTCTTTTAGCGATTTGCATTCCCATGCGTCCGGTTACGCCAGTTATGACAATTTTTATTTTTTTCATTAATTTAGGATAATCGAAATAATTGAAAAAGTAAGTTTTTTAAGCTTTTGTTTTCCAAAAATCCTTAGCTTTTTTAAAAAATGCCGATGCTAAAGGACTCTCATTTTGATCACTGGTTTCTTGAAAGGATTTCAATATTTCAATTTGCTTCTTACTTAAATTTACTGGTGTTTCAACTTTTGCCTGAATATACAAATCACCTAAATAACCGTTGCGAACATTAGGCATGCCTTTTGATTTTAATCTGAATTGGTCACCAGATTGAGTACCTTGAGGTATTTTTAGCCTTGCTTTACCGCCATCTATTGTCGGTATGTCAATAGCGCCGCCAACAGCAGCATCGACCATAGATATTGGGACCTCAGCAAATAAATTTTCATTCTCACGAGCAAATATTTCGTGCTCATTTACATTTACAAATATATACAAGTCCCCCTGCTGCCCGCCGTTTAGACCCGCTTCACCTTCTCCAGATAGTCTTATTCTAGAACCGTCATCAACGCCTTTTGGTATTTTCACCATCAAACTCTTTGTTTTCTGCGTTCTCCCAGTTCCGCTACATGGTCTGCATGGATCTGAAATAGTTGAACCACTTCCCTGACAAGTTGGACAAGTTTGTTGAATTGAAAAAAAACCCTGCTGCGAGCGAATCTGTCCCCTTCCTCCACATGACTGACAAGTTACTGGCTGACTTCCTTGAGATGCGCCAGAACCTGAACAAGAGTCGCATTGAACTTGAGTTGGAATTTTTACTTTAAATTTTTTACCATTAAACGCTTCTTCAAGACTAACAGTAATATCATATCTTAAGTCTGAGCCACGATTATTTGATTTTCTTCTACGATTTCCCCCGCCACCAAAAAAGGATGAGTCTCCAAAAAAGTCTTCAAAAATATCTTGAAAAGCTGATGAATTAAAATCAAAACCAAAACCGCCCTGGCCTGTATTACCATCCACTGCCGCATGACCAAACTGGTCGTAAGCTGAACGTTTTTCTTTATCATGAAGTACAGCGTATGCCTCACTCGCCTCTTTGAATTTAACTTCCGCATCTGCATCACCCTGATTACGATCAGGATGATATTTCATTGCTAGTTTTCTGTAGGCTTTTTTTATTTCAGAGTCATCAGCTGACTTGGAAACGCCAAGAACTTCATAATAGTCTCTTTTTGACATAAGCTTACCTGCTTACGATTGCTTATTATCTTCTTTGACTTCCTCGAATTCAGCATCAACAACTTTTTCATTATTCTGGTCAGATCCAGCAGCTGTATTGTCAGATGGCTCGTTTGGATTAGGAGCATCTTGTTGTTGAGCCTTATACATTGCTTCACCTAATTTCATAGACGATTGAGTTAATGCTTCAAGTCCACTTTTAATCTTATCNGTGTCATCTGAAGCAANAGCTTCTTTTAAAGCCTTAATATCGTTTTCAATTGCATTCTTTTCTTGCTCAGAAACCTTATCACCAAATTCTTTTAGATTTTTCTCGGCAGAGTGTATCATTGTGTCTGCTTGGTTTTTAACATCAACGCCTTCTCGCTTTTTCTTATCTGCTTCNGCGTTGGCTTCAGCTTCCTTGACCATTTTGTCGATCTCTTCTTCACTCAAACCACCCGATGCTTGTATTTTAATTTGTTGTTCTTTTCCTGTNCCTTTGTCTTTTGCAGACACATTTACNATNCCATTAGCGTCAATATCAAATGTTACTTCAATTTGAGGAACACCCCTAGGCGCAGGTGGTATGCCTACTAAGTCAAAGTTACCAAGTAATTTATTATCAGCAGCCATTTCTCTCTCACCCTGACACACTCGTATTGTTACAGCAGTTTGATTGTCATCAGCAGTTGAAAATACCTGACTTTTTTTTGTTGGAATTGTTGTATTTTTATCAATTAATTTTGTAAAGACGCCACCAAGAGTTTCAATACCAAGGGATAGAGGTGTAACATCAAGCAGTAATACATCCTTAACATCCCCTTGAAGAATACCAGCTTGAATAGCTGCACCTTGTGCAACAACTTCATCTGGGTTCACTCCTTTATTTGGTTCTTTACCAAAAAAGTTTTTAACAGTTTCTATAACTTTTGGCATTCTTGTCATTCCACCAACCAAGACTACCTCGTCAATTTCACCGGCACTCAAACCGGCATCCTTGAGAGCGGCATCACATGGTTTAATTGTTTTTTCAATTAAATCATCAACAAGTGTTTCAAGCTTTGCTCTTGTCACCTTGATATTTAAATGTTTAGGGCCTGATTGATCAGCTGTAATAAATGGTAAATTAATTTCTGTTTGAGATGTTGAAGATAATTCGATCTTAGCCTTCTCAGCAGATTCTTTCAATCTTTGGAGCGCTAATTTATCTTGAGTAAGGTCAATATTATTTTCTTTCTTAAATTCTTCAGCAAGATAATTTAAAAGACGAGTGTCAAAGTCCTCACCACCTAAAAATGTATCACCATTAGTTGACTTTACTTCAAAAACTCCATCACCAATTTCTAAAATTGAAATATCAAAAGTACCACCACCTAAATCATATACAGCAATAGTTTTGCCATCCTTCTTATCTAAACCATATGCTAGTGCAGCAGCAGTTGGCTCATTGACTATTCTTTCAACCTCAAGTCCAGCTATTTTACCAGCATCTTTAGTAGCTTGTCTTTGAGCATCATTAAAGTAAGCAGGAACAGTGATGACTGCTTTTTCAACTTTTTCTCCTAAATACCTTTCTGCATCTTCTTTTAATTTTTGAAGTACAAAGGCAGAAATTTGAGATGGTGAATATTTTTCAGATCCTGACTCTACCCATGCATCACCATTTTCAGATTTAATGATTTTAAAAGGCACCATGTCAGCATCTTTTTTGACCATTGGGTCTTCGAAAGACCTACCTATAAGTCTCTTGATCGCAAAAAATGTATTTTCAGGGTTTGTGACNCCTTGCCTTTTTGCAGGTTGTCCAACTAACTTTTCTTCATCACTTCCAAAACTTATAATTGAAGGCGTAGTTCTAGATCCTTCAGCATTTTCAATAACCTTAGGGTCCTTCCCATCCATTATCGAGATACAACTATTTGTAGTCCCTAAATCTATTCCTATTACTTTTGCCATATTCTTACTCTGAATTAATATTTGTTCTATATATGGGTAGTTGATTTTGCAGTACAACCCCTTGCTTAAAAAAAGAGTAAAATGAGATTTTTAATTATTATTATACTATCCTATTGATATTATTTAACTTTTTTCTTTACCACGCCTACAAGTGCTGGTCTTAGAAGTCTATCTCCAATTTTGTATCCCTCTTGAACAACCTCAGCAACAGTTCCTGCTTCTTGATCATCCTTTTCAACTTCAAACATCGCTTGGTGGATATTCGGATCAAATTGCTCACCCAGTGATTTAATTTGTTCAATCTTAAATCTTTCAAAAGTAGATATAATTTGTTTTTCGGTAAGCTCAATTCCCTCAAATAGTTGTGAAAGACTGNCTGATTTTTCTTTTACTTCTTTAACTTTAACTGAAGCTATAGCTCTTTGTAGATTATCGAGAACTGATAGTATCTCTTTTGCGAAATTTGAAATCACATAATTGCTTAAGTCCTCTTTTTCTCTATCAAATCTTTTTCTTAGATTTTCATTTTCAGCNAGGCTTGTTAGAAGCCTACTTTCAAGCTCTTTCAGCTTATCATTATCATCANCACCCGCATCTTCTGTTTTTACTTCAGAATTTTCATCTACTTTAGCTGGCTTGGGGTCTAAATTTTTTTTATTTTTATTTTTGGCCATATTTAATTATGTAATGATCTATATTATTTTCGTCAATACATAGTATAATTTATCACTCAATGAGAAATAATAGAAATATTAACCAATTAAGAGATATAGAAATAATTCCTAATTTTTCATACAATCCGGAAGGNTCATGCTTAATTAAATGTGGCGATACGCATGTAATCTGCAGTGCATCGCTTGATAGAAATTTACCAAGATGGTTAAAAAATTCAGAGACTGGGTGGGTAACAGCAGAATACGGGATGTTACCAAGATCAACTTCTGAGAGAATGTCNAGAGAGGCCGCCAAAGGTAAACAATCTGGTAGAACACAGGAAATACAAAGACTAATTGGAAGATCATTAAGATCTATAGTTAATTTAGAAGATTTAAGAGAATTACAAATAATAATNGATTGTGATGTTATTCAAGCAGATGGTGGAACAAGAACCGCTTCAATTTCAGGATCATTTATCGCACTTCAATTATGCATAAATCATATGCTTAATAAAAAAATTATAAAAAAAAATCCAATTAGTGAATATGTTGCCGCAATCAGCTGTGGAATTATAAATGGTGAACCTTATTTAGACTTAGATTTTGAGGAAGATCAAAATGCTGAAGTAGATGCAAATTTTGTAATAACAGAAAGTGGTAAATTAGTTGAAGTACAGATGACTTCGGAAAAGAAGCTTTGTGAGGAGAGGTCATTTAATGCAATGTTGGAACTTGCAAAATCAGGGATCTCTGAGATCATCCAAATGCAAAAACAAATTTTAAGTGATTAAAAATATAAAAGAAATAGTTATTGCCAGTCATAACGAAGGAAAGGTAAGAGAAATCAGATCTTTATTAAAGCCAATGGGATTCAAAATTTACTCTGCAAAAAAATTTTGTATCAATGAACCAATCGAAAACGGAAAAACTTTTAAAGAAAATTCTCTAATAAAATCAAAAAATGCTGCCAAAAAATCAGGCATTCCTGCCATAGCTGACGATAGTGGCCTTTGTATTCTATCNCTTGGTAATCAGCCTGGAATATATTCAGCCAGATGGGCAGGAAAGGATAAAAANTTCAACACGGCAATCAGAAAAATACAAAAAAAAATTCATAAAAATAATTATGTAAACAAGAGCTCTCGAAAAGCTTTTTTTTGTTGTGCTTTATCCATTTATTTTCCAGATAATAATTACAGAGTATTCGANGGAAAAAAATATGGACATGTTCANTTNCCCCCTCTNGGCAAAAATGGTTTTGGATATGATCCTATTTTTGTACCAATTGGTTATAAAAAAACATTTGGTGAAATGAATTTCGATTATAAGGAAAGAATAAGTCATCGATCAATAGCATTTAAAAAAATGAAAACGTANTTAGAAAGATTTATAGATTAATTTAAAAGANTAAATTTTTGATTNCTTATTTTATATATTTTTGGTTGACGTGAGACATTGCCATTTGAANTCANTTTAAACCATCCGTTTATACCAATAAAGCCATTGGAGTTATGCAGCTTTTCTATTGTGAAATTGTTTTTGTCTTGATGAAGATTACTGATGAGTCCAANAATATCATAACTTAACGCCGCTAAAGAGTGTGGCTTAGTATTGAAAATTTCTAAATACATATCCTCAAATTTTCTCCGATTATCTATGTCAAGTGAAGCGAAGTATCCATTATCTAAACCTGGTTCTTTTAGTGATAAATTTTTAGCCCACAATGAACTTCCAATATATTGCACTTTTTTAGGGTCNACGTCGTAATATGGAAGTATAGAGCTGAAGTTTGACACTTCTTGAAAATTTTGCGCAAAAATTATCAAGGCTTCAAAATTTAATTCACCGTAAGTATCTAATTTTTTTAACTTCTTCAATTCCTCTTTNGCTTTTTCAGAATTTTCTTTTTCCAATTGTTTAATTTTCTTTTCTAAATTAGCTTTTCTTTCTTCAAAATTAGAAACATTCTTTGAAACATCATAAAAATCTGGAGAATTTGGATTATAGAAAGTAAAGTTAAAGGTCGATAAATTATTTTTAGACTGAAATTGTTTAATTTCTTTTTCAACACGACTTCCAAACTCATTTCTTGGAACTAATACAGCATATTTTTTTAAATTACGCTTAATGGAATAGGTTAATAATTCCTTTANTTCATCTTCTAATTTAAGCCCAAATACATATAACCTGTNNTCTTGTATTTTNGAATTATTAGAAAATGCAACNATGGGTATNTCTTTATTTTTTGTAANCTCCCTGACNTGATTTACTTTATNNGAGAAAACTGGCCCGATAATTATATCTATATCATCTTCAAGTACGNTATATAATCGAGATAATAACTGCTCTTCATCACCTGTATCNATTATTGTAAATATTATTTTCTTATTATTTTTTTTTTCAACNGCCAATTGAGCAGAGTTTAATAACGATTTACCTATTTGATAATGTTTACCGCTTAAAGGGAGCATCAAAACAATATTAAGAAATTCCCTTTGAGCAGTATCTTTTTCNTCATTCAAAATCTGCGATGATAATGAATTATTATTTATATTCTTATTATCTAATTTTATAGATTTATTATATGTGGTAGTTTCATTTTGGTAATTAGTTGGAGTCTCACAACTTAGAAANCCAATGAATANAAAGACAGCTATTAGTAGTANAAATTTTTTTTTTAGATACATATGAACATAAAATTAAACAATCGTTATATTAATGAATTATTAGAATACGAAAAGGTTCAAAATGGATTATACATTGTGGCAACTCCAATTGGCAATTTAGGTGATATTACCCTACGATCTCTTAAAATTCTGTCTTGTGTAGATTTAATCTTATGTGAAGATACTCGCATAAGTAAAAAATTAACGAATAAATATGGCATTAAAACCCAACTAAAACCATTTCATAAATTCAACTCAAAAAACTCTATTCCATTAATAATAAAAAAATTACAAGCGGGATTATCAATTGCAATAATATCTGATGCNGGCACNCCAATAATTTCGGATCCTGGTTCAGATCTCATAAANNTTTGTGACGAAAAAAAAATTAATGTATTTTCATTACCTGGTCCATCAGCAACTATATCAAGCTATGTTTTGTCAAGTTTTGCTCAAAAATCTTTTATGTTTAGAAGTTTTTTTCCAAGACATAAAAATGAAGCTCTAAAAGAATTGGATTTGATAAAAAAACTTGAATGCGCAGTAATATTTTTTGAATCACCCCTAAGAATTCTAAAAACACTTAATTTTATCAATGATCATTATGGTAGTTGTGAGGTAACATTTGTAAGAGAATTAACTAAAAAGAATGAAGAAGTCATTAACTCGAATATTACAGAAGTAATTGAAAAANTGAGAAACAGAAAAAAAATTTTAGGTGAAATAACATTTGTGGTTAAGCCTCTTTGTCACAATAAAGAAAATAAAATTTCAAATGAAGAAATTTCAATATTATCTGATCAACTTATTGCTGCAGGGCTTAATACATCTAAAATTTCAAAAATTATTTCAACTTTCTTTAATCTTTCAAAAAGAGAGGTATATCAGTTACTAATAAAAAATAAGCAATGATATTAATTTTGATATATAATAATGATTTATAATGCACATTAAGTTTGTTTATACTTTAGTTTATATAATACTACCCTCTATCTTGATAGCTCACTGTGCACAAGTAGCAACCGGCACGGCCGTTAAAGTAGTTACAGTCAATCAAGAAGATAGATCAATTGGAGAGTTTGTTGATGATACAATTATTAAAACTTTAATAAAAAATACATATTTTGATCAAAACGAAAAATTATTTTTTAATATTGATGTTGAGGTGTCACAAGGAAGAGTGTTATTAACTGGGACNATAGAGAATATAGATCTTAAAATTGAAGCAACACGGATTGCTTGGGGAGTAAAAGGAGTACAAACGGTTATTAATGAAATCCAAATATCAAACTCAGATAATATAATTAACTTTGCTGATGATCTTGTTATAAGCACAAAGGTAAAGGGAAAACTTATATTAAATGAAAATGTTAATTCATTAAATTATAGTATTGAGACAGTTAATAAGCTGGTCTACATCATAGGTATTGCTGGAAGCGAGGATGAAAGAGATTTAGTAATTAATATTGCTAGAGAAGTATATGGCGTTGAAGAAGTTATAGACTACATTACAATTAAAACTGATGAATTTTAGTTTAAATGAAAGTAGGTTTTCAAATTGATGAAATTGATAAGCTCAATATCAAGACTGATAGTTCCTTACCATTAATTCTAGAGTCCCAAAAAAGAAAAAATAAGAATTTTTATTTTTTACCAAGTAGTCTGACATTTAAAAATAATTTGGTATATGCACAGGCTAGAGAAATTTCTTTTAAAGATAATAAATTAAAAAATTATGTAATTGGTTATCCTAAACAAGTAAGGGTTGATAATTTCAATTATGTTTTCATTCGACAGGATCCGCCTTATAACATGGAATATATTTCTTCTATGCATCTCTTAGAACAAGTAAAAGGGCCTACTAAGTTTATCAATCNTCCAAATGGGATNAGAAACGCACCAGAAAAAATTTCAATGCTATCTTATAAAGAAATAATACCTCCAACAGTTATCACTAGAGAAAAAAAAGAAATAAATGATTTTATAAAACAAAATGGAAAGTGCGTAATTAAACCCCTCTACGGCAATGGAGGCGAAAGTATATTTTTACTTGATAAACAAGATGAAAACTANAATCAAATCATCGAACGTTTCATAGANCAGCTTAAAGAGCCATTTATAATTCAAAAATTTCTTCCNGAAATCAAACATGGAGANAAANGAATAATTCTTGTTAATGGAGAACCAATTGCAGCTTTGAGAAGGATACCNAAGAACAACGAAATACGCTCAAATATTCATGTGGGAGGAAANTGNGAAGCAGTCAAAATATCANNACAAGATTTAAAAATTTGTGAGGAAATCAAGGGATTTTTAAAAGATGAAGGACTTTTTTTTGTAGGTATTGATGTAATTGGTAAATATTTAACGGAAATTAATGTTACGTCACCAACCTGCATACAAGAAATCAAAAAACTTCATAAGATTGATATTTCAAAAATAATTTGGGATCAGCTTTTAAAAACTAATTAATTTGATATGAGCATACAATCAAAAATACTCAACTTCATGCTTAAAAAATATGTAAAAGATGTTCAGCCTCCTGTTGAAGAAAGATCCTACATCGAAGCAAGAAAGATGATGAACCAGGAAGGTTACGTTGATCAAGATATTTCATTAGGCTCTAAACTTTTACAAAAATTAATCTTCAATAAAAGCAAATCATCTATCGATATTAAAGAAATTTATTTAAGTGAAACAAGAACTTTACATTTTATAAATAAAAACTCCGATAAAGAAAAATGTATACTTTATCTTCATGGAGGGGGTTATGTAGCTGGATCACCGGAGACACATCAAAATATGCTTATAACATTAGCTAAGTTGTCTTCAATTCAAATATTTGCTATTGATTACTCATTATCACCTGAAAGTAATTTTCCTAAAGCAATCGACGAAACTATAAGCAGTTATAATGCCTTATTAGAAAGAGGATTTAAAAATGAAAATATTTATTTTGGAGGGGACTCAGCTGGAGGCAATTTAACTTTAGTCAGCACATTAAAATTACAAGAGCTAAATCAAAAATTACCTTCAAAACTATTTTTATTATCTCCATGGACAGACCTTACTGGCGAGGGAAGAAGCATCAAGGAAAATTCAAAGTCAGATCCTTATTTATCTTACGATAATTGGTTAAACACATCGCTCTCTATGCAGAAAACTGTCAAAGAATGGTACGCCCCAAATCAAGATTATAAAAATCCTCTTATATCTCCAGTATTTGCAAAATACTCTAACTATCCAAAAACCTTGATACAAGTTAGTGATATTGAAATATTGTATAGCGACTCCCTGGANCTTGAATCTAAAATAAAAGATGGAAACAATGAAGTGACTTTAAGCGTATACAACAATCTACCTCATGTTTGGCAAATATTTGGTTTTTTNCCTGAGGCAAAACAAGCACTTAAAGANATCGCTTATTTTTTNAAAAACTAACTTTTAAAGGCTGATAATGCAGCTAAGTTNACAATGTCAGCAACATTTGCTCCTAAAGGTGCAATTTGTATACTTTCTTTAAAGCCAACCAAGTATGGTCCAACTAGTGTACCTCCTCCTAATTCCTGAAGCATCTTAGTTGATATGCTTGCACTGTGAATAGCTGGCATAATTAACAAGTTTGCTGGGCCGGATAATTTACAAAATGGATAAAGACTCATTAAATCTTCATTCAGAGCAGTATTAGCACCCATTTCTCCGTCGTATTCAAAATCAACATTTCTTTCATCAAGAATTTTTTTTGCATCTCTCATATATACTGACCTTTCAGTAAATGGCTTACCAAAGTTTGAATATGAAACCAGTGCAGCTCTCGGTTCAATACCAAATATTTCTCTCACTACTT
>FUFK010041735.1_pt1 | contig 25825 bp, 30 predicted proteins | sample 1021851 | NCBI WGS metagenome assembly FUFK01 (sample SAMEA51879418, study PRJEB19060) | metagenome | reverse complement strand
TCGGTTCCACAAACCGCTGCTCTAACCAACTGAGCTACCCGTGCTCCTTTTTATTGTTTTATACTAATTGTGGAAAAAATTAAATTTATAAATAATTAATTAGCTAGCGTGCAGCCAGCATGGAAATGATGTCTGTGTGTACTTCTAGATGTTCTAGTTTTTTTAATCATCGGTGAGGGGTTTAGCATTTTAAATCTAAAATGCAATACTGAATCGTATAGGAATAAAAATGCTAATTTAGCAATCTATCCCTATACAAATGTTTTAAATGAAATAAATTTTTAAGAAATTTTCTTTAAATTTACTGCGCTTGGACCTTTGTCTCCGTCCTGAATTTCGAATTCTATTGCATCATTTTCATTCAAAAAACGAAGTCCTGCTTCACGAACTGCGCTCGCATGAACGAAACAATCCTTTTCACCGTCTTCTCTTTCTATAAAACCGTAGCCCTTCTTACCGTTGAACCACTTAACTTTACCTTTTAATGTACTCATACTTATATTTTACTCTTTCTTATTAGTTTATTTACTCGCTAATTAAATTAGCAGTCGCTGAGTATAAGAAATTGCCAGATATAGCAAGATTATATTTGGTCTGGATTTATTTATTTTACCACCAAGATGTGGTGGCTTCGGCGGGACTCGAACCAGCGACACAAGCCTTTTCAGGGCTCTGCTCTACCACCTGAGCTACGAAGCCATCATTTTAAGATCTAAAAATTATCCTACCTTTAGATAAATCGTAGGGACTAACTTCTAATTTAACTCTGTCTCCTTGTAAAACTCTGATACGGTTTTTTCTAAGTTTTCCAGCTGTATGTGCAGTTACATTATGTCCGTTATCAAGTTTGACCCTGAACATAGCGTTTGGAAGTAAGTCGGTTACCACTCCCTCAAACTCTAACGTATCTTGTTTTCCCAATTATTTACCTTTCATTCTAGATCTAATACTTTGAGCATGATTATCTAGATCTTCATACTCAGCGAGATGTGTAGCGGATTCTCCTAATTTCTCAATACCTTTTTTTGTAAGAGTTATATGGCTAATTTTTTTATAAAACTCACTTGAGTTTAATCCAGATGAAAACTTTGCAGAGCCTAAGGTTGGTAAAACATGGTTAGTACCAACATTATAATCTGAAACAGCCATTGGAGAATATTTTCCAATCATAATACTTCCTGCATTATNAATTTGATTTANATACTTTTTATAATTAGANACNTTNATTTCTAAGTGTTCAGGAGCTACTTCATTAATTGCTTCTATTATTTGCTTATCAGTTTGAGCAAATATAATTAATCCATTATTTTTCAAACTTTTTAAGACAACACTCTTTCTTTGAACTTTTTGTATCCTTCCTTTAATTTCAATATTAAATTTATTTACTAATTTTTTATCTTTTGTAATTAAAANACATTGTGAGTTAACGTCATGCTCTGCTTGACCAATCATAGATGTTATGACTTGATTTAGATCAGTTTTTCCATCTGCTAATACACAAATTTCACTAGGCCCAGCTACCATTCCCTCTGTCCCAACATCACCAAAAACTTCACGTTTGCTTCTTGCAACATATATATTTCCAGGCCCAACAACTTTGTTCACTTTTTGGATATATGCTAAACTTGCTATAGCTTGTGCCCCACCCATAGAATAAATTTCCTTAATTCCAACTTTTTTAGCTGCATAAAGAACAGCGGGGTTAAGTTTTCCATCAAGTTTTGGGTTAGCTAAAACAATTCTTTTAACACCTGAAATTTTTGCAGGCACTGCATTCATTAGTAATGTAGATGGTAAATTAGCTGGAACATAAATTCCCACTGACTGTAAAGGCACATGCTTATATTCAAGTTTATTTTTAAAATTATCTACATACTTAATGTCTTTTGGTTTTTGCAGTGAATGAAACTTAAAAATTCTATTATAGGCTAAATCGATACTTTTTTTAATCTTGGGGTTTAATGCTCTTATTGCTTTGTTTACTTTTTCCTTTGAAGGAACTATCTCTGTATTTTTACTAAATTTTTTCTCATACTTTAAAAGAGCTTTTTTNCCATTTTTTNTAATATCTTTTATAATTTTNGGGACAATTGAAGTATCTACCTCTTTTCCAGATCTTCTTTTATCTAAAAAAGATANTANTTCTCNTTTATAATTTTTTTTCTTACAATTAATTACTTTTATCATTCTCTNTTTTTTGATCTTCCAATACTGCTTCTATAATTTCAGAAGTGAGTGTTATAAATCTATTTTTTGAAAATAATAGNGTTATTTCAAAATTATGTTCTCTTTTAAATAAATCTATTGCTAACAATTCAAGTTCTGTTTCTGGTTCATTTTGATCAATNTTTTTTGATTTAGTGGATTGAACAAATTCAAACTTTATGATGCTATTTATTATTTTGTTATCATCTTCATTTTCTCTATCTTTTCTTAAAATTGAAATGAGAAATATTTTATTTGAAGGAAGATATTTAATATCTGATATTTTAACTTTACCTTCAGAGCAACATGCAGATATCATTTGAAGATCTTCTGGAGATTGAGCAATAATTTTTTTTAAGAACTTTTTATCCATTAAGATAATCTTTTTATTCTAACTCCAATTTTTTTCAGTTTATTTTCAATTTTTTCATATCCTCTGTCTAAATGGTATATTCTATTAATTATTGACTGCCCNTTTGAAATAATTGCAGCTAAAACTAAAGCAACNGAAGCTCTTAAGTCGCTGGACATTAATTCTGCNCCTATAAATTCTGTATTACCNTCNATAGTAGCTTTGTTATCTTTTATAACTATTTTTGCGCCTAATCTTCTTAACTCAGCAACATGCATAAATCTATTTTCAAAAATACTTTCAGTTATCGAACTTGTTCCATCAGCTTTACACATCAAAACCATAAACTGTGCTTGTAAATCAGTTGGAAAATTTGGATATTCTTTTGTAACAATACTATTTATACTTTTAATTTTTTGTGGTCCTTTAATCTTTATTTCGGTTTTACTCGTCTTTATTTTTGCACCAGATCTTTTTAATAGATTTAATTCTGTCTGGATCAATTTTGGATTAAAGTTTTTAATTGTCAGATCNCCTTTTGTTAAAGTTGCCGCAACACAAAAAGTTCCTGTTTCTATTCTGTCTCCCATTACAGAATAACTGGTAGAGTTCAAAGAATTTACACCAATTATTTGACAAGTCCTTTTTCCAATCCATTTTATATTTGCACCTGCTGACTTAAGAAAATTTGTTAGATCCTTTATTTCAGGTTCAATCGCACAATTTTTTAATGTAGTTTTTCCTTGTGCTAGAGTGGCTGCAATAATTGAATTTTCTGTTGCTCCAACACTAATTTTCGAAAATTTAATCATAGTGCCCTTTAGTTTCCCTTTTGAACTTGCATGAATATATCCTTTTTTAATTTCGTATTTCATTCCAAGTTTTTTAAGTGTACTAAGATGAAAATTTACTGGTCTTGCTCCAATTAAGCATCCTCCTGGTAATGATGTTATAGATTTATGATATTTTGAAATTAACGGTCCTAAAACCAATATCCCAGCTCTCATCGTTTTAACTAACGAGTAGGAAGCAAAATAATTTTGCTTTTTTGTTTTATAAATTTTTACAGTTTTTTTATTTTTTGAGAATTTAATTTTTGAGCCAAGAGACTTTAGAAGATTAAGCATTGTATCTATATCTCTAACCCTTGGAAGATTTTCTATAACCACAGGTTTATCAAATAATAATGTTGAAGCTAAAATTGGTAATGCTGCATTTTTTGAACCACTGATTGAGACTTGTCCCTTGACTTTACAAGGACCCGTAATCAAAAACTTGTCCATTTTATTTTATTTTTGCGACCTGAATAGTTGTTTGACCCTGATATTTTCCGTTCTTAGATTTATATGTAGTTTCTGGTTCTGTCTCTGATTTAAAAAATAAAAACTGAGCTATTCCTTCATTAGAATAAATTTTTGCAGGATTAGGTGTTGTATTACTTAGCTCTATAACAATATTACCCTCAAACTCATTTTCAATAGGAGTTACATTACAAATAATGCCAGTTCTTGCGTAAGTACTTTTTCCAACACAAATACAGAGGACATCTTTTGGAATTCTAAAATATTCAACTGTTTTTGCTAAAACAAAAGAATTAGGTGGAATTATGCAGTGAGGGCCCTTTCTCTCAATAAAATTCTCATCAGAGAAGTTTTTAGGGTCTACTAAAGAACTATTTACATTTGTAAAAATTCTATATTCATCTGAAATTCTAACATCATAACCCATGCTACTTAATCCATAAGATATTTTTCCCTCAGAAACTTGATGATCTAAAAACGGTTCGATCATATTGTGTTCTTTACACATTTTCTTAATCCAAGTATCGGGCTGAATGGACATGTCTATTTATTATTTTTCTTTTGTTTCTTTTGAAAAATTTTTCTCTTTTTTAAATTCTTTTTTAATGCAATTTCAAGTTTACTAAGCTTATCCTTCTTAGAATTCATTGAATTACTTTTTATCAGGATTTGTAAGATGATCTAAAGTTATAACTTGGTCTATAGGAATTGTTTTATCTTCCTCTTTTTTTACTTCTCCATGCTTTGCTTGTTTTTTAGCTCTTTTTTCAGCAAGCTTCTTTTCTCTTTTAGCTTGCTTCTCCATAGCTTTTGCGCCTCGAGTAGATTTATAGTCGTAGTGAATTCCCATAGCATTTCCTTAAGAAGAGGTATAACTCATTTTTGAAAAAAATTAAGGCAATAATTTGAAAAAATTAATTTTATACACTAAATTTAAAATAGAATTAGCCCCTATAGTTAAATGGTATAACACATCCATGGTAAGGATGAGTTTCCAGTTCAATTCTGGGTGGGGGCACCAGAATTATTTTGAGTAAAATTTTTTTCTTAAAAGAAATCCAATCAAAACTAAAGTTATAATTCCTATAATTGGTAAATAGATATCTGGTGTCAAAAGTAATTGTAAAAGACTAGGTGCCTCAGAATTTTCCTCCAAAATTTTATTTAGGCCAGCGCCTAGAGAAGCTCCTACAAACAATTGGGGCGTCATTCCAATAACTGAACCTAGAAAGAAATTTCTTATCTTAACATTAAAAATTGTAGGTAAAATATTTGATATGAAAAAAGGTATACCACCTATAAATCTATAAATTAAAAAAAATGTAAATTCATTCTCTTTAAATTTTTCAGTTAAATTATTAAAACGAGATGAAAACTTTTCTTCAATTAAATCTTTTAAAAAATAATTAGCAAACATATACAAAAATGTTGCACCAATTGATAATCCAAAAACAATTATTAAAGTACCTAGCCATTTACCAAAGATAAAACCCCCTACCAAAAAAACTGGGGACCCAAATCCTAATAATAAGACCCAAATAATTGTTCCTAATAGAAATAAAATACTTGATATAAAAATATTACTATTTTTAACTTGCTCTAATGTATCTCTATTGTCTCTGATTAATTCATAACTTGAGAAATCTTGAAATGAAAATTTGCTAAAAAAGAACCATAAAAAAATAGATACAATCAAAATATAAGCAGAACCTAAAAATATTTTAATTTTTTTTTCCTTATTCATTGAGCTCTAATTTATTAAAAATCGCTGTACTTATATATATTTATTTGTATAAGTACGTGAATTTAACAATAAATTGACTAACCATGAAACGTACATATCAACCAAGTAATCGAGTTCGTAAAAAATCTGTGGGGTTCAGGGCTAAAATGAAAACCAAAGGTGGAAGAAAAGTTCTTAAAAGAAGAAGAGCTAAAGGTAGAAAAAAGTTAACTAATGCTTAATGAAAAGCAAAATAGTAAGCCTTTCTAAAAACGAAGAATTTAAATCAATCCTTAGTGGAAAAAAAATATCCAATAAATATTTAACAATTTTTTTTAAGAGATTATCTGGTAAGAACAACAAAAAATTAAATATTAGCTTTGTAACTAAAAAGAAAATTGGTAACGCTGTTAGTAGAAACAAAATAAAAAGAAGACTTAAAAATATTATGAATGATGCTGTGAAATCAATTAATATAAANTTTAATTATTCATATCTTTTGATCTCTCGAAAATCTGTTTTGGATGACAATTATAAAATTATAAAAGAGAAAGTTTTTCAAGATTTTGAAAAAATAAAATAATGAGAGTTATTAATTATATTTTTATTTTTCTAATTAAGGCTTACAAATTTTTATTAAGTCCCTTTTTTTATAATTCGTGTAAATTCCATCCAACTTGTAGCAGTTATTGTTTAGAATGTTTTGAAAAATACAATTTTATTAAAGCAATCTATAAGTCGTTTCTAAGAATTTTAAGATGTAATCCATGGTTTGGCCATGGAGGGCATGATCCTGTTGAAAAGATAAGAGGTAAAAAAATTGGACTCTAAAAATGTCATAGCAGCAATTTCATTGAGTGCAGCAGTAATAATAATTTATGGATTATTTTTTGCTCCTCCACCTCCGGATCCAAAAAAAATCAATAATGAAAAAAATAATGTTGTCGAGTCGACAAGTGAAGCACCATCATTAGATCAAAATGTCGAGGTTTCAAAAATTTCTCGAAATGAGGCTATTGAAAATGAAGATAGAGTTCAATTTGAAAATAGTACAGTAATTGGATCAATTTCTTTAGTTGGTGGATCAATAGATGATTTAACATTTAAAAAGTACACTAATACTCTAAATGGTGATGATAACGTTATTTTGTTAAATCCAAAAAAGGTAGAGGATGGTTATTATATTGAAACCGGGTGGGCAACAGCAAACAAAAATATTAATCTTCCTAATTCTAAAACAATTTGGACAATTGAAGGAAATAATAAATTAACCCCTAATTCTCCAATAAAGCTCTCATGGACAAATGATCAAAATATTAAATTTATAAAAGATATTAGTATTGATGATCAATATTTATTTAAAGTAAACCAAACAATAATTAATAATTCAGAAAAAACTTATAATTTTTACCCCTATGGCCAAATTATAAGAAACCTAGCACCGGAAATAATTGATTTTTTTATTCTACACGAAGGTCTTATAGGTGTATTTGATGATCAATTAGTAGAGGAAGACTATGATGATATAGAAGAAAAAAAATTTTCAATTAATGCTGATAAAGGATGGTTGGGAATTACTGACAAGTACTGGATTACAAGTTTAATACCACAAGAAAATAGAAAATTTAGAACTGACTTTGATTATAAAAATAAGTTTAGAGCAAACTTTATTGAGACAAGTGCAACAGAAATTGGAGCTAATGAAACAAAATCTAATGAGATTAAGATTATAATAGCAGCAAAAGAGGTTGATATTATTGATGGATACGCTGAAAATCTCAATATAAGCAAATATGACCTAGCGATTGATTGGGGTTGGTTTTATTTCTTAGTTAAACCACTTTTCTTCTTAATAGACTATTTTTTCAAACTAACTGGTAATTTTGGTATAGCAATCATTCTAATAACTATTTGTATTAGAATAGTATTTTTCCCACTTGCAAATTACTCATTTAAATCAATGGCAAAAATGAAAGTTCTACAACCTGAAATGACANGACTAAAAGAACTTCATAAGGAAGATAAAATGAAACTCCAGCAAGAAATGATGGCATTGTATAAGAAGGAAAAAGTAAATCCTGTAAGTGGATGCCTTCCAATTTTTATACAGATACCTTTCTTCTTTGCAATTTATAAAGTTTTGTTTGTAACTTTAGAAATGAGACATCAGCCATTTTATGGATGGATAAAAGACTTAAGCGAACGTGATCCAACTTCAATATTTAATTTATTTGGACTTATCCCATGGGACCCACCATCATTTTTACTTATTGGTGTATGGCCGTGTTTAATGGGTCTGAGTATGTATCTTCAACAAAAACTAAATCCAACTCCTCCTGATCCAATTCAGGCAAAAATATTTGCGTTCTTTCCTTTGTTTCTTACAGTTATTTTAGCACCTTTCCCGTCAGGCTTGGTAATTTATTGGACAATTAACAACATACTTACTATGGCACAGCAGTACGTCATAATAAAAAGAACTACTGTAAAAACTGCTCAATAGATGGAATTAGAAAAAATTCTACCTAACAATGGACCTTCCATTGATGAAGTAAAAAAATATACAACTAAATACTCAAACGACATCATTGTTATAAAATGTGGAGGATCTGTACTTTTAGAGAAGAATTTATTTAATCAATTCATTGAAGATATCTCGGTAATTAATAAATTAGGTCTTTCTGTGGTTGTAGTTCATGGTGGTGGAAAAAATATTCAAAAAAAACTTGATGAGCATAATTTAAAATCTGTATTTATCGATGGATTGAGAGTAACTGATGCAAAAACTATTAAAATTGTAGAAGAAGCTTTGCTGGAACTTAATTTTGAAATTTTAAGTGAGATAAGCAATCACCACGCTAATTCTGTATCAATCAGTCCAAAAAAAAACAATGTCATAAGAGTAACACCTGAGAGAAAAGAACTTGGTTTTGTAGGAACACCTACTGAAATCAAGAAAGATACAATTCTAGAAATTATAAATGAAAAGAAAATTCCTTTAATTGTTCCAATGGGAATTGGTGAAGACAACAATATTTATAATATCAATGCAGATGTAGCAGCTGGCGCAATTGCAAAGGAGTTAAATGCCAGAAGGTTATTATTAATGACCGATGTTGAAGGTGTATTAGACAAAAGTAAAAATCTAATTTCTGAAATAAATTCTTCAATGGCAAATGAAATGCTTGAAAATAAAACGATCGCAGGCGGAATGATACCTAAGATAAAAACATGTTTAGACGCTGTAAATAATGGTGTTACTGGTGTTGTCATTGTCGATGGCAGAAAACAACATTCTATATTATTTGAAATCTTCTCAGATAAAGGAGCTGGCACTTTAATAAGAAAATGAAAAATTTAGCTAATATTAAAAATATATTATTTGATTGTGACGGTGTTTTATACCAAGATTTAGAGGCAGTTTTTGGTCAAGTTAGCAAAAAAATGACGGAGTATATTTCTAAAAAATTAAATATTGATTTAATAAAAGCAAAAGAACTTCAAACGAATTATTTTCATAAATACAATACAAGTCTAAATGGTCTGATGATACATCATGATATTCCTCCTAGAGAATTTTTAGATTATGTTCATGATATAGATTTGTCGTTTTTAGAAAAAGATAAAACTTTAAGGTACGAATTAGAAAATATAAAATTAAATAAATATGTTTTTACAAATGGAAGTAAAGAGCATGTTAAAAATATAACCACACATCTTGGAATAGATGACCAATTCGACGGAGTATTTGATATAGTGGATGCAGAATACCATCCAAAGCCAGAAGCAAAAGCATTTGATCTTATGGTTCAAAAATTCAAAATTGATCCAAATGAAACTCTGTATATAGAAGATATTGCAAAAAATTTGTCCATTGGAAAAGAAAGAGGAACAATTACAGCATGGTTAATTAATGATGAATACTGGGGTAAAAAAGAGTCTGAAAAAGATTACATTGATTACAAAATTGAAAATCTCTCTTTATTTTTAAAAGAAATAAGGTTATTAAAAAACTCATAAAATTATGAGTATAGAAAATATTATAAATGAAGCTTGGGAGAAAAGAGATCAAGTAAATCAAGACTCTGATCAAAATTTAAAAGACACGATTAATCAAATTATTGATGATCTAGATAGTGGAAAAGTAAGAGTAGCTGAAAAAATAAATGGTGAATGGGTTACACATCAACATATTAAAAAAGCTATTATGCTAAGTTTCAGAATGTATCCAATGGAAAACTTAAATGGCCCATACAGTAGTTGGTATGATAAAGCCCACTTATTAAAAGGAAAGACAGCTGGCTGGACAAAAGAAGATCATGANAAAGCTGGATTTAGAATGGTNCCTAATTCTCCNGTAAGAAAAGGTTCTTTTGTTGGAAAGAATGCAGTTTTGATGCCATGCTATGTTAACATTGGAGCTTATATTGATGAAGGCACAATGATAGATACTTTTGCAAGAGCTGGAAGCTGTTGTCAGATAGGAAAAAATTGTCATATATCTGCAGGTAGTGGNGTTGGTGGTGTACTAGAACCAGCACAAGCATTACCAACAATTATTGAGGACAATGTTTTCTTAGGTGCAATGTCAGAGGTGGTCGAGGGAGTTATTGTAGGTGAGGGTTCAGTTTTAAGTATGGGAATGTATATAGGTCAATCTACTAAAATAGTGAATAGAAAAACTGGTGAAATAACATATGGAAAAATTCCACCTTATTCAGTAGTTGTCCCGGGCTCATTACCAGATAAAAATAATGCTTCAGCACCCTCATTATATTGTGCGGTGATAATTAAACAGGTTGATGAAAAAACAAGATCAAAAACATCTATCAACGATCTTTTAAGAGAATAAAATGTTAAGACTAAATGAACTTCAATTAGCTAAGGAGCTAATTAGATTTCCTTCTGTTACGCCAGTTGATGCAGGTGTAATGAGTTTTCTTGAAAAAAAATTAAAAAAACTTGGATTTAAAACAAAAATACTTGAATTTAAGGAAAAAAATACAAAACCTGTAAAAAATCTTTACGCAAGACTTGGAAACAAAAGTCCAAATTTTTGCTATGCAGGCCATTTGGATGTGGTTCCAGCTGGAAATTTAAAAGATTGGACGGTAAATCCGTTCAAACCATCTATTAAAAACGGCCATTTAATCGGTAGAGGTGCCAATGATATGAAAAGTTCTATTGCAGCATTTGTTACAGCTGTAAGCAAGTTTATTCAAAAAAATAAAAAATTTAATGGCTCCATCAGTCTGCTGATCACTGGAGATGAAGAAGGTGTTGCAATTAATGGAACTAAAAAAGTTGTAGAATATTTAAAAAAGAAAAAAGAAAAAATAAATTTTTGTTTAGTTGGTGAGCCAACTAATCCAAATAAACTTGGAGAGATGATTAAAATTGGTCGAAGAGGTAGTATAACTGGGAAACTAACCGTCATTGGAGTACAAGGTCACGTTGCCTATCCAAACAGAGCAAATAATCCATCAACAGCTCTAGTTCAAATTCTAAAAGAATTAAAAGGAATTAAATTTGATANAGGAACAAAAGATTTTCAACCTACAAACTTAGAAATAACTAAAATTAATATTGATAATTCGGCTGACAATGTAATTCCTGGTTTAGCGTACGCAAGCTTCAATATTAGATTTAATAATAAACATTCATCTAATACGTTNAAGANTAAAATTAATAAAATTGTTAAAAAAATTTGTAATAAAAATAAATCAAAATATAAAATTGAATATAATGTTTCTGGTGAAGCTTTCTTAACCAGTCCAAATGAGACTACCTANATGATACAAAATACAATAAAAAAAATTACAAAGATTAAACCTAAGCTATCAACAACTGGTGGTACATCTGATGCAAGATTTATTCGAAAGATTTCTCCATGCTTAGAATTTGGTTTAGTNGGNANAACNATGCATAAAGTGGATGAAGTTGTTGCGCTAAAAGATTTAAAAAAATTAACTTTAATATACTCAAATATTTTAGAAAATTATTTTAAGTGAAAACTGGTCTAATTACTTCAGATACTTATCAAAATCATAATACTGGAGAAGGGCATCCAGAAAAAATAGATCGTGTTACGGCTGTAATAGAAAATTTTAAAAAATTAGATAACAAAAATCTTGTTTGGAAAAAACCATCAANTTTTGAGCAGTCCATTTTAATTAAAACCCANACAAAANATTATATTAAACAAGTTAACTTATCTTTTCCTCAAAGTGGTTTAAAATTTCTTGACGGTGATACAGTTGTCTCTCCTGGTAGTAAAGATGCAACGAAAGATGCGGTAGGATCAATTATATCGGCAATTGACGGTGTTGAAAAAAAAGAATTTAAAAACGCTTTTTGTTGTGTAAGACCTCCTGGACANCATGCTGAAAAAGAGAAAGCNATGGGATTTTGTATATTTAATAATGTTGCGGTTGGAGCAAATTATTTAATAGAGAAATACAAATATAAAAAAATTGCTATCATTGATTTTGATGTACATCATGGAAACGGTACTCAAGATATTTTTTATAATGACAAAAATGTTTTATATATATCCACCCATCAGTATCCCTACTATCCAGGTTCTGGCTCAGAGAAAGAAAATGGAAAATATAATAATGTTCTTAATATTCCTCTAGAAGCGGGCACTACTGGGAATGAGTATCTTAATGCTTATGAAAAAGTTTTAGATAAATTAAAAGAGTTTAAACCAGAATTTTTACTATTTTCAGCNGGNTTTGATGCNCATATTGATGATCCACTTGCTCAATTAAGATTAAGTTCAGAGGACTTTTATAAGATTACAAAAAGAACATTGGAAGTTTCAAAACCTTTTTGTAACGGAAATATTGTATCTATACTCGAAGGTGGATATGACCTTAGGGCCCTTCAAGAAAGTACTCAACGTCATGTAGATGCACTTATCGAATTTAATTGATTAATTAATTCATATATCTAAATAGAAACTTAATGAAATTGTACAAAATTAAAAAATCTGACATCGATAAAAAAGGTAAAGGTCTTTATGCATCAAAGAATATTAAAGCTGGAACAAAAATAATAGATTACATAGGAAAAATAGTTACCAATAAACAAATCGATGAGTCAGATAAATATGATAATTCAAAGCCTATTTATCTTTTCACTCTAAACAAGAGATATACTTTGGATGGAGATTTCTCTTGGAACATAGCGGGATTAATAAATCATTCATGTGAAAATAATTGTGAATATGAAGGAAAAGGTTTGAAAATATGGGTTACTGCTATCAAAGATATTAAAAAAGGTGAAGAGCTGACTTGTGATTATGGGTTNGGATATGACAAAGATTACAGGCAGTTTCCTTGTAAATGTAGATCAAAAAATTGTTGTGGCTATATAGTTAGAGCAGAATCAAGGTGGAGAATAAATAAAAAATTTGCAATGAGTAATAAGAAAGCTAATAGCTAACCTTTTCTAAATAAAGCCCATGTGCTGGGGCTAGTGGTGCACAATTTTTTCTATCTTTTGAATTAAAGACATCTTCAAATTTTTTTAAATTCCATTTATTTTCAGATAAATATTTTAATGACCCTACCATNGATCTGACCTGGCTTTTTAAAAANGACTGGGATTGAATTCTAATTTTAATTTGTTTTTTTGATTTTAAAATTTGTATTTTTTTTATAGTTCTTATTGGGCTTTTCGCACCACAATTTGCTGCTCTGAAGGTAGAAAAATTGTGTGTTCCGACTAATTTTTTAGCACCTTTTTTCATCAAATTGAGATCTAATTTATTTCGGATATTCCATTCTCTATTGTGATTTATTGTTGACGGAGATTGATCATTTCTAATTATATATAAGTAAGTTCTCTCTTTTGCAGAAAATCTTGAATGAAAATCATTCTTTTTTAATTTTATTTTAAGAATTGAAATACTTTTTTTATTTAAAAAAAAATTAAGGGATTTGACTAGTTTATTAATATCTTTTATTTTATTTTGACAGTCAAAGTGGGCTGATTGTTCTAAAGCATGAACACCCTTATCAGTTCTTCCAGATCCATGAAGTTTAATATTTTCCTTTAATAGTTTTGAAATAACATTTTGAATTGTTTTTTGAATTGAATTTCCCTTTTTCTGAGTTTGCCAACCAATATATGAAGTACCAACGTATTCTATGAGTATTTGATATCTATTCATTTTTTAAGATGATCCCTTTTTTTAGTTTGCTACCTAAAAGAAAATCCCTAGTTTTTTGNGGCTTTTTCCCTTCTCTCTGAATTTCNGTTACTTTGATTGATTTATTGCCACAAGAAATCGTTAGTTCATCGTCAATTATTTCACCAGGTTTCATAGTAGTTTTTGATAGAGTGGCTCTCAATATTTTGTGCCTATCATTCTCGAAACTAAACCAAGCACCAGGTTGNGGATACAATCCATTTATCTTTGCCAAAANTTCATCAGCTNCATTATTCCAGTTTATTTTACCTTCNATTTTTTGAATTTTTTTTGCATATGTAGCCATTGAAGANTCTTGTTCTTCAAAATTAGCTTTTTNTTGNAAAATATTTTCAATATTAGTTAATATTTTTTCAGCAGCCAAATTTGAAAGCCTATCAGCCAAACTCTTAGCATTTTCGTTTTCCAATATATCTAATGAATATTTGTTACAAACTGGACCCTCATCTAACTTTGGATTTATTTTCATAATACTTAAGCCTGTAATTTTATCCATATTGATTAACGATCTTTGTATGGGTGCTGCTCCTCTCCACTTTGGCAGCAGAGATGCATGAATATTTATAAAACCATTTTTGCTTAAACTTAAAATATCCTTTGAAAGAATTTGTCCATAAGCAACTACAATTGCTAAATCCAAATTTAAAGATTTTATGTAATCTATTTCTTTTTCAATATTTTCAGGTGTTTTTATTTCAATGCCTAATTCTTCAGATAATAAATGTATAGGAGATTTATTTAATTTATGTCCTCTATTTGACTTTCTTGGAGGTTGACTGAATACACAAGATATTTTGTAATTACTTTGATGGATAGATTTTAAGATAGGAACTGCAAAATTAGGTGTCCCTAAAAAAGCTATTTTTTTATCCATTTATCAAACAATAATTCTATCGGGCTTTTCTTTTTGTTTTGAAAGCTTTTTGATAATCATTGTTTTTTTTAATTTTGATAAATAATCTATAAATAGTATTCCCTCTAAATGATCCATTTCATGTTGGATACATGTTGCCAACAAACCCTCTGCATTCAAAACTTTTTTTTTACCGTTATAATCTAAATATTCAACATCACATTTTTTTGGGCGATCAATTTCTGCAAAATAATTTGGAACTGATAAGCAACCTTCTTCATATGTTGAAAGTTCAGTATTTTTATTTTTGATAACTGGATTTACAAAGTACAAAGGATTTTTTTTTTCTTCACCTTTAGAAATATCCATAACAATAATCCTCTTTGGTATACCTATTTGAATTGCGGCTAACCCTATTCCATTTGCAGCGTACATTGTGTCTAGCATGTCATCCATCAATTTCTGTTCATCTCTACCAACCGAAATTACATCTTTGGATTTTTGCCTTAATATTTTATTAGGTTCTGTGATTATCGTTTTAATTGACATAACTAATTTTATAACAAATTTTAGACTTTTAAAGGCAGAACTTTTAGTAAAATTTCATTCCTCAAATCTACCAGTTTTAATTCATTCAAAATACTAACAATGTAATCTACAGATTCTATGCCAAGATCTTCTAAATTATCTTCTCCAATAATTTCAGAAATTTTTAAAAGTACCAATCCAGTTTCTCCATTTACAATCATGGTATTTATTTCAGATGGTAAATTATTGTTGTAATCATACAACTTTTGATATTTTCTCAATATTTGAACTCCGTCTGATTTTAGTGACTCTACTGCAATTATATCCTTTAAAGAAAAAACATATTTTTTGTTTTTTTTTATTTTTTTAAGTAAATCATTNGTCTCNTTTTCTACCTGGGGAAGACTTGTTTTATTTTGAAAATAGTTCAAAACTTTTGATTGATGAAAAACTTTATTATTCAATTTAATTTTNAGCTCNGCAAGTTTCTCTGGCTCNTTATTTTTCATAAAAAAAGTTGTGTAATTTGAGGGTATTTCATCCTCTGGGATATTTTTTAGAAGACTTGCAAGTTTTTCATCAAAAGCATTAGGTAGATTTGATTGATCAAATGATTTTTTTAGTAAAGAAAGCAAATTTAATTTCTTAGGGATTTCGCTGGTCAATAATAATCTTTGATATAATAATGCTCTTGCTTCGTAATCTTCTAGCAGTTTATATGCATTTCTGTAATTTAGTAGTTGATTGATATCAAATTGAAATCTCATATATAATTTAAACAAATCTTCTTCTTTATAAACTTCATCATTAGTTGCTATCTCAATTAATTTAATTTGTTCTNCATTTTCTATATCAACAAATTCCATATTTTTGAGTAAATTGGANGTCGCTAAATAGTTCCATATAAATTTAGGAGTTTCAATTTTGGGTTCATACTCAAAATTCTTGATAGTTTTGTGCGATAAATGAAAATAAAGAATATTTTTTTCTGATAGTTCTTCATTTGATTTTTTATAACCCATTAAAATATTAAATTTATTTACAAAAAATTTATCTANATCTCCAAGTTCAGTTTTAAGATCAAATAATAATTGTGCTTCGTCTCTCCTATCTTGATGTATTAAACAATACATTTTAAAATTTGTGAGGTAATCGCTAGAAATTAAATTTGTTATCTCAAATATTTCACATGATTTATCTAACTGAGAGTTTGACAAATAATGGTCCGTATAAAATTTGATTAATTTTTCACCCTCAATTAAATTTGGGTTTTTAATTAGAAATTCTTTTATTAAATCGAAATTTTCTTTTTTAATTAAATAATCAAACTTAAAGTCCAAAAATTCTTTTGAGGAAATATTTGTATTTGGAATGTAAGAGTTTGTTAATAATGCAATATCAAGGATCTTTTCTGAAAATTTTGACAAATCCTTTGAAGTTAAATTTTTTAAAGTGCTTTTGATATCTTCTCCATTGCTATTTGACCACATATCTATTGATAGTCCATTTTCTTGAGGATCATATAAACCAGCTAGTTTAATGTCTGATACACTTAAGGAGTTGTTTACTAATATTTTTTCGTTTTGTTGTTCAATTTTTATTCCTTGAATAACGTCAGTGCTATCTTCATTTTTATTTTGAATTATAGATTGATCTTCAGGGATTTCTTTTTTTTCAATATTCCAAATATCTACTGGCTCATTGGCTTTTATATTATTTATTGGATTACAAACTAAAAATACAAAAAAGAAACTACTTAATTGTTTTAAAATTTTCATTAGGTATTACTTTTTCAATTTTTTTATTTGGTGCTGGAAAATCAACTTTAGCAACAAGAACAACTCCAATAAAAAGAACAATAACTACTAAAATAAGTTTAATTAAAAATTTACCTATAGCAAATATTCCACCTGTGCTTGTTTTTTTTGTGAATTGCATATAGTTTAAGTAATTTCAGAATAAGACATATTTGTGTTTTTTCAATATAGAAACCTATGAAATCAAAAAAAAACATCGTTTTAGTCGGTATGATGGGAGCTGGAAAATCCTCAATTGGAAAATTATTATCCAAGAAAATTGGATTTGATTTTGTTGATATCGATAAATTAATAGAAGAAAAAGAAGATAAAACTATTGTAGAAATATTTAGAATAAATGGTGAAAAGTATTTTAGAGATTTAGAGGAAAAGATTTCAATAGAAAAATTAAAAAATACTAATCAAGTGATTGCCTTAGGTGGAGGTGCATATTTAAATAGAAATATCAGAAAACAAACTTTAGCTAAATCAACTAGTTTTTGGTTAAACTGGAACTCATCTACACTAATAAAAAGAATTAAAGATAACAAAAAAAGACCATTAGTTTTAAATTTAAAAATAAATGAGATAAAGAAATTGATAGATGAAAGATCAAAAATATATATTTCGTCTGATTATAAAATTAATTGTGATAAGCTTGATAAATTTGAAATTGTAAAAAAAATAAAAGATATATATGAAGGCTCATAATCTAAGTATTAATACTAAAACAAAAAAATATTCTATTTTTATTGGTTCAAATTTAATCTCAAATATAAACAGAATTTTTACATCACAAAAATTATCATTTTCTAAAATTTTAATTGTAGTGGACAAGAATGTTCCTATTAAATTTAAAAAAAAATTAATCAGTAATCTAAAAACTGACCTGAAAAAGATTCATGTATTTAACCCTAGTGAAAAGAACAAAAGTCAAAAAACTGTTGAAATTATTCAAAACATTCTTTTTAAGAATAGATTTAATAGGGATGATTGTTTAATTGCATTTGGAGGAGGTATCACTGGAGATGTTGCTGCATATTCTGCAAGCACATATAAAAGAGGTATTAAATTTGTTAACATTCCCACAACTCTGTTGGCTCAAGTAGATTCCTCTGTAGGTGGGAAAACAGGTATTAATAATTCATATGGCAAAAATCTAATTGGAAGTTTCTATCAACCTGACGCTGTGGTATCAGATATAAATTTACTAAAATCATTAAATACCAGGGAAATTATTTGTGGATATGCTGAAATATTAAAAAGTAGCCTATTAGAGAGCTATCAAAGTTTTAACTACTTAGACAAAAATATTAAAGATATTTTAAAGCTTAAAGAGCCATTTATAAACAAAGCTATTCTCAAGAGTTGTAATTTGAAAAAAAAAATAGTTCAAAAGGATGAGACAGAGAAAAATTTAAGAAAAGTTTTAAATCTAGGACATACATTTGCACATGCTTATGAAAGTTGTCTAGGATTTTCAAAAAAACTAAATCATGGTGAGGCAGTTATAATTGGAATTAAGAATTCAATCGAATTTAGTAAAAAGCAAAATTTGATAAATATCAAATCTTATAAGTCCATTAAAAATCATATAAATAAAATACCATTAAATAAAAGTTTTAAATCATTATTTAAGAAAAAAGATATAAATAAAATCATATCCTTTATGAAATCTGACAAAAAAAATAGTTCAAAAAAAATTAATTTAATACTATTTAAAAATTTTGGGAAAATAAAAACCGATTTTCAAATCACTGAATTTTCTTTAAAAAAATTTTTAAATTCGCAGCTAAGTAATTAAAATCTGTAACGAATGTATATATTCTCTCATTTCATTCTCCAATATTTTGAAAATTAGTCTGTTAGATTGAACTTTATTCATTTTTTTTAGTTTTTCTGACTTAATTTTTAATTTTATATGAAATTTTTTAGGATCATTATTTTTATGATTTTTATGTAAAAAGGATTTATCTTCTAGATAAATTTCTTCGACTGATTGATTTTCTAGGATTTTTTTTTTTACTATTTCTGAAAGTTGATTAATATCCATTTAAATAAATATTATACTACATGAAAAATATCTGTGATTGGAACAATTGTTTTGAGGAAGGGTTGTATAAAGCACCCAAAGAAAGAGATAATAGTAAAAATTTTAGATTACTATGTTTAGAACATGTAAAAGAATTCAATAAAAATTGGAATTATTTCTCTGGTATGAATGATCAGCAGATAATGGATTTTTTGAGATCAGATTTAACCTGGCACAAACCGACGCAGAGCTTTAGTTCATCAGATAATTTTTTTAAAGTTTTATGGAATAACGCACTAAAAGATGAAATGGATAAAATGAAATTTGATAATGAATTTAACCATATGAACAAATTTAAGTTTAATAGTAATGATATTAAAGCATTTGGAATACTTGGAGTATCGGTAGGACTAAAATGGGAAAAAATTCAGGAAAAATTTAAAAAACTTGTTAAAAAATTTCACCCTGATATGAATTCTGGAAATAAAAAATTTGAAGATAAACTTAAAGTAATAACTTTAGCTTATACTCAACTTAAAAATACTTATAAGGATAGAATTGACACCTAATATTGAAAAAACTCCAGATATAAAATTATCAGTTAACCAAACTTTTGGTTTTGAAAGCGATATGGAAGTTGATGCATTTTCTGAAAAGTCAGAATATGTGCCTGAAATAGATAAAAGCTATAAATTTGATAAAGAAACAACTTTAGCAGTCTTAAGCGGTTTTGCTTTTAATAAAAGAGTTTTGGTTCAAGGTTATCATGGTACTGGAAAATCCACACATATTGAGCAAATAGCTGCGAGATTAAATTGGCCATGTATTAGAATTAATTTAGATAGTCATGTTAGTAGGATAGATTTAATTGGTAAAGATTCAATTGTAATTAAAGACGGGAAGCAAGTCACAGAGTTTAAAGAAGGAATCCTTCCTTGGTCTATTCAAAATCCAGTTGCTCTTGTTTTTGATGAGTATGATGCTGGTAGACCAGATGTAATGTTTGTAATTCAAAGAGTGTTAGAAGCAGAAGGTAATTTTACATTATTAGATAAAAATAAAGTAATAAAGCAAAATAAATTTTTTAGATTATTTGCAACATCAAATACTGTTGGTTTGGGCGATACAACTGGATTATATCATGGAACACAACAGATAAATCAAGGCCAAATGGATCGATGGAATATAGTTACCACATTAAACTATCTGGGTTTAGAGAAGGAAATGGAAATCATTTTAAGCAAAAACAAAAATCTTAATAATGCTAAAGGTAAAGAAAAAGTCTCTAATATGATTAAAGTAGCAACACTTACGAGAAAAGGTTTTATGGCTGGTGATATTTCAACCGTTATGAGCCCACGTACTGTTTTGCATTGGGCAGAAAATTCAGAAATATTTAAAGACACTGGATATGCATTTAGGGTTACATTTTTAAATAAATGTGATGATGTAGAGAAAAATATTATTGCTGAATACTATCAAAGATGTTTTGGAGAAGATTTACCCGAGTCAATGATAAATGTTCAAGTTTAAATGAACAAAGAAGACAGTTTCAAAGAAAAATTTAAGCAAGCAATATTATCAACCGTTAAAGTAATCTCTGAAGATAACTTTTTAAATCCTAAAAATAAGAAACAATTAAATGAAGAAAACCTTAAGGTAAATGACATTGAAAATATCAAAGATAAAAATGAATTTATAAAAATAAGAGCAGAAAATGATTCTGAAGCTTTAAAAAGAAAATTTTCAAATAAATCAATCTTTGAAAAAAATATGCCATCTAATCATGGTTGCCAATCGTTATATAAATTGTCTGAAAAAATTAGATATGAAATGTTAGGATCGGAAATGTTAATGGGAATTTCAAAGAATTTCCAAAATAACTATTCAAATAAATTAAAAAAAATTGATCTTACAAAAATTAAAAAAAAAGACGATGTAAATATTTCAGATGCATTTGAAATTTATATGTTAGACAAATTTTTAAAAGTACAAATTGAGCCAGAGGCTCAAAAAATTTTAAGTTTTTGGGAGAAAGAGTTGAGGGATACTTTTGATAAACATATTACTTATTTAAATAAAAACTTAGAAAATCAAGAGATCTACAATTCAAAATTTTCAGAAATATTAGAGAATATGGAAATTTTTGATAATGAAGAAAATGANGAAAAAAAAGAGACTCAAGAAGATAATAACCAAGATAATTCAAGCTCTAATAATCAAGATGATAACGATTCAGATAGCTCTGAAGATAAAAAAGAAGATGACTCTTTAAATGAAGGAGTAGATGGTTTAGACGACATAAACGAATTTAGACTTGATGAACAGACAACCAGTGAAGAAAATGAAAACCAACAATCTGAAAGTGTTGTTCAGAAGAAAAATTTAGGTGTTGGAGATAAAGATTATAAAGTATTTACAACCGAATTTGATGAAGTTGCAAAAGCTGAAAACCTTGAAAGCCCCGAAGAAATTTCTAAACTCAGAAAAAATTTGGACCAACAGCTAACAAGTTTCCAAGATATTATAACTAAACTTGCAAATAAGTTACAACGTCAATTATTAGCAAAACAAAACAGAGCATGGGAATTTGATTTAGANGAGGGTTTATTAGATAGTTCTAAATTACCTAGAATTATTATTGATCCGTATAATTCCTTATCATTCAAAAAAGAGAAAGACTTAGATTTTAAAGATACCGTTGTAACATTATTGATTGATAATTCTGGATCAATGAGAGGTAGACCAATTACAATTGCCGCTCTATGTGCTGATATTTTATCTAGAACTTTGGAAAGATGCTCAGTGAAAGTTGAGATTCTTGGATTTACAACAAAAAACTGGAAAGGTGGATTGTCTAGAGAGGAATGGAATAAATCTGGTAAAACAAAAAATCCTGGAAGATTAAATGATTTAAGGCACATAATTTATAAATCAGCAGATACACATTGGAGACAATCAAAGAAAAATTTAGGACTTATGCTTAAAGAAGGTCTTCTAAAAGAAAACATTGATGGAGAGGCTATTACCTGGGCATTTAATAGACTTAAAAAAAGAAAAGAGGAAAGAAAAATTATGATGGTAATTTCTGATGGTGCACCAGTAGACGATTCAACTTTATCAGTAAATTCTGGAGATTTTCTTGAGAAACATTTAAAGAAAATTGTTAAGTTTATTGAGAACAAAAGTGATATTGAAATTTTAGCAATCGGTATTGGACACGATGTTTCTAGATATTATCAAAAAGCAATAAAAATAACTGACGTTCAAGAATTAGGAGATGTGATGATTGGACAATTAAGTGGATTATTTGAGAATAAAAAAAAATTACATTAAATATTTGCTAAATTTTTATTCAGCCATTCTATTTTAATTTCTGCGCCACCTCTTGTCTCTGAATTTCTAAATATTAGTTTAGCTTTATTTTTCTCTAGTAGAGTTTTGCCAATAAATATCCCTAAACCTAAGCCTGACTTACTTTTATCCTTTGATTTTATTGATTTAATATAGGGTTCACCAATTTTACTAAAAACATCTTTTGGAAATCCTGGTCCATCATCTTCAATTGTTATTTCAGAGATCTCACTATCACTTTTAATTGCAATATAGATGTTATTTTTNGCGAATTTATTCGCATTACCAATAAAGTTTCTNATNCCATACACAATCTCAATTGATTTTGTAACATTGAATGAGTTAGCATTTTGTTCGATATCAATATCGAAATTTTTATCGGAAATTTCTTGGAATGATGTAACTATTTCTTTGACGTAATCGTGCAAACTCAAGTCTTTATCAATAAACTCATCCTCTACGATTGGATTTAATGTTAATCTTTTTAATATCTCATTACACCTATCTACTTGGCTTACAAGAAGGTCGATATCCTTTTTTACATCCTTATCATTTTTAAATTGTTCAAATAATTCTTGTGATATTATCTTAATTGTTGAAAGAGGTGTTCCTAATGAGTGTGCTGCTGCTGCAGCTTGACCTCCTAAAGATATAAGCTCATGTTCTTTAGAAATTTCCTCTTGTATCTTATCTAAAGCTTCTTTTCTAAGATTAGATTCTTTTCCAAATGATAAAGCAAAATAATTTAGAAATAATAAAGCTATAATTAATGCTAAAGGGATTGAATAATAAATATAAATGTTTGTAATTGATTGGTCTAGTGGTGCTGGTAAATGCTCATGGTAAAAAGTTAGTAAAATTATACATAAAATAGTAAAACCTATAAGTATAATATTTGTTTTAATATCTAAACTGGATGAGGCAAACACACTTGGTATTAATAAAAATATAGCAAATGGATTTAATATTCCACCTGATAAGTATAATAAAGCCGCTAATTGAATAATATCTATTAATAAAAAATTAAAAGCTGATCTATTTGATAAGTGTGTTTTCTTGTAAAAAAAAATTAAAAATAAATTACTTATTGCACCAATCAAAATAATTAGGTTGGCAAAAATATAATTGAATTCAAAATCAAATATAAATCTAACACTATTTATCGTTATAAATTGACCAATGATCCCTATCCATCTTAAATTTATATAAGTAGACTTATTCAAGGAGTAAAGTTGTGAAGTTTTTCCAAACTCCATTTTAAATGTCTAAATTTGAAACATTTATTGCGTTATCAACAATAAAATCTTTTCTTGAAGATACATCGCTTCCCATTAAAGTTTGAATAAGNTCTTGNTCTTTTTGCGAATTNTTTGAGTATTGTACTTGCAGCAAGTTTCTAGTTTCNGGATCCAGTGTTGTGCTCCATAATTCTTCTGGGTTCATTTCTCCTAAACCTTTAAATCTTTGAATATTCAATTTTGATTTTTCTTCTTGTAAAGATTTTTCAAAATCCTTGGATCCCTTTTTTATTTTTTTTAGATCTTTTGAATTTTTTACTATGAANTCCTCTAATTCTTTCTCATCCTTGATNTAAATTCCTTTNGATCCTTTATTAATTTTAAATAATGGTGGTTGAGCTAAATATACATGACCATTTTCAATTAACTTATTAAATGGTTTATTGTTAAAAAATGTAAGTAATAAAGCTCTAATATGTGATCCATCAACGTCAGCATCTGTCATTATAATTATTTTTCCATATCTCAAATCTTTTAAATCAATCTCATCATTTTTAGGATCAAGTCCTAAAGCATTTATCAAAGTAACTATTTCATTTGATGACATCATTTTTGATAGTGCCTTTGTCCTTAGATCATTTGTATGTCCATTTTTTTTTGATCCATTTAACTCCGTAAATGTATTAAGAATTTTTCCTCTTAAAGGTAAAACTGCTTGATTTTCTCGATTTCTTCCTTGTTTTGCTGATCCACCAGCTGAATCACCCTCGACTATGAAAAGCTCAGTGCCATCTTGTTTTGAATTTTGACAATCCGCCAACTTACCAGGTAAACCACTTAATTCTAACGATCCTTTTCTTCTAACGTTTTCTCTTGCTTTCCGTGCAACATCCCTAGCTACGGCAGCTTGTATAATTTTTGTNAGAACTATTTTNGCAACAGACGGGTTTTGATCAAACCAAATTGAAAGTTTTTCACTTATAATTGTTTCTACTATATTTCTTACTTCAGATGATACTAGCTTATCTTTAGTTTGAGACGAAAATTTTGGATCAGGTATTTTTACAGATAACACACAGGTTAAGCCCTCCTTAACATCATCACCTGATAAAGAAACTTTATTTTTTTTTAAAAGATTTTGTTCAGATGCATATTTGTTTATAACTCTAGTTAATGCACTTCTAAATCCTAACAAATGTGTTCCGCCATCTTTTTGATAAATATTGTTTGTATAAGGGAATACATCTTCATTATATCCAGCATTCCATTTTAAAGAACACTGAACATCAATTTTGTTTTTAAGACCTTCAATATAAATTGGTCTTCTAAACAAATCATTGTCGCTTTTGTTTTTTAATTTTTCTCTTTTTTCGTCAAGAAATTCAACAAATTCAACTATTCCACCATCGAATTTAAACTCAACACTTTTAGGTTTTTTTTGAGTTAGATCAGTTAATATTATTTTAATTCCCTTNTTTAAAAAAGCTAATTCTCTCATCCTTTTNTGNAACGTTAAAAAGCTAAATTTGTTTAAGGNAAATATTTCTTTAGATGGTAAAAATTTTATTTCTGTACCCGTATTTTTTGATTTACCAACAACTTTTAAAGGTGATTTTGCATCACCATTTTTAAATTCAATAAAATGTTTTTTTCCGTCTCTATCAATAGTGAGTTCAAGTCTCTCGGATAATGCATTTACTACAGAAACACCAACTCCATGTAAACCACCTGAAACTTTATATGAGTCGTGATCAAACTTTCCACCAGCATGTAACTGGGTCATTATAACTTCAGCTGCTGATTTTTTTTCACCCTTATGAATATCAACTGGAACCCCTCTTCCATCATCTCTAACTGTTACAGATCCATCTTGATTAATATCTACTGAAATATTTTTACAGTGTCCTGCTAAAGCCTCATCAATAGAATTNTCGACAACTTCGTAAACCATATGATGAAGACCAGTGCCGTCATCGGTGTCGCCTATATACATGCCTGGTCTTTTTCTTACTGCCTCAAGTCCTTTTAGGACTTTGATGGAGTCTGCCTGATAAGTGCTATTATTTTTTGCCATTTTTATTTTTTTTGGAAAGGTTTTTTATACCATTTTTGAAATTTTTAATAAAATACAGAAGGTATTTAACAGTCAAAAACTGTTGATAATCAAAGCTTTTTTGACGTTTTTTAGTTTTTTTTTCTTCTTTTTAAATTTAGTGAAATAATCT